>Ga0123519_10003235_pt1 | contig 27075 bp, 19 predicted proteins | sample YelNatPaOPRAMG02_FD_87396 | JGI IMG/M metagenome (GOLD analysis project Ga0123519, IMG submission 87396) | Hot spring microbial communities from Yellowstone National Park - Yellowstone National Park OP-RAMG-02 (version 2) | ecosystem: Environmental > Aquatic > Thermal springs > Hot (42-90C) ...
CATGTCGTCTCTCTTAAGCAATCTGTTCTCCCTGCGGGACAGTACTCACCTAAGGGCATAATGCGCTCCGTTCAATTGAAGAAATAAAAAATCGAATGGAAAGGTATGGATGTGAATTTCGTGCTTCCTGGAGGCTCGGTGTCACCGAGTTCGCCAAAACCCCCAAAATCCTCTTCGTGCTAACCATAGAGTGAAGAAGAACAAATGACGAAGGAAAAGAGGTTAGATGGAGACAGAAAATCTGCTCGCAAGACGGGGCAATGATGAGGCTGTATTCGCATTGAGTTTCCGAGATCAATGTATCCTTGCGTTGATGGGTTCCACCACAGGCAATAAACGCAGGGAGCTCGTGAACCGAGACCTCAACGCTGCCGTCAATATCAGACAATGTGCGGTGCTCAAGTCGCGGCCCGAGGGGCTGGCGGGATCCTTCGTCATGGGGCAGCCTCTCCGGCTCGAAGTGCGCGCGCGCGCGCGGAGAAACTGAAACGAATAAAAAGCCACCGAACAAAAAACGCTGGGAGGCACCTGTTACTGGGTTTCCGTCCACCATCCTTAGCCGACACTCTCTGGGGTACGGCATAGCCGTTCTATGTCCATGCCCCGACCGCAGCGGCGCGACAAGCGCTAATGCGTGTGCTCACGACATGCACGATAGAACGTACAAAACCACCAGTGTATCCGAGAAAAGAGTGGGTTATGGAACTTGGAAGTAGGGCGTGGAACCATTGATGCTTCACAGCGAGCTGATATCAACCGCGCTGTCTGCAAACGCGGGCCTATGTACACGTTTTTGTCACACAAAAGTATTGTAGCGTTAGGGAAAACAGGCGATGGTCATCCCAGCGCTGCACACGCGTTATTCCAATATCGAGTCCGCTTGATTCAAATATATTCCTTATTGTACCCTAATGGTACAGTCTTTCACAAAAGCAGTGCAGCAACAGCGCGCATGCCGTTTCGTGCTACGCGTACCGTTTCGCGTTCTGCGCACTCGCGAGCAGCACCGCAACTCGTGGAGGGCGACGTCCGTCGTGCGCATCTTCATCAAGCTAACTGATCGAGGTAGTTTTCGAGCAGGTTCGTTCACTAACCAGTTGCGTCGGAACCACCGGCACTCGCAAACGGACGCGGAACAACCGCACCACTGAGCGCTACGTAGCGCTATGGCGTTGACGCTTCGCGTCGCGGCCTGCCCCGGCCAAGAGCAGGCAAAAACGAACCGAGTTTTCCTTCATCCCCAGGACTTGGCACAGTTGAGGCAAGCTACATTCGTAACTCTCGGTACGGAATGGGTGTACCCGACCGCTGCGGACGCTGCGGTCGAGCGCGGTACCGTTGGTCTGAACGCGGTTCAGCGACGTGAGCTGCAGCTTGCCCTCGGCGACGCGGTGCCCGTGCGCACCTACACGTTGACCAAGGACACACATCACGCCGTTTCCGCGACTTTTGAGATCGATACTGTGGTGAAGCGACGTTCACTGGCAGCTCCCGAGTTGTCCACTGACGAGCTCGAAGCACTCGCACGCAAACGCCTGGTGCCGTTCGTCATCAGCGTAGGACAGTCAGTGGTGCTTGATTACTACGGCACGCTGTTGCTTCTAGTTGCTGCCCGGCTAGACGGGATGGCCGCCGCGCCAGACGGCGGTCGACCGACGCCAGTTTCGCCGCTGTTGGCGATGCTCGGCGCAGAGACCAGCTTCCTTTTCGTGCGAGCTCGCGATGCGAACGTACGTATTCGTGGCAGCGAGAATCGGCCTCGCGAACTCTTTCGTGCAGACTTTAACTTTGAACGCATGGGCATTGGCGGTTTGGACAAGGAGTTTTCCGACATCTTCCGTCGGGCGTTCGCGTCCCGAGTCTTCCCGCCAGCAGTGATCCAGAAGCTCGGTATTGGCCACGTGCGTGGCATGCTGCTGCACGGTCCGCCAGGCACCGGAAAAACGCTGATCGCTCGACAGATCGGCAAAATGTTGAACGGGAAGGAGCCCAAAGTGGTCAACGGGCCCGAGATCCTCAATAAATACGTTGGACAGAGCGAAGAGAACATTCGCAACCTCTTCAAAGAAGCCGAAGCCGACTACCTCGCCCATGGTGATCAGAGCGACTTGCACATCCTCATCTTCGATGAGATTGACGCAATCTGCAAACAACGTGGTAGCCAACGTGATGGGACCGGCGTCCACGATACCGTCGTGAACCAGCTTTTGAGCAAGATCGATGGTGTGAACGCACTGAACAATATTTTGATCATAGGGATGACGAATCGGAAAGACCTGATTGATGAGGCGTTACTGCGCCCAGGTCGACTTGAAGTACATATCGAAATCGGTTTACCGGACGAGCAGGGCCGCCTCCAGATCCTTCGAATTCACACTGCGAAAATGCGGGCAAACAAAATGCTTCTCGACGACGTATCACTGGAGGAGCTCGCTGCGAAAACCCGGAACTACTCCGGGGCAGAACTCGAAGGTCTCTGCCGCTCAGCAGCCGCCTACGCTCTGTATCGCCACATTGACCTGAACCAGATCACGAAACCCGTAGACCCCGATGCGGTCTACGTCGGTATGGACGACTTTCGCCGAGCGCTGGAAGAAGTACGACCTGCGTTTGGTGTGAGCATGGACGAGCTCCAACGATGTCTCGTCGGAGGATTTATTGATTACGGGGCGCGATTGGAGCGCCTCTTGCAGAGCGGCCGCCTCTTTCGTGATCAGGTACGACAAGCGGAGCGCTCGCCTCTCATGACGCTGCTCATTGAAGGTGCACCTGGCACGGGCAAGACCGCTTTGGCGGCCAAGCTGGCCATCGAATCCGACTTTCCCTTTATTCGCCTCATTGCGCCGGAACAGTTTGTCGGGTTCAGTGAGCCGGCCAAGGTTGCAGCGATTGCGAGAACGTTCGAGGATGCGTATCGCTCGTCGCTGAGCATCATCGTTCTCGATAACATTGAGCGGCTCGTGGAGTATGCACCCATCGGGCCGCGATTCAGTAACCTTGTTGTGCAGTCGTTGCTGGTTCTGGTGAAACGAGTCCCGCCTGCGAATCGACGTTTGTTTGTGGTGGCCACCACGAGCAATAGCGAGGTACTTGATGTGCTAGAGCTGCGGTCGGCTTTTCAGGCTAGTCTCCAGACGAGCTGGCTGTTACCAGAGGAAGTCGCAAGTGTGGTGCGCGGTTCTGGGTTCGCATTCGCTTCCGAGAAAGAGCGCAACAAGGCTATTGAAGCGCTCTCGGGAAAACGCCTCGGAGTGAAAAAGACGCTCATGTTGTTGGAAATGGCCAGAGAGACTACCCTCACAGGCAAAGATACCGGCGAATCAGAGGAGAACCTGGTGCGCCTCGATCGACTGTTGCAGGTTCTGGCGGACGTGACGTGACCCATGGCGCCCAAGAAAACCCTCGTATGTGCACCAGGCAGTGTGCACTGCTGGCAAGGCGACTGCTCGCGCGCCTCCAAGAATGCGAAAAATCCCTGCAGCGGCGTGGAGTCAAAATCCGCCCACCAACGTTTTGTAAAGAGTATGATGCAGCAAACGAGCGCTAGATCATATATATCACGGGCGCATAGCCAGAATGCCACCTTCCATACTATTTCGTGGTGCGCATCCGAAATCCTTCCACCAGAATCATGCAAAAGGCGTCACACAGCGTACGGTCGCTGGTTTATCCATCTCAAAGACGCATAACCAGAACGACAGTATCGATGCAATTCAAGCGCAGCGCCGGCATACACACGAGGCAGCGCGTTGGCACCAAAGGTCGTAGCCGCAGCCGGCCAAGCGCCGCTCGCACCGCAGAGCGTTCTAGCAGACGTGGATGCATTCCTCACATGATACCGAGTCTCTGAGCGCTGCAGATCCTAGTGGAGCGCTGCGTACAGGGCGCCACGCTAGCGCAAATCGGTTATATGTTCCTGACGCAATCGCGCACCGAGGAATTCTGGTTCGGCGCTTCGATCGTCAATCATTGAAGAAAGCACGAGTCTCTGGAGCCTGGTTCCCGATGCAATCACGCTCCACGGGAATTCCAGTTTGATCTATTGATCGTGTACTGGAAACGAAACGAGTTCCCGCTAACATCGACAATGCATGCACATTGCCAACGAGCATTCCAGACGCTGCGCTACCTACGGCCTGGGAATTAGTACGGACATCAGTACGGGTGTGTTCCAAGCAACGATATTGATAGCAGCAGGGCTATGATGCAGTGGAAAGCGTGCAAGGCCTTGACCAACACAAGGGAGTGAACTGCGGTCCAGAACGAACGCACGCTCAGAAGCATGCTAACCGCGCCCTGTAACGTTTGCATCGCTCACCAAGGCCATCAGACTCGATGCACGGAACGTGTTGCGCAAGTCAACGAATGAATGAAATCGGAATCATCGCGCTGGTATTCCAGAGATCATGCATCGGTGACGCTTGACTGGGTGTTGGTGCGTACGCAGACGGCAGCGTCGTGAGGTCCGCCAACGCCGCTGCGTACAGCGATCGCGTCCCGCCCAGACGCGACGGTGACAACGATGAGGCCGCTCGTTGATGCGACATGCGAGCAGCGCTTCGTGGCGGCGGGAAAACGTTCCAAAAGCGCAAGGTTTCATCGCCCGCACCGGTTACTATAACGGAACCGTCGGGGCTGGCAGCCAAGTACAGCACACGCAGCAAATGTCCGGTGAGTGTGACCACCTTTTGCATGCTCGGGTATCGCCAAAGCACAATCTGATTCTGGGAATAGCCATGGGTACTTACGAGCTCGTTGACGGCGCGGCTCCAGAGCAGGTTGCAAACCTGGGATCCGGTGTCCACGCACTGGAGCAAGGAGCCGGTGGTTGTGTTCCACAGACGGATACATCGATCCGCAGTGCCGCCGCCGCTAGCCAACAAACAGTGCTGGTGCGGGGACCAAGCCACCGCCTTCACTGCCGCTTCATGCTCTTCAAATCTAAAGAGCGGGCGTCGCGCTTGCGGTGTCCAGATGAAGAGTTTGTTATCGTTGCCTCCGCTCGCGAGTTGGGTTTGGTCGAAACTCCAACGCAGGCCGCAAACTTCTTGGCGATGCGCTTCAAGTGTTCGCACTGGCTCTCTGCCCGCACGAACATCGTGCTCCATGATCGTGCGATCGCGTGAGCCACTTGCGAGCAGCGGCCCGTTCCAGGCGAGACACCCGACGCGTGCCGTGTGTCCGGTTAGCATCTGGGCTGCCTCCTGGCGTGTCGGATCGTACAGATGGACCACCCCGGAGGCTAGCCCAACAGCAATAAGGTCACCGGACGGTGCCCACGACACGGAGCAGACACCTTGGGGCGGGGTATCCAGCTCGCACAGCTTGGATACTTTGGAATTATAGGCGTTCCATAGATAGACGGAATTGCCCAACCCAACAGCGAGGATATTCCGGGCCGACCAGTCGAGCAGATTGAGGTAGAAATCATCCGCGAGATTCGGAGCATCCAATACCTTAAAGGGGACTCTGCTTATTTTCCGCTGTTTCCGTCTCAGACCAAGCCCAAGTTGACGAGCAATGGTTGGATCCGCTGCAAGCACAGGCGATGTTCGCAAAGCATCGAGACGAATCGGTGAGCCGTTATTCTCTGAGTACTGGCGATGACGCGGCGACGGGCTCGATTCATGCACACTGGTATCCTGACGAGAGAATTCCAGCAAGCTGCGACGAGCGACCACTGGTGTCGCGGACGAGCTCGAGACGTGGCTGGCTCCCGGCGAGGCGGCCACTGGCGAGTTTCTTGTTGCTCGGGTCGGATTCGAGTGCCGGGGCGGCGTGGCCAGTCCAAAGCCGGGTTCTGGACGACGGCCGCTCGGTGGTGGTTCCGTTGGCGATGTACTCTCATTCTCCGCAACGAGTGCATCCATATCGGTAGCGAGCTCAGTGCGCGTCGTATTCACCTCGTGCAGCAATTCGTTCTCCAGGATGATCGCGTACGTGGATGGCCCACCAGGCGCTGATACAACGAATCGCCCGGTCGTACTCGGCGAAATCCCCGGTGTGGAAGTATTCGGTGCAGCACCTCCGGTTCCGCTGGTCTGGGTGAGGTATGCAGCTTCGTTCGCAGATCGTGTAGCTGACTCGATCGTAGCATGTTGCGCATGCGGCGGTAAATGAGCGCTCAGGGCCAGAACCGCGTTGGCGTTTGCTGCGCCTGGACGCGTCACGGTACCGCCCTCTGACCAAGTGATGACGCCCTGAAGCTCTGTGACTCGGCTGCCCACATCCGTGGCAAGCATCCCAGGCGCGAGACTCGAGATGCCGGTGCCTCCGGGGCTTGCCAATGTACCCCGCATGAGCGTTCCTGCCAAGTGTTGAACGCTTCCCCTAAGCGTTTCCATTGAGTAGAGCGCTCGTGGGTCCGCGAAAAGCTCCATTGCCAGATCAACTACCGCCACGTCATCAGCGGCATCACCGAGCTCTGCTGCTGCCTGTAGCAGAGCACGGATTTGCTCTACAGTGGAACTGCGAGACGACGACGAGACGCTGTGGTTTGCATCGCGTTGCTCGCGGTCCATGCGCTCCAGGAGATCCGCGAGCTCTCGTTCACGCCGGCTCTGACGACGTGCCGGGGGCTGCTCTGCCCGCGATGTTCGTGCTGGACGCTCGCTCCCATCATATGCTCCATTACGTGCATCGGACGCTCTGCCAACAGAGAGTGTTGCAAGCAGGGTCTCGAGCTCAGCTCGCACTCCAGCGCGCTCTGCGGCCGCTAGACCCCGATTCGGACTCGTGCCGGACTCTCGAGACGATTCCACTGGTGGCTCGTTCACGCTCCGACCCAGGCGACTTTGGTAAGTCAGTGCGCCCTCATCCGCATCAGGCGATGTTTCTAACTGCACCGAGCGCTGTCCAGCGCGTTCTGACCCTGACACCAGTAGTGCCGGAGCGCTTGGACTAGCCCCGAAGATATCAGACCAATCCCGCCGTGCGTTCTCAATATACCGCTCGGCTGCCTGCGCCAGGCTTAGTTCCGACTCTATCTGGTGGCCAGGAACGAAAGTCGCAAGCGCCTCGCTCCCCTCAACGTGGCGTGCCCTAGCTGCCATCAAGAGCCGACGCTGGTGCATCGGCGACGTGTCTCGTAGCCTCCGAGACGGACTGGACTCGGTCACTTGTCCCACATCTGAGGCGTTATTCTCACTTTCAGCAGCAATGTCTCGAGATGGAGTGTTCCTACCTTGAAAACTAAGCTCTGTTGCAACCTGCAGTTGAAAGCGCAGTTGCGTGCTGTCAAGTCCGAGCGCTGAGTCACGTTCCCGTACGGGAATGAAACGATCTCCTGAGCGACGGGATCTTCGTGGCGTCCAAGCCGTGCTCATCACAACTCTCTCTTATCTTCCACGATAGACCAAATTGCACCAACTTGCAGCAACATCAACGCTGTTTATGGCGCTGTACGACTGGACAGCATCTCAGCGCATGCGTGCAGTGCGTGCACGCAACACAGCACGCATCCCAGAACGGTTGATGCGTGCACTGCAGCGGCAGACGGCCATGTGGCGCGCGCTGCGTGCGCGCGTGATCGAAACGGTCGATACAGAGGCGACGGCCGACGCGAGCTCCTCACGCGTACGATGTGGCATCGATACATCGAAGCAAATTCCTATAGATGCTTTTGCGCTTGTGGTAAAGCTCGGCTTGCCGGCACGTCGCACGCAGCAACCTCCGAGCCTGATATCCCGCTAGGTCTGGCCAAAGGGGTTGCCCCCAGTCTCCGAGGAGCATCCGCAAAGAGCTTGGTACTTGCGGGGTCGACAACTCGATCGTGCCACGGCGCGCGACGGGGAAGACTGCTTTTGAGCCGGTGGAATGCAAAAGCGTCTGGAGGGATATGGTCGTCTTTTTTGCCGGGAGCGTCTAGATACATCGGCGCGTACGAGGTACTCCGGCTAGATTCACCGCTTTTGAACCTCAAAAAAGAAGGGGATTCATACGCACTGCTCTGAATGCTATGCAACGTGAACGTTCCCCTGCACATTCAAAACTCTGTACGCTGAACGTTCACTGTGTCTGCAAATCCGGGAACGTCCGAGCAGGATCCTCCGCTCGATGCTAGCGTATGCATTGAGCAGCTACTGTGAAGGGAAGCATGGCTAGCCGCTCTTCGAACATAGGGCCAGGGCCTGGAATAACGGACGCTTTCCCGCATTTCGATAAGCCTTGCGCAGTTGTGGGGATTCCTGGTCAATAGAAACGCCCAGTCGATCCAGCACACCGGTCAATACGGTACCAGCAATATCGACATCCGCATGTAGGATGGCGCGCAATCGGTGCTGGTGCGAGCGCCGGCACCCAGTCCAGGTGCGTTGCGACGTTGCGGCCGGCGTCGTCGATGATCTGCCGTGCGAAAGTATCTCTCGCGGTAGACGCCGCGCGAATACTCGGCCTTGTGTCCAAAGAGCGCCAAACAGCATGGTTTTCATCAGCAGCGTGCTCTTCTCCAACAGAACGCAATGGTTCTTGAAACTGCGTACGCGTAGTTGTGGTGTGTCAGGTGGCCGCCACGGTAGCAGCGTGCAGCAGGTACCTGCGCTAAGCCCGGTAACCAGACTCGGCAACAGTCGCGTCCGAGTCGCCTCGCCGAGGTGTTTGCGCATGAGTGCGCCAACAACCACACCCATCACGGTCACCGGCGATAATATTGACTTGACTTCGGCGCTCCGTGAACATGTTCTGGACAAAATCGGGCATGTAGTGGAAAAGTTTCCAGGACTGGTGACCCGAGTCGAAGTGCACCTGTCTGTGGCGCATAACCCGCGCATCAAGAACGCGCACGACTGCGAAGTGACGGCGTATGCGCGTGGGCGAGTGCTTCGTGCGTCTGTAAAAATGGAGAATATGTATGCTGCGATAGATCTGACAGCAGATAAACTGAAGCGCACGCTCCGAAAATACAAGGAGCGATTGCATGAGCACAGTCCCACTGCAGATCTGGTCGAAGTTGCGCTTTTGGAAGACCGACGGACCCGAGCATCCTCTCCGAGCGCACCTGTGGAGTCCATGGACGGGTTGGCTTCCGTGCCGGCAACGAGCCCTGTTCCGGTGGATGACGGAGCGCCCTACGAAGGTAGCAAGCATCGCCGAGAGGTAGAGTCCGAACTGGAAGAGATGGGTATCGAGCCGAGCCGCGAAGTCGTGCGGAAAAAGCGCTTCCCTATGCCGCTGCAGACAGTCGAGGAAGCGGTACTTTGCTTGGATTACATCGATCATGATTTTTACGTTTTCCGCAATGCCGACACCGGCGAAGTCAATGTCGTCTATCGCCGGAGGCATGGGGGCGTGGGCCTCATCGAACCCGAATCCTAAGTTGATCGAGTGGGCGGATGCATGCGCGGATCCCACGTTTCTCTGGTATTCGTTGAGAATGGAGTTGTAGGCAGACCAGTGAATTCTGAGACGCCTGTACAAGCGCTCCGTTTTTGCTTCGGTTTGGTTTCCTGCAGGTATTCACTTAAAGGAATGTATGCTGTAGATTGGAATAGGGGTCGCGGAAAGAGCTGTTGCTGTCACTGATAGCGTCCGAAAACGTCTTTACTTGTACAAGTCAGTGATTCTACGGCCAGCAAGTGGATGAATCACTCGCCTCGTAGCCGATACCCTGAACGTCGTGCATTCGAGACGGAACTTATCAAACTCGGTTGACACGACTGTCGCCTCGTCAATCCATAATGCGCCATGCGTTCCCTGAGAAACACTAGGAAAGAAGCCACTGGACGTAAAGTCTACTTGCGGTTGATACGCACGCTGATGAAGAGACACGGATGGACAAAGCAGTCGGTATGCTCGTATGGGAGATCGCTCCACGTCGAAAAGCACACGATCGACTTGGTACTGGAATGCGAATGCCTTGTACAGGAGGTATGACTGTTCGTCTCACTCGACGAGGCACCATCCGGATGAAATGGTAGATTTGTGCACAGGTATCCAAAGATGGGCAAGCCGCTGCTTGTAATGAGGAGACTAACGAGCAGGACGAAAACCTGGGCACCAGTGGCGATTCACTCGGATGTTCGCCATCAAACCGTTAAACGGAACGGATTGTTTAAAAACGAGTTCTTCGTCAAACCGCCGTTCGTGACGTCTTCTGCCCACATTCTTTTGTCTTGGCCGAAGACGGCGTCGCTTTGCATCGCACGAAAATAGTCAAGTAGAACGCAGCCGAGACGGGTTCAGTGGATCCTCGTGCTAGCGAATGCTCCCTGGTTCAACCATATGGCAGGCGTTTCCTCTGTTATCGAACGGCATTTTTACACACACGGATCGATCGGCGTGTGGTCCGCATCCGTGTCACCGAAGTTCTTCGGCAAGTAATTCTCTGGTACCTTCACCAGTCGTGAACTGCTCGGTTGCTCCTCTGCTCGTGCGCAGAAGCGAGCAGAAACGCGCTATTCGCTTTTGTGGGTATGCTCGCGACGGAGAAGCGGACCAGAAGATATTTTAGGAGCAGAAGATGCGTACATAGAGAAGAGAGCTTCGAACAAAACTTCCGCCTAGGGTATCCTAATCTAGTGGAAAAACGTATGTCGATCATCCTGAACACGTAGATCCCATCCTGCCACGTAAAGTGGAAGGAGAAGAAACAACCGTTCAAGTAAGAAAAAGATCCTCCAAAACTAGGCGACGAGTGACCCGAAGCGAAAGCTGTCGGAGCGAAAAGATTAGTCTGAAACCATCGTAAAGGTGCCACGTCCTGTCACACATCAACATCCGGTATCGTCGTAAACGTGATATGTAGGGCACCATTTCGAGTCGCGAAGCTTCTCGCTCACGGAAGTCTCGCCTCAACGCACATCCTCAAGCGACTTCTCGAGAGACTTGCGGACACAAGGCTGCCTATTGCCCGAATTCCTCTAGAAGTTTTCGATGAAAACTACGTGCGGCAACATAGCTCATGCTTTTGACAGAGGATGCTATACGACCTGATCCTAAGATCAGAGGGAGTTCCACACACGCATCCTAGCATACCTTGATGAGTAGCGGTGCCACCCCGGGGATCGAAACACACACAGGTCAGGTGCCGAAAAGCATCAAACCAGGTTCGAACAACATGCGCGTACAATCTCGAGGGCTTCATGAAGCGCACTCTGGGGGCGTTGTTCCCGTTCCACCCTTCGCTTCCTGGTTCAGAACATTTCGGACTAGTTGAAGGGCCTCTACGCTTTAGAGAGTACCTGAGCGTCGAAATAGCGCTCGCTGACGATCTGTGCCATGCGTACTTGGGACCGTGCGTGTGCCATCAACGGCATCGAGTGTGCATTCGCCAAGCTGTCCGACGACTCTTAAAGGAAAGGACCGATGGATCGCATGCCCTAGTGGCAGTCTATAGTGCTGGGCTTTCTCTAGCGTGCGAATGCTTCACCTCTGCTCCTTCAATGAGCGTGAAAATAGAGTGCAGGAAGGAATTCTGCAGAATTCCCAATAAAGCGTTTCGGATGACGTGCACGCATCATGAGCACGCGTGCACGGTACAGCGACTAACGTTGAAGATCTTGTAACAATACCGAAAGCAAAACATTATATGCGATAAGCTAACCGAGCGTCAGACGCTGAGGCGTTCGAAGGTCGGAGGCTTGGTTCGGTAAAAGCCCAGCAGCGACAGTACTCGTAAGCACGCTGTGCACTGAGACGTGAATGCGTCGATCAACATCGGAGCAGCCTCGTGCTTCCGGAGCATCCAGCGGATTTGTGGCGAACGAGCTCTCCATGGAACTCTCCATTATTCTGCATGGGCATTATGCTAAAACACTGAAACCTATCAGATGAAATCATCATTGACCAGGAGAGAGGGATTGGATTCTCGCCAGCATGCTGATCCCAGAACAGCCACGATCTGCGCTCTGTTTGCAGGGGCTGTGTTTAGCTCTATACATGGAACAGTGTCTAGAGACAAGCACCCAGCAACGTTCGCATAGCTGCAAGACGATGCGCTGGTAGGCTCGCCGGTTACGCGCGCTGGGTAAGCATGCGCTGCTCACGGATGGTGTTTCGGGGAACGTGGCATCTATCTGTTTTGCAGCAAATCGAATAGGCATCGTTAAAGCCATATAATTCATGCGCTCTTCACGGAATCATGCGAGGAACAGCATGACCCGCCTCGTAAACGAGCGTCGACGGCATCCGCAGACGCCTGGCGTATCTCCGGCAGACACGGGCGTTCGAGCAAGCACGTCCCCGAACGCTACCTATCACATCGATGACACTGCTTTCTGCACACGAAGAATTTCACAGCGATGCAACTTTGCCGATGAGCCCGATCAAGTTCACGAGTGAGCCTCCATCAAAGGCTCTTCGATAATACGATGCAACCGTTGATGGGTAAAATGGTGGAAAGTTTTACCGACATATTTCTCAAGATGTGAGAGCTGCATGCGCATCCTCGTAGAAACTGCATCTCCCGCCCCGATCTCCCACCGGACGGCTCTGGGATCCATAATGTCGCCTGGCGTGGTCCCTGGATCATCGAACAGTGTCAAACGCGTTACCTGAAGCATGCAGACGGCGCGTCGCCGAGCAGCTTGGACCAGTGCACTTGTCCACGTCAGGTTTCTCGACTCGCTCCGGGCGACATTGCCCTCGCATCTTGATGTATTGCAGTCGTGTGCCGGGGACAGCAACGCAACTGCCGCCACGGCCGCGCATATATCCATCGCGCGAGACGCAGGTTGCCCAAGTCCAAGAGAAGCATGCCTCCAGGCACGCAGTTTCGCTACCATCGGCACTGGTGCTGACGTTGCTTGCCGGCGAGGAAACTTTCCATGCGACGCAAATAGACCCAGACATATCCATAGAAATCAGAACAAGGTTCGACAACCATGGACCCGAGTCTTGATCGTACCGGGAGCATCGATCCACCGTCCCGCTTCGTCTTCGTGTTCGATGACGGTGCCTTCGTTGACTATTGGACGACCTAGGCGTCCGCAGTGTACCCCAAAGCGGCACTGAAACGACTGCAACACCCTTCCGAATCGCAACGAGCGTACAATGTGCAGGTACGCGTTGACGCATCGCCGGCACGCTCAGCGGTAACGGAGCAGCGGTGCTGCTGTACCCCAGAGCACCTTGATAAAATACCATCTCATTTCACTTGGATGCTGTGGATCGTTTGCGCTCCTTCCTACCGCGTTTGGCGGTAGTCGAATTTGGGCCAGTTACGGCAGCGTATTTGGCGGCGATGCGGTCACATAGAGCTTCAAGTTGCGTGGCCCGATCTTCTCGTTTAGAGATTATCGCTTCCTGCAACGCAGCAAACTTGTTGCGCTCACTCTTGCCCGGCTTCCGAGCACGATGTGTGCTACCCTTCGCGCGCCCAAGTAGGGTTTTGCGGCTACCTGCATAAGCCGGTGTGCGTTCAAGCTCGCCCTTGCTGAGCGCATCATCCAGTATCTGGATAAAACGCGAGATGTCGCTTTCGTCGCTGTACGGGATATGATCGATGAGATGCTCCACTTTGCCACAAAAATTTCGGTAATGGTTCAGGACGTCTTCGCGTTCCATGTCCGAGTTCCGATACTTTGCTTCAAACGCGACAATATCTTCCTCTGTGATTCGACGCTGGCACGTTCTGAAGAAACGGTGCAGCGCGTCTAGCGTGCTCTCTTCAACCAGGTGTTGTCCTTCGTCCAAGCACTTACCAGTTTCATCGTAGTATGCTCGCTTCTCCTCGTCGATCAACGTTTCGTAAACGCGCTGCAGTTGGAGAAAATTCTCGTGCGCCTCTCGAAGCGCGGCTGGGTCGCCTGCCCTGCCCCCGGCATGAACGCGGTCCGGGTGCACGGACAAGACCAAGCGTCGGTAAGCTTTCTTTATCTCATCCGGTGTCGCCGTACGGCCGACACCAAGAATATCGTAAAAAGACCGCGATTCACTCATCAGTCTTATCCGAAGGCCCCCAGTGCGCACACTCCTGGTGCAACAGCTGTTCAAAGAAAAGCGCGCCGCGCGAGGGCGTGCCCGCGCCGTAGTCGCAGCTTCGGTCGCTGTTCCACGGAACGAAAACGTTCTGCGACCATAGGGTTCATGAATATCCACCTGCAGACGCTTCCCAGCCTTTTCCAACCTGCCACCTGCTATCGACTGCAGTTGGTTCTTTTACACCCTTCGAGCTTTAGAGGCTGCCCCATAGAGGTAAACCTCCTCCGCTGCTGGGGTCTCGTCTTCAGCACCGCACACCTCTTGATACCGATAGCGGCGTTAAAGTATCGGTTCACGAACAGCATGCGTTTATTGCCTCTGCTAGAACTCACCTTTGGAAGGATTGCTAGAACTCGTGCCCTCTGTACCACTACAGTCTCGTTATCGTCCCGTCGGGCAAATATCTAATCTCGTCTATACCCCATCTGCTTCTCGTTCTCCTTTATCGTCAATTGCTCCTCTTCGCTCAGTGATCGACGAAACGATACTTTCTTTCGTTTTTCTTGTTGAGCCCGGCGACATTAGACCTCCAGGATCCCTGAATTTGTTTTCAATGGCGTCCCCTTGGATTTTTTATGTCTTCAAAACGAACGCACTTCGAGCGCATCTGCCATAAACCGCGGCAATGCATTTGATAACACACACCTGGGACTGGAACACCAGTGAGGTGCGAGACTTTAAACGGAGCGCCTGTCGCATATGACACGATGCCAGGGATGCGCTCTCGAGTGTCGATAACCAGCGCCATATCTGCGTGGATATCCAGGTTCGTGTTTCAGCGATCCTACATACCCTGCGTCGCAGCGTACCACCGATAAACATCGTACGATTTGCCCAGCTGCTACGCGTACGCAGATAGTCCAGGGCGTTTGCTTCGCTGGTGAGGTCTGCGGCTTCACGACGACCTGTACCTTGGCCGAGTTCTTGACTGGAAATGCACGTTCAGCCGTCGTACGTAGAGGCGACACTGGCAAATGAGTAGTGACGCGCTGGCGAACGAGGCTCCCGTCAACTACGACCTGTTGCGGCAGTTGAGTCACTCGCTGCCCGAGTTATGGGAGTTTTACGAGTCCGTTATCTGCGCTCCCAGTAACATGCGTCCGTCTGAGGGTCGCGTGCCGACCTCGTTGGACAGCCAGGAGCACGCTCAAGGAACGTACCCAACTAGGCCGGTTGTCGAACGACCGTTGCACGCTGCTCCGAAACCCCCCGTGTCCCTGCAACGGCGGCAGCGGGTAGCGGATCGCATCTGGGAGCACCTCTGGACCAAGGCACGGGAGGCATCGCCGACTTTTCGTGCTGCTCGCGCCTTACTCGCGCGTATCGTCGAGCGCCTGGAGGTGCTCATGTACCGTCGCGCCGTAGACGGCTCCACTTACGCAAACATGGCGAGTCACCTGGTGCGGCGTATTCGCAGCTGGGACGTTGAGCGCATCGCATCCGTCGAGACGCTATTTCTATACCTATCCGCTACGTTCGTTCACGACATGCTCGGTAATACGAACGGCTGATTCTTCCGTTGGACTCCGCAGAGACGGGAGCGGTGCCACAGACTGGAGCATCTGGCACCGTCATGCCGACTCGATCGCGGCGTTGATAATTTTGGGATACGCTACAGACGATTTGTGCACTGTCTGCGGCTGAAACGGAGCAGGACCGCGGCCATCCTGTGGACGGTATCGCTATGATGGACGAGCTGCTGACCCGCGCATGACCGCTGGATCCGCACGCGCGCCACGAGAACCTGAAGATGCGAAGCTCGTACCAGCTCCGATATGTGATGTGGAATTCCGGCGAGATACTGATACCTCATCAACGCCGACAAGCGCTACGCTGAGTGCGCGTGTGCGTTCGATGCAGCCAGAGTGTGCGTCGCATTTGCTGATGCCTCTGCAGAAACCAGGTTCCTTGGCGGAGAGCTGCTTTGCCGTGCACGTTCAAAGCAGAACGCAATGTACGGAGCAGCCTGCTCCTGGCAAGCTGTGAGATAATCCAGCAGAGCAGGGTGGTGTGCGAGCTCTTGACGTTGGCGCAACACCTGGTAAAACGCAGTCTGACTGAGCAGCAATTCTTTCTCGACATCATTCATTTCATGCCCCTGTTCGGTTAGGCGCTGCCACAAGTGCAGTTCGCGTTGTACAACGGCATCAAGAACGAGGCCGATGGCATCCAGGCTCTTCCCTTCGGCATCGGCGATCTGCAGAAGTAGCAGCGCGTTCGAACTGAGCGCCGTCAGAGGAGCGCGGGCTCCCGTTTCTCTGAACCAGTTCACGAGCTCATCAAAGTCTTGGAATTTGCTGCATCCAAGGCGCTGGTACGCTCGGGCACGCTGGAGACGCAGCCGTGCCTGCATCTCCAAGGCGCGATCATCCGGATTCGCTGCGCGGCAACAAAGCACCGCTATGCTGAGGTAGAAGAGCGCGTCATCGACATCATCGGTGCAATCTTTCTCGATCCGAAGGAGATCTTGCGCAGCATTGGCATAGTCACCGTCGAACAGGAGCTGCAGCCAAAGCCATTCGTGATGCTGGCGCTCCTGCAGCCACTCACGTAGGAGCGGTGATTTGTAGGCAAAAAGCTTCACGAATTCGTGGCGCTCGTGCCACCAGTCGAACGCGTACCAGGCAAACGGTCGACCGAGTTCCGCGAAGCACGTCTCTAAAAAGGCCGAGGCCGAATCCGGATCCTCGAGCGCTTCTTCAGTGTCCTGTGCGATACGCATCAGAATCTCATAGATGCCGTAGTGGCGAGCGAGGCGAGACGCTTCGTCCACAAAGCCCGCTAACCGAAGGTGTTCCAGCATCGTCACTGGGCCCGGTCGCGATTCCACGGTGCCGCTATCGACTGCTCGCTCGAGTTCGATCCGAGCCTGAACAACATGGTAGAGGGTCGCGAGCGCTGAGGCGGTCTGCAAGCGTTTTTGGCGCGCCAGATATGTAGGTAGTTCCTCCGTCACGCCGCGCAAAAGCAGGTTGAGCGGTGATTTCGACGAATGGAGCCAGGGACATGCTCGCCGTTCGAGCTCCTGCAACTCGGGTAAAGCTGTGCGCACGATACAAACGCCGTCCAGGATAAGGCCGGTCGCGTAGCGCGCAACCTGCAACAAGCTTTGGACATAGTCAGCACTGACATCGTCCTCACTTGCGAGGAATCGTGCGCGCTCGCTCGTGTAAAATTCGTTCATTACCGAAAGGATACCCTGAACGTTATCACCTGGAGCGCGCTCCGCCGCGCTCAATGCCTGGATTTGGCGATCCAGTACGTCCCAGGCACTAGATGATTTCGCGTTCAGCATGCATCGAAGGGCGTAGAGAATATATATGCTATAGATCGATTGCGATATGTTCAGACGTTCGCTCAAAGGCAAATCATCCCAGAGTTTTTCCTTTGCGTCGTCGGCACACCCGAGTGCCGAGTGCGCCAGGAGAAAACTGCAGAGCCGTCGCATCCATTCGCGTTGCATTTCCAGAACTTGCTGTTCGAGAGCGCCTTGCACAATACAATTCAGGTTACGCTTCAGTATGTGCTCGTGAATTTGGCGAACGGCGATGGATACGTGTTCTCTGTTCCACCGAGACCGAGCGTTGTGAAAACTGGCCAGTGCAGCGGAGCGCTCCCCAGCTGCTTCCAACGCCAAAATATTCAGGACCTGCTCCCAGATCGCGCGTCGCGGGAATGCATCACGACCAGATAAAACATCCGCTTCGCTGGCTGCGGATTCAACTCCCGTGGGTGCACGGTACGGGAGCAGAATCTGATCCACCCGGCAGTCGGCATGCATGCAGAGGACACCGGTCTCGCTGCTGGCACCGAAGCCGCAAATCACCGAGCTCGAATCGCCAAAGCTCGCATCCAAAGACAGCGCAATTTGCCCGCGAACTTGCTGCGCAGCAGCGAGCCCCCAGGCAGCACTCGCCCAGAACAGCATCCCCGAGCATTGGTCAAATACGAATACCAATCCGTCCGCGCAAGTCCAGTAGAAATGCAAAAAGACCTCTTCGACAGCTGCGACGCGAACGTTTGCCAACGGTACCGGCCCACCGAGCTCCCAAATGGACTCGGGATGGTGACGTACACTCACCGGGGTCACCCATAGCTGCAGTTGGTATTCCCCGTGATCGGGTCGCAGCTGGTCGGACTCGGAGGCTGCGGTAGCAGCCTCTTGGTTACTTTCCTCCGATTCGGCGACAGAAAACGTTGCGGCACCGAGTACTGCATGTGTGCCATGATCCGCCGTGCCCAAATAAAGCGGAATCAGGTCCGAGCGATGAACTTGTAGCACTTGGGATAACCGCTCAAACACTGCGGACGAAACCGAACGCAACGTCACTTGTGTGTCCGTCACCTGCCATGTCTCTATCTGGCTCTGGCGAAGAATCCAACAATCCCAAGTTGCGGCATCCCGCTTTGAACACAAGTAACCGCCGTAGCCGTACATGCACGCATAGTCTTCTGCACGATGCGTGTCCTGCATGCATCGTGACGGGACACGTGTCCACGTCCGCCACTGCTGGAGCCATCGGCGCAGTGCAGTTGCCGCCTTCACCCGTCCCCCCGTCTGACGCCCGCGCAAAACGGACACTGTGGGATCCAGTCTGATCGTGACAAGTTGCTGCGAGCCGAGCACTAGTGCCACCCGTCTGCCTCGATCGAAGCAAAATATGTCCATGACTTGCTCGGGGGTTTCATCTGCAGCCAGCAGTTCAGCTAGCGGCAACTCGCGACTCGAAACAAGCAACGTTCTCCCATTGCGTGTTGAGTTCGACGGGCGCTGAACCTTGGGCGAACCTGCGGGGCGTCCATCGGAAACCGGCTTCGTTATGATCAACATACGTAGCACGGCTGAGGCCTGCAGACGGCCCGCTCTGTCCGACGGTGCTTCCGAACAGTGCGCGATAAGTGCTACAAGCAGTTCAGTGCCGTTCGCTAGAGCGCTCGCCGCAACTTGGCGCGAGCTCTGCACCCATGCGTGCCGCGGCAGTCGACAGCCACTGGCACTCCAGCTTGCGTCCGCAGTGGCGCTGTCCCAAGCAGCCGGCACGGACCCGGTTCCGGCTTTGATCAGCCCCTCTCCCAGCAGTGGTCGAACAAGGAAGATCCAGCTCCCTGCGACTATGATCCAGTTGCCCTGCCACGCACCATTTTGCACAAGGCGAGCGACGTAGCGTTGCTGGCGATCCCGCACGTCGTCCTCAAACAGCTCGACTGATAGCGCATCCTCGACCTGCTGCGGCAGCCGAAGACGCAAACGCCTCACATCCATATCGGTTAAAGCCAGCGTCCGAGCAAAAAGGACGTCCTATGAGAGCACCTCCCCGCACCCAGGGAAGTACCCTATGAGCAGACGGACACCGCTCGCTCAACACTAGGCGCGGCAAGTCCGCTGGCGCGCCGACTGCAGTTGCAGCAGCACTGACGCTCGCGTTGCAGTGCCGTGCAGCCGCCAACTATGACTGATGCTGGCGACTTGGCTTCCGTCAAGGACGCTGACCGGCTTATTGCCATCATCGGGGACGAAGATACCGTAACTGGCTTCCTTTTGACTGGAATAGGCGACCGATCACGCCCGACTGACCCGACGTACCTGGTGGTGCGTCGCGACACCTCCGACGCAACCATCGCTGAGGCGTTCGAGCACTTCACTCGCCAACGCAAAGATGTTGGGATGGTTTTGATTACGCAGAATATAGCGAATAGGATACGGAGCAATATTGAAGGCTACACCGGGCGTGTCCCAGCGGTCATCGAAATACCTAGCAAGGATCAAGTCTATGATCCGAGGCAAGACACACTTATGCAGCGTGTGCAACGTCTTCTGGGTATTCGCGACAAGTAGGCGAAGAGCTGCTTTACAATCATCTCGAAAAGTTGTGAGCGATTTGGTGTGTGATGTTTTCAGCGACGACCGCTTGGCGTAAGTAACAGACACACGAATAGCATCGCGACGCCAAGCTGGAGTTTGCGTGAGCGACACCTCGTGCGACGCTTTCACACGAGCGTGTCGCAGCAGCGAACGACCGCCTTGTCAAGCGTACGCTCTTGCTCGACAAGGTGCTATCGTAGACCGGCGGAAGAGCGCAACGAAACCGCTTTGAAGAGTAATCTTCAAGCGAGCGAAATTCGAGTGCACCATTCGCTTCACGCTCACAGAGAGCGATCCGACAATGCCAACATGCCTCGGTCCGGTAATGGTTTCTTGAAAGATGTTTTTTGTTCTAGGGTGCGCAGGGTCGATAACGCGAACCGGACGCTTTCGAATATGCGGATACTGCCACTCGCCAGCGCACCTGCTTGATCTTCATAGCTGATGCCTCCGCTTTCCGTTAGACGTAGAGCCGTTTCCCTCGGAGGATCAGAGGCGGGAGCGATGAAGCGAACCTCCGTGAAAGAACAATGGTGCAGGTCTCGTGCGAGAGGCCGTCCCAGCTTTAGAAAGGCGATGGGTAGCGACCGTCCAGGTGTCGTCGACATCGACGTTGGCGAATGAGCCTCTCATATGGAACCGACGACTGATTCGGTACCTCAAACGAGATCGAGAGACCGTCCACCGCGTCGAGAAGCGTTGTCGACAGGGGAGTTCCAGAAGCGGGGTCTCCCGCACTGCGCGGCGTGACGCGGTGCAGCGGGTACGGTGTGCCTCTGGAGTTTCTTGGTGGCGATACTTCGGTCTCGGCTTCGGTTCTAGACTCTAGGAGACTGGGCGTGAATGATACGCACTTGCGTACGGAGTGCGTGGCCGGTGTCTTCGCCCCCGAGCTGGACTGCCGTGGTCGTCGAAGGCGGCTCGTCAAGATGTCTTCGTGAACGAGTTTGACTGTCATCAACTGAGCAGCTGGCGTGCGTGGACTACGATCCTGATTTGTTTCCTGAAGCGGCGGCGGTCCAAAACTGCCTCTGCGACGCGGTCGTGCGGCACTGTTGGAGTCTGGATATGGCCGCAGTCCAGGTGTTCCACGCGGTGTATGCCCTGCTTTGGCGGCTTGCGTCGAAAGGGTTACCCTAGCGGAGCTGGATGCACGTTGTCGCTCCAAAGCCGCTGTCTCTTGATGAAGATCATGCGCGATTTCGCGGGCAAACACGGGGTCGTCTCTTAGGAGCACCCACAAGTCTGCACGATGAGGTCGCAATTGCTCACGAATCGCTTCGATAACGACGCCTACTAGGGGATGTTTCAGTTGTTCGAAATGTCGACGCAGTTCAACCAGAGCCGGCAGGATGGTCTGCTCGAGACTCTGCCTCGCGAGCACTGGCAGCAGATGCCCCCGGAACACTTGCAGTGCTGTTTCCTCGGAAGCGTTCCCAGCACGTGGCAATGCGTCTCGAGTCGTCGGCCGCGCTTGAGCGGATGCGAGCCCTTGGGCGCTTCTCGGCGCTTCCAGGCCGGCTTGTGCCCCAGTGGTGCTTTGGATGGCGACTGGCGCTGTGGCGAGTGCTCCCGTTGTTCTCACAGTTTGCTTCGTTGCCGCAGGTAACAGCCACATGGCCGTCGTTTCCGTTTCCGTTTCTGCTTCTGTGATCCATTCCAGGGAATGCATCGAGGAGCCTAGCGTGCCGAGCTGCCAACGCTCGCCTGCGAGATTCCGGCTGGCGAGCAACTTCAACGTATCCGAAACAACGTTGTACACGCTCGAATCCTCGTCCAGGATAGCGGGAAAGGGCCCCATCTCGCCGTCCAGTAGACCGCCAATGAGCTCCGCTGCGAGACGATCCGCAATCAAAAGCACTTGCTCATCCGTGCAGTTGCTTATCAAGTACTGGTATATTCGATGACGTGACGCTTCCTGTTGCGGAAAAGTGAAGCGCGCTCTCTCCGCCCGAGATTGGTGCATTCCAGCATGCTGGTTATATCGAGGGTGACAGGTACAGTCATTGAAGTAGAAGAGTGATTCGAGGAGCTGATGCACCCGCTCGGCAGGATTCCGTGGAAAGAAGACTCTCTCGAGGCACTGGCGGGCGAGCTTGCTCACGATCGGATCATCGTCTTCCGTTACGGATAGGAAGAGGAACACGAGCCCGTCCTTTTTCGGCTTGACGAATTCTTCTTCGAGGAGACCTGTAAGCACCATCGTGGTTTGACGGCGAACGAGTGGAGACGGATCTCGCATTGCAGCTGCAATACGCACAGCGTACTGATCAGCAAGCCATGAAAATACACGACACATATCCGCGAGAATGAGCACCGCGTTATTCCGCAACACCGAGGAGGCGCTGGTCTCCAGTTCGCGAAGGAGCACGCTGGTCCCATGCCGGGCAAGGGTGTCATCGCCCCGAATGCAGAGTTTCCCCAGGGCCAGTAGTGCATAGGCGCGCAAATTCTCAGAGCTTCGCTCGGAATCAGCGAGAATAGCCTCTGCGCGCACTCGAAGGCGCTCGTCGTCGGGCGCAGCGAGGCCGCTCAAGACGAGCTCACTCCACGCCGTAAGCGCACACGCCCGCTCCTCCAGCGAGGAACAGGCGTATTCCGCCGGCTCAAGGGAGAGCAACTCGGAACAAGCCTGAATGAGCTCTTGGGACCAATGCGGGTTGGTGGCAACCCGTGCAAGGCACTGGATGAGCGCTGGTATCCGACCAGGATTGCCTCGGAGCTGAAACAGTAGAGTGCGCGCATCACTCTGGATAAGCGGGACCAGACGGCCGGCAGCGGGCGCCGTCTGAGCCACAACCTGAGTCACTTCATTGGCTACGGGATCGTCAGGATCGAGATCAATCAGAATCCGCTGGTTAGACTCCAGAATATGCCGCACCACTGCCTGGCGCGCAGTTTCCGCATAGGATGTGAGTTGAGCAAGCAGATGCCAGGCGCCCGGTTGCCCCTGTGGATGCGCACTTTCACAGAGCCACTGATAGAGGGTGTCTGGTAGCGGCGCTCGCTGGCTTAAGCGATGCCACAGCAGGAACAGGAACGGTCTTCGTGGGTCTCCTTTCCCAGCCGCTATCGTGAGCACAGTGTTCCCAACGAGTGGGCACACCTGCGACTGGGTTTCCGCTGGTGCATCCGCGACGCTGTTTTGAGCGCTGAAGAGGAGCTCCAGAAAGCCTTCAAGGCACGCTTCAACGACAGCCGGCTCTGGATCGTAGACCAGTTGCAACACGCTGTCACACCAGGCGTTGATGAAGCGCTCTCGAAACGCACTCGGTGCCGAACTGGCGAGTCTTGTAACCTGCTGTGCAGCTGCGAGTCGTACCGCGAGGTGTGTATCTGCACATCGCTCCTGCACAGCAGCCAGGATGCGATCTGCAGCTCTTGTCCATTCGCTTCGCTGCGCCAGCATCTCCAGCGTTATGAACGCGAGCGTGAGGGCACTCTTTCGCACGGGTGCTTTTTCGTCCCGCAATCGACTGATGAGTAGTTGGCGCTCACGGAGCAGCAGCGCTCGCGCCTTGGACTGATTCGCACCGGCAAGGTGATCCAAGGCTGCAGCTGTGGCAGTAAGCGCCCGTGCTCGGACCAGGGCATGACGATCACGTATTCGAGCCCAAATTGACCGATAGAAGAGCGCCCAGGCTACCGCGGCGTCCTCTGAAGACTTAGCGGGGTCATCATCCGGCTCCTCCTCGATGTTCGCAGCGATCTCCAAAGCCAGACATCGAACCGCTGCACGTGGATGCTGTGAGAGTTTCTGAACGAAAGAGCAGAAGCGGTAGATATCGGTCGATTCCATTGTGATCAAAAAGGATAAAATGCACTGTGCTAGAGTGGAGCGACGAACCGCCGTCTCCGGCGCTCGGATGCTTAAATGCTGAAGCAGAACAAGCACCGCGGCTGAGATTCGTTCCGTAATGCTTGTGCCCGCCTCTTCTGGAGCCTCTCTCCCGGCAGCCTGGAGAAGCTCACACAACGCAGTCGAAAGCGAGTGGAGCGCATTACTGGACGCTGCCGGGGTAGCGGTTGGGCTGGGATCGATAACCGGCGCCGCTCCTTTGAGAGAGAGACCCTCTATGAACAGATTCAGAACAGGACGTAGTGCTCCGCGAACGAGCTGCTCGGATGAGAATGCAGTCACCATGATCATATTCTTCCAAGCACTTCGAAAAACCTGTTCCTTCGAGCATAGCAGCTTGGTGGAACGTGGCTTGTTCAGCCCGACTGCAACCAATCTGCGGAGGATGAGTTCTGATGCACCGCTCAGGGATTCTTCGAGGCCCGCTGAGTTAGAATCATCATCGGCGAGCGGCGACCCGCGGTGACCTTGAGGCTGAAGTGGTCCTGTGACCGACACTTGCTGGATACCGATTCGCAGCAGATAGCGAATCCATGGTATGGAGTCGAAGAGAGCGGCAAGCGCGGATAGCGTTTTCGTGCTGACCTCCTCGACGAGCGCTCCGATTCCTTGCGCGCGCGTCATTTGCCTCAGGGCGTGCACAGCGGCCTTGAAGACGAAGGGAACGAAAGCTTCGGGCATGACGGAAAGTACACGCCAGTACGCCTGGCTAGCGAGCATGCTAAGCACCGCAGCCCTGAGGCGTGTCTGCGTGAACAAAACATCTGAAAGCCCGGTACTGGCTTGCTCATGGTCTTTTCCTTGTGAGTCCTCGGCTGAATCGTCGGAACTGGAGGCTCTATCACTTGTTACACGGCAAGTAGTCTGGTTTCGGAAGCGCTCGTCTCTCTCTTGTTTGTCGCCATTGCGAAAGTTTTGCTCCGATGCTGCTCGCTTCTCAGGTGCGCCCTCTTGGCTGAATTGCACGGCCCGCTTGCGACGCACTAAGGCAGCACCACACTGCTCTTCCAGCTGCATACCGACCCTGATCCATGCGTACAGCACTCCAATGATACTTGAAACGTCCGGACAGGAAGCATAGAGCCCCGTAACCACGGATTCAGCACCCGTATGAACGCTGTCGCCACCCTGACTCGCCGGCTGGACGTCGGTGCGCGCCGGCTCTCTGTTGACACCTTCCAGGGCCGATTCAAGAGCGAAACAGAATTTTTCCATATGGACAAGCGCCACCGGGATCTGATGCAGCGACAGCGTATCGTGCCCCGAGTCTAAAAACTCCAACGGTATCCGCTCAGCGTCGCCGTTCTCCGCTGATATATCCAGGCCTAGCGAGTCGCCTACGCAAAGACGACCAAGTGATTCCTCCACCTCAGCACGTGTTGGTTCTTCTGTTTGTCTGTACCAGTGAGCGATGAACCGTTCGTACTGCATCTGAAGCAGCAGCCTCCACGGTGAGAGCCAATCTGAATCGTCGGAACTCGAGCATGGCACTCCAATTGCTTGAAGAAGTTGGAACCAGATTGCCCCAGCTTCCGAGGAAGCAACTGCATTGCCGCGTTCGGTTCGCATTGTCACTTCTGCTCAACCTTGCCTCCTGGTTGTCGTCCAAGAGCGACGGTGCTCCGATATTCTCGTAACGACGCTCTCGTCCAATGACTTGTTGGTAGAGCTAGAGGTTCGTAGAGCGCCGCCGTGAACGCGCCAGCGCCTCCGCTGTGCCTGACGCGGCAGATTGGACAGGGCGGCCCGGGAATTCAAATGCGGCGTGGACGATTGTTTGAGCAACGGATCCTCGACAACGAGTCCGAAAGAAAGGGAACAGGGTATCTATCTCGGATTTGTGTACTCTTAAGTTATAGTCTCTGTGTAAGATCACCGTTGTCACCCCTTCGACGGATCCTCGACAACGAGTCCGAAAGAAAGGGAACAGGGCATCTATCTCGGATTTATATACTCTTAAGTTATGGTCTCTGTGTAAGATCACCGTTGTCACCCCTTCGACGGATCCTCGACAACGAGTCCGAAAGAAAGGGAACAGCGTATCTATCTCGGATTTGTATACTCTTAAGTTATAGTCTCTGTGTAAGATCATCGTTGTCACCCTTTGGGAGCTTTTGACTCGAATACACTCTTTTCCGCTGTTGTATCCAGGGCTTGGAAGCCGCCGATCTCTCCGTTCCCTCAAGGTCCGGTGTCAGTCACCGTCGCAGGAAGTTGACGGCAGTGTTCAAGTACCGATTTCCCTACTGTCGGATGGTTTCATTGCACTTTATGCACAGGCGGTGGTTGTAATCAACGTTTCGCTTGCCAACTTTTATCTCCGTTGTAAACATCCTGGTGTGCCCTGGAAAGGGCGGCACTTGGCTGTTTACTGACGTTCTCATACGCCCACCATTCTTTGTTCTTTAAGGGCCGTCCTGACGCGTGAGAATGCTTCTTTCATCAAGCGGTAGATGCGCTTGAGGGGTACGGAAAGCTCGTGTCGTTGCCTTCCTCTGGTTCCATGCCATGTGCCGTACCTCATATTCACAGGCCTCTTCTGGGCGATGCCCTCGGCGAGTCCTTCGTCCGCTGCACGCACAAGCGAATGCTGTTCTATTCGACAGTGGATCTATGGACGGTGAACTTGTCGATCATGAAAAAGTCCGAGAAAGAAAATCCAAACTGGAGAACAAGATGAGAAATTTCCATGGTTCCACGTTCCTTCCCTGCGAAGCGGTGACGCACTCTCCGCGGAAAACGACCACTTCGATGAACAACGTCCGAGCCCATTACCGTTTTCCATACAAACATAAGGGACGGAAGCATCTGAGAGCGTTTACGGTCAGAGGTACCATGCTGCTGTCGAATGCTGGCTTCTCGTCGTTAACAACGAGAGGAGGATTTGTCTGTGGAGAGGAATCGACGAATTCGCGTGACAAGTTTAGTGACATATGGGTTTGGCGTTGAGCGCAAGTCGTCATGGGCCAACTTAGAGTTTTCTTCTTCGTCGATCCAGCGGCGCGCATTGGCTGCGCCAACGACTTGGCATGACACAGAGGTGGAAAACGTGCAGAACGCGTTATTTAAGCGTACCAAACGGGAGTAAACAGGAAGAGTGGAGGCTTCCACGCATGACTTGGATATGGATACCACCTATTTTACGAAGCTTTGTTCGAGCTCGTCGCGTGTAGTCTTGATTCCGTTTTGGTAAAGAAACTCAGCGGCAACGTGTCCATGGAGCTTCTCCAAAGAGACACTTGAGAATCTCGCAATCACCAGTGAATCTGAATGCCCGTATTGCTGCTCATGAAATGTCGAGGATGTAGATCTAGAAAAGTTCGGAAAGCATGAAAGGCAAGAGCAGAGCGCACAATTTAGTGTTCCGTTTTAATCTGACACGGATATAGTCTGGATAAGGATCCCTCAGGACGCGATTGTTATGTGCGTCAAGAGG
>Ga0123519_10003240_pt1 | contig 27063 bp, 20 predicted proteins | sample YelNatPaOPRAMG02_FD_87396 | JGI IMG/M metagenome (GOLD analysis project Ga0123519, IMG submission 87396) | Hot spring microbial communities from Yellowstone National Park - Yellowstone National Park OP-RAMG-02 (version 2) | ecosystem: Environmental > Aquatic > Thermal springs > Hot (42-90C) ...
ACCGGCTCTGGTCTAGCGAGCCGCTGGTAGGCCTCGTAAATGACAAGGATGGCAATAGGGACCAGCATCGCCGCGTTGGCCAGAGCCGCGAGGATGCCAGTGCGATGGAAGCCAAAGGTGCGAGTGAGGGTAGGTGGACGTTCGGCCTGCCTGGCGGCGTACCATGCCAGCCCTATCGCCAGTATGTCTGTGAGCACGTGAATGGCATCGCTCAGCAGAGCGAGGCTATTGGCGAGCACTCCGCCCACTACCTCGGCTACCAGAATGGCTATCGTGAGGAAGAGAGCCACTCTCAGGCGACTGGTAACTCCGGACAGATCGTGCGCGTGCTCGTGCACCTCGCCCCTCCAGCGGGCAAGCTAACAGACGCTCCGAACCGCCTCGGCCAGATCCACTAGTTGCTTGCGATGGGAACCTCGCCAGTCCTGGCGCAAAAGCTGTGCCGCTACTCGCCGCGCCAGCGCTTCAGGCGTTCAGCGATGACCAGCTCGTGCCCCTGATCGCTAGGCAGGTAATACCGCTTGCCCTGGAGGCGGTCGGGCAGGTTTTGCTGCTCCACGTAGTGGCCCTCGAAGTCGTGGGCGTACTTGTATCCCTTCCCGTACCCCTCGGCCTTCATTAGGGGAGTCACGGGGTTGCGCAGGTGAAGTGGAACCGGGTCATTGCGTGTCGTCAGCACGTCCTCTCTCACGCGTGAGTAGGCGGCGTAGAGAGAGTTGCTCTTCGGTGCTGTGGCCAAGTAGACGACAACCTCCGCTAGAGCCAGATTGCCCTCCGGCATGCCGATGAAGTGAACGGCCTGCTGGCCGGCCATCGCCACCACCAGGGCCTGGGGGTCCGCCATACCGACATCCTCCGACGCGAAGCGGACGAGGCGGCGAGCAATGTACAGCGGGTCTTCGCCCGCTTCCAGCATTCGGCCTAACCAGTAGAGGCCGGCGTCCGGATCGGAGCCGCGCAACGACTTGTGGAGGGCGGAAATGATATCGTAGTGCTGGTCCCCCGTTTTGTCATAAAGCAGCGACCGCTGTTGAAGAGCATCGAGGATCTTCTCCACGTCCAGGTAACGCTTGCCGTCGGACCCGGGAGGAGTTGCGGACACGGCCATCTCGAGAGCGTTGAGAGCCACCCGAGCGTCGCCGTTCGCAAAACGACAGAGCGCCTCCATCGCCTCCGGCGCCAGCTCAACATTCAGCTTGCCCAACCCCCGCTCCTGGTCTGTCAGAGCACGCTTGACAATCACCTCTACCTCTTCTTCAGTCAAAGGGCGCAGAGTGAAGACGCGGCAGCGAGAAAGCAGAGCCGAGTTGACCTCGAACGAGGGGTTCTCGGTGGTCGCACCGATGAGAGTAACGACGCCCCTCTCAACGTGGGGCAGAATAGCGTCTTGCTGGGCCTTGTTGAAGCGGTGAATCTCATCAATGAACAAAATGGTGCGGCGGCCGGTCGCTCTGCGTAGTTTCTGCGCATCCTCGACCACGCGCCGCAGGTCGGATACACCGGCGGTAACGGCGCTGAGGGCCACGAACTGAGAGTGGGTAACCTCCGCGACTAGTAGGGCCAGCGTCGTCTTCCCAGTGCCGGGCGGGCCCCAGAGCAGAAAGGAACCTAAACGGTCCGCCTCGATGGTGCGGCGAAGCGCCCGACCGGGACCAAGTATGTGCTCCTGGCCGACGAACTCCTCGAATCGCCGAGGGCGCATGCGGGCGGCTAGAGGCATGGCCGCCTCCTGCTCTTGGCGTTCCTCTTGCTCGAACAGTCCCAAGTCCCCTCCTGAGGCTTTCTCAGCCGCCGACCTGAACTCGCAACCCGTACGAACTCAGCAAGCGGGCGATAGACTCCAGCCGCTCCGTCGAAGGTGGAACCACTTCACCTAAAGTATACCGGGTACCGAGCTTGTCGTGCTTTGCCGTCCCCAGTTGGTGGTAAGGCAGCAGGTCCACCGGCGGCTGATAGTCTAGTTGACGCAACAAAGCTGCCATAGTCTCATAGTTCGTCTCCTCGTCATTGCATCCGGGGATGACAGGCACCCGCACTCGAAAGGGAATGCCTTCGCGGGCCAGACTCCTCAGGTTGCCGAGGATGGGCTGGTTGGAAACGCCGGCAAGCTCTCGATGGCGGACATCGTCAGTATGCTTGAGGTCGAATAGCACTAGGTCCGCTTCTCTAGCTACGTCCAGAAACGTTTCTGGTTGAGCGTAGCCAGAGGTATCGAGAACGGTGTGCAGCCCACGCTTGCGGGCAGCCTTGAGAAAGCTCCGCGTGAACTGCGCCTGCTGCAACGGTTCTCCGCCCGAGACAGTAACGCCACCACCGGACGCTTCGTAGAAAGCGCGGTCCTTTTCCACTTCCGCCAGGACCTGTTCCAGCGTTTGCTCGCGACCGACTATCTCCAAGGCCTCGGCATAACAGACTTCGACGCAAGAGCCGCAGGCGCGACAGCGGCGGCGGTCCAGAAGGTGTTGGCCGGCCACCAGCGAATGCACTCCATTTGGGCACGCCTTTTCACACTCCCCGCAACCCAGGCACCGGCTGGCAGTGATGGCGAGTTGCGGATCCGATCGCATTGCCTCCGGGTTGTGGCACCAAAGGCAGCGGAGAGGGCAACCCTTCAAGAACACCGTGGTACGAATGCCCGGTCCGTCGTGCAGAGAGAAGCGTTGGATGTCGAAGACTATGGCCTTCATAATGCGTGCTCAGTGCGAGCGATGATGCTTTCCTGAACGTCGGCCGCTAGTTCGACGAAGTAGGCGCTGAAGCCCCAGACTCGTACCAACAGGCCTCGATAAGCATCAGGCTGTCTTTGCGCTGCTCGCAGGGTCGAGGCATCGACCACGTTGAATTGCAGAGCGAAGCCGTCGAGTTGGGTGAAGCCGCGGATTAGTGCCAGCAGTTTGGCCTCGCCTGCCGGGCCAACAAGGGCTGAGGGATGGAGTTTGAGTTCCAGCATCGTGCCTAGGGGTGGGTGCAAGCGGGTGACCTTCGCCATCGAGCGTATAACGGCAGTGGGACCTCGGCGGTCGGTGCCGGTCGCTGGTGAGAGATGGATTGCGGTCGGCTCGCCCGCACGTCGACCGTCTGGCCGGGCTCCCATTTGCCTCCCCCACAGAATAAAGCCACCGAAGTTGTGGAAGCCGGGAAGATAGCGGCCGCCACGGGGGTTCGTGTGCCGGCTGCCCTCTCTACAGAATACCTCCGCGATGGGGGTGGCTATCTCGTCGACGCGATCGTCGTCATTGCCATACTTGGGTGCGCGGTTCAGAAGCCGCAGGCGCAGCCGCTCGTGGCCGACGAAGTTGTCGGCCAGGGCCCGTCTCAGTTCACTCAGGCTCACATCCTTGTCTTCGTACACAACCTGCTTGATCGCGGCCAGAGAGTTAGCCGCGTCTGGCAACTCACAGCCAAGCAAGCCGGTGTGATTGTAGAGAGCTCCCCCCTCTGTCTTGTCTAGTGCTTTGGCGACACATCCTTCCAGCGTTGCGGAAAGGAAAGGGGTCGGGGAAATGAAAGCTAACTCGCGGTCGCGCCGATTCCCATCCGCCACTGCATCCCTCACTTTCTCTTCAACCCTCCTCAGATAGCCAGCTAGGAGGTCGTCGAAAGTGCCTGGCTCCTGGCCTTCCGCCAGCACGTCCAGAAGGATGCCAAGGAAGCGAACGCTGGTCCATGTGGGGTAGAAATCTGACTTGCCGGCGATGATCGGCTCGGCGCACCCGTCGTGGGTGTACTCCCGCGCATCGGCCAAGGGAATGCCCAGTTCCTGCAAGGTGGGGATGATCACCTCGTCATTGTAGAGCTCGGGAAGCCCGCCAAGACCGGACTTTATGCCCTCGACGCAGAGAGAAAGGAGCTCAGGCGGAGTCCCTCGGTGCAGGCGAACGCCCACCTTGGGGTCCGCTAGGCGCAGCTTCAGGCAGGCGCGGAAGCACATGTATGTGAGATCGTTGGTAGCATCGCTGCCGTCTGCTTTCTGACCCCCGAGCATAATGCGCAGGCAGTCGTCGGTCGAAGTAACATCCACTTCCTCGTTGAGCTTGATGACGAGGCACTCGACCAGCTCTTGCGCGTCCTCTCGCGTGATACTGCCGCGCTCAAGGTCGGCGGCCAGGAAGGGGTAAAGATATTGGTCGAAACGGCCGAGGGGCATGCAGGTGTAGCTTTCTACCACGCTGACCACGCGGGCCAAGAAGAAGAGCTGAATGGCCTGACGGAAGGTCTGGGGAGCTCCCTGACTCACCGCTCTGCAGCTGGCCGCTATCTCGTGCAGCTCAAGCCGGCGTTGCAGTCGCTGCTCAGCGGCCGCTAGTTGCTCGGCAAGGGAGGCCAGGCGAAGCGCATAGGAAGTGGCACCATCCATTGCAATTACAACGGCTCGCAAGAAGTCTTCGCGGTGCTGGCGCTCCTCTGCTGAGAGGTGGGGGGCCACAGCGAGAGTGCGCATTCGCGCCTCCGCTTCCTCACGCAGCCCTCCGAAACCAAGCTTCAGCACACGGCCATACCCTAGCACCGTATGATTGGAAGCAGAGCCTGGCTCCATTTCCACCCTGGACGCCTCTTCCGGGGTGGCATACTCCGGATACCAGGTCGGATTCATCGCCTCGGCCAGGTCGGGGAAGATGCTCGAACGGTCCCAGAAGAGAGACCGTTGAGAGTCGACGTGAGGGCCATACATTGTCCGTCCGCCGACGATCAGCTCGTCGTCCTGGATGAAAACGGGCATTTCACGCAGGACCAGAGCCAGAGCCTGCGCCTTGCGGATCACGAGAGGCTCCTGCTGGCCATCAGGGCGCAATACGGAAAGGTGCTTAGTGGTGCGATAGCGCGTGTGCTCCCTTCGCTGCAGCCTCTCCCGCAAGCGCTCGATCCTCGTCACGGCTTCCCTCCCGTTCGCCAACTGACCAGGGCGATTATACTTCCCCATCGCAACAGGAGGCAAGGCAGCCTGAACTGCCGCCTGCACTTCGCCATCAGGCGTTGACCCGGTTTCGACCACGTGCTAGCATGCCCGGCGATTTCGGCCGGAGGGCTTCAGTATTAGCGATCGGTTCCGCCTTTATTTCGAACTGCTTCTCGCCAACATTCTATGGGGTGCCCTCTATCCAGCCGGTAAGCCCGTGCTGGCCGAGGTGAGCGCTCTCGATGTGGCCCTCGTGCGGGCCATTGTGGCCTTTGTGGTCCTGAGTGCGCTGCTGGTTCTCGGTGGCCGAGGGACGACCCTGCGTGAGGAGCTGCGCGAGCGCCCCCTCAACTCTCTGGTGCAGGGTATCATCAGCTTTGCTGCTAGCTCGCTGTTGGCAATGATCGCGCTGAGCTACCTTCCCGCATCCGTGGTGGGCCTGCTGTCCAACACCAGCCCGCTTTGGCTGGCCATCGGCACGCTGGCGCTGTTTCGGCCTGCCGACTCTTGGCGACTACTCCTCGGGGCGGCCATAGCCTTTGCGGGCATGGCTTTGGTGCTGTTCCAGGATTCCCGGGCGCTGGCCGCTGTCGGTGCCCAGGAACTGAACGCAACTGGTATTGTCATCGCCCTGCTCTGCAGCGTGGTGATCGCTCTCTCCGCAGTTTGGGGGCGATACAGCCTGCGGCGAAGCGATCCCCTGGCCAGCACCGCCTTGGCTGCCCTATGGGGGGCTTTGCCTCTAGCTTTCTTGGCGGGGCGCAGTGGAGAAGTGAATCTCATTCTGACCGCTTCTCTGCCCGTAAAGGGCCTGCTGCTCTTTCTCGGGGTTGGCTGCACGGCGGTGAACTTCGCTCTCTGGTTTCACGCCTTGCAGAAGATGCCAGCGGCAAGGGCCTCCATTTTCCAGTACCTTGTCCCCCTGATCACAGCCGTGTTGGCGGCTGCCTTTCTTGCTGAGCCTATCACGCTGAATCTGGCTCTGGGGGGAATGCTTATCTTCGGTGGGATCGCGCTGGCACAGGAGCACGCCTCTTCTTCCACGCGGGCCCTGAACACGTCGCCCTGAAGACCGACAGCCGGGGGCGGCATGGTCCGACTGGCGATGCCCCCAGCCGTGCTATAATCGAGCTAGCAGCATGTCACGAAGTGGCTGTCGAGAAGCGAGCGCAGGAGGTAAGTTCCGAATGAGCGCAGCCGATGCACAACTGGCGGTGCTAGCCGAGGCGATCGAGGTTGAGCGAAAAGGCATTCTGTTCTACACCGAGGCGGCAGACAAGGCGTCCAGCCCGAAAGCCAGAGATGTCTTGTTGGGGCTAGCCGACGATGAGCGCTATCACGAAAAGGTGCTGGAGGAGCAGCGAGGGGCCATCCAGTCCAGTGGCGGCTTTGATGTGGCTGCCGCCGAACAAGCAGCAGCGTATGCCGAAAACCGACCCCGGCCCTCGATCATCCCCACCGGCGAGGGCAAGGAGCAGGCCATTGCCCGTGCGTCGAACGATGAGCTGAGAGCGCTGGACGTGGGAATGGAGACCGAACGACGATCTTTTGAGTTCTACCGAAAGGCCGCCGATGAGGTCCAGGAGCCGGCGATCAAGAGGCTCTACCAGAGCCTAGCCCAGTGGGAGAACACGCATTTCGAAGCTCTGCAAGAGATGCACGATTTCCTAGCGGATCCAGAAGGCTGGTTTCTACATCAGGAACGGCCTATTATGGAGGGCTAGGAGGCCGTCTTCCCTGAGCTTGCCCGGGCGCTGGCACCAGTTCCGGACTGCTGTTCCACCTCGGCCCCAGCGCGAGAACTAGCGGAGGATTATTGACCTGATGGACGTGCTAAGCAACGAAGCATTATCGCTGCGCCGGAGATACAATGGGCTGATCGGCGTGGAAAGCAAAGTCCTGGTGCGAGATCGAGCCTCGTTGGCTCTGGTTTACACCCCCGGCGTGGCCGAGTCTTGTAACGTCATCGCTAAGGATCCGGCCGCTTCTTATGAGTACACCGGTCGTGGCAACACCGTAGCGATCGTTACCGACGGCTCAAATGTTCACAACGTCATCGACGCTGGCCCGGAGGCTGCCTTGCCGGTGATGGAGGCGAAGTCGGTCATCTTCAAGACCTTCGGCGGTATCGACGCGCTTCCCATCTGTGTCCGGGCTGACACGACCGACACTCTGGTCAAGGCTGTGATGGCGCTCGAGCCGACCTTCGGAGCCATCTGCCTCGAGGACATCGCCGCTCCGCGCTGTTTCGCTGTCTTGGAACAACTCGAGCAGTCATTGGAGATTCCTGTGCTTCACAGTCACCAACACAGCGCTGGTATTCTCGTGTCGGCGGCCCTGATCAATGCGATGCCGATCGTGGGCAAGAAACTGGAAGAAGCTCGAGTAGTCGTCAGTGGAGCGGGCGCGGCTGGAGTAGGAGTGGTGCGGACGCTTCTGGAGGCGGGCGTTCGCAACGTTGTAGTGTGCGACCGAGCGGGGATCATTCACCGGCAACGCCAGGAGCGCACGACACCGATGAAAGAGGTGCTGGCAAGCCAAACGAACGGGGAAGGGCGGAGGGGCGGCCTTGCGGAAGCCCTAAGGGGAGCTGACGTGTTCGTAGGCGTGTCGGCCGGGCACTTGGTGGATGCGGAGGCCATCGCCGCAATGGCACCTCAGCCAGTGGTCCTCGCGCTGGCGGTGCCCGAACCGGAGATAGACCCCGAGGAGGCCCGACAGGCGGGGGCAAGAGTGGTGGCCACCGGCCGTGCAGATTATCCGAACCAGATGGACATTGCTCTGGTTTTTCCCGGGCTCTTCCGCGGCCTGCTTGATACGAGAGCTCGCCGGCTGACTTCGGGGATGCTGTTGGCGGCGGCACGTGCTCTGGCAGGGCTGGTCAGCGATGATGAGCGCGGCCGCGGTATGATAGTCCCGCGCTTGTTCGACTTCCGAGTGGCACCCGCGATCGCTGCGGCCGTCGCCGCGGCCGCGGTTGAGGCCGGCGAGGCCCAAGTCCGCGTGGAACCGACCGAGGTTGCCGAGCGAATGCGTGTCTTCACCTATGAGGGCCGCTTGCCGGTGCCGCCAAGGCAAAAGGGGCAGCTAAGCCAGAAAGAAGAAGCTCTCGACCTACGTCGGCGCTACCACGGTGTGTTGCAGGTGAAAGCTAAACTGCCCATCAAAGACGAGCACCTGCTCGAACTGCTGTATCTGCCTCCCGCCACGACCGAAGTCGTGAAGGCGGTCAAGTCGGGTGCGGACAGTGTCTATGACCTCACGGCCAAGGCTAATCTAGTGGCAGTGGTCAGCGACGGTAGTGCGGTGCTGGGCCTGGGGAATATCGGGCCTCTGGGCGCGATGCCAGTGATGGAGGGGAAGTGCGTTCTGTTCAATACCTTCGGCGGTGTCGAAGCCTTCCCCATTTGCTTGGCAACGCAGGACGCGGCGGAGATCGTCGATATCGTAGAGCGCATCGCCCCAGTGTTTGGGGGCATCAATCTGGAAGACATTTCCGCTCCTCGGTGCTTCGAGATCGAGCGACGGCTGAAGGAAGAAACAGATATCCCGATCTTCCACGACGATCAGCACGGAGCCGCGGTGGTAACGCTGGCCGGGCTGGTGAACGCACTGAAACTGGTTGGCAAATCGCTGGCCAAGGTCAAGATCGTGGTGAACGGGGCCGGGGCAGCCGGCATCGCTACCACGAAATTGCTGCTCTCGGCGGGGGCGAAGAACGTCATCGTCTGTGACACGCACGGCGCGATCTACCAAGGGCGCGAGCAGGGGATGAACTGGGCCAAGGCAGAAATCGCTAAAGTCACCAACCCTGCCGGCGAAAGGGGAGGCCTGGCCGCGGTCATGAAAGGGGCCGATGTTTTCATCGGCGTGTCGGCTCCGCGTACTGTTACTCAGGACATGGTCCGCTCAATGGCTAAGGATCCCATCGTTTTTGCCTGCGCTAATCCCACGCCGGAAATTCTGCCGGCAGAAGCGCTCGCCGCCGGAGCCAAGGTGGTGGCTACTGGCCGCTCGGATTTCGATAACCAGATCAATAACTCGCTGGCCTTCCCTGGCATCTTCCGTGGTGCCCTGGACGAGCGGGCGAGCGACATCAACGAAGCGATGAAGGCGGCGGCCGCCAATGCCATTGCCGGCTTAGTGAGTGAACGCGAACTCCGGCCTGACTACATTATCCCGATTGGAACTGACCTCAGAGTCCCGCCTGCGGTGGCCAGGGCCGTCGCTCAGGCGGCTATCGACAGCGGGGTCGCTCGCCGACCCATGGACCCCGGGCTGGTGGCGGAGAGGACGATGAACTTCCTCTATGAGGGCTTCCTGGGAGACTTCGTCCGCTAGAGGCCGCTATGGGGAACGCTGAAGAGCGCAGCCACCGGCCGCCCGAGCCAGAGCGCGATCGCATCTTCGTCGATAGGAACGTCTTGCTGCGAACGCTCTCGCAGCTTCGAAGCTGCGAGAGCGTTCCTGCCCTCCGTGAGAGGGCCTTCCGGCTCCTCCCTTTCCTCCAGGGAAGCGATGCCAGCGCCACGTTGCCTTTGCAGGAGACAGAACCGCCCCAGCCGATCTGCTTGAGTCGACGCTACCTACTTGACGACTGGCGGCAGATATTGGAGGCGCGCACTCTGGAGCGTGCTCAGTACTACATCGAGCGGATGATTCGCGGCCTCACTGAAGTACGGTCGACCGAGGTCAACGACATAAACCTCAATCGGTGGAAGGAGTATGACGACATTCTGACCGATAGCCTCTGGTTGATCGAGCGGCGCGATTCGTCTGGGGCACATTCATCGGATTACTGGGGCAATTTCGTCCCCCAGATTCCGAACCAGCTTATGAGGCGCTATACCAAGCAGGGAGATTGGGTGCTCGATCCGTTTGTCGGCTCCGGGACGACCCTGATCGAGAGCCAGAGGCTCGGTCGAAATGGTATAGGGGTGGAATTGCAGCCCGAAGTGGCGGATCAAGCGAGGCGGGCGATAGCCTCGGAACCCAATCATTACGGGGTTCATGCAGAGGTTCTGACCGGGGACAGCGCTGAGGCGGATTTCGCGTCGCTGCTGCGGTCGCGGGGCAGCGAGCAGGCTCAACTCGTGATTGTACATCCTCCTTACCACGACATCATCCGCTTCAGCACGGATGAGCGAGACCTTTCCAATGCTCCTTCCGTAGAGGAGTTTCTGGAGCGGCTGCTGCGCGTGATTGTCCGCGCCGCCGCGGTACTGGAGGCGGGCCGATACCTCGCACTCGTCATCGGAGACAAGTACTCGCGCGGGGAGTGGATTCCCCTTGGGTTTCTGGCAATGGATGCGGTGTTGAAGACGGGGCAGTTCGCGCTGAAGAGCATCGTGGTGAAGAACTTCGAAGGCACCCAGGGCAAACGCCAGCAGCAGGAACTCTGGCGCTACCGCGCTCTCGTAGGAGGATTCTACGTATTCAAGCACGAGTACATCTTCCTCTTCCGCAAGCGGCGATGCGAGCAGCTCGGTTCGACTCGGGCTCATCAGGTTGGCCCTGGGCCTGCGGATTAGTGATCAGATGGCAGCGACATCAAACGTGCTGACTCCGAGTGCAAGATCGGCTGGCGGCTCGAATGCCAGAACGGAATGGCTGCCCGTGGGGTGTTTGCAGGAATGGTACATGTTCATCCGAGTCTCCCTCCGTTGCCCTTACGCCCAGAAGCTTGGAAGTGGCTACTGGCCTACGGCGTCAAAGTTCAAGTTCGCGACCCTCATAGCACGAGGGGCGGTGGATATTGGCATCCCGATAGCCACCTGGTGGAGCTTTTCACGGCACAAGAGGAAGCGGCCATTCATGAGCTCGCTCACGCCTGGTGGGAAGAGCGGCGAAAGGACCCAGCAGTGCTCGAAGCCTTCCTCGCGGCCGTTATCCGATTGTCTAAGGAAACCGATCCACAGTATAAGGATGCTGCCGAGCTTGCCTATGTCTACGAGCACGGGGACCCACGCACGGGGTTCCCGGGCATGTTCGATAACGACTGGGAGCGCTACGCCGGCTTGGCCAGCGGGGTGATGGGCCGGTTGGAACGCTTGCCTGAGTACATACGGGGCTTCTATGAAGAGTTGTTCGAGGCTCCGCAAAGCTAAGCGGCGGGGAATGCGTCGGTCATCGCCTGAGTCAGCCGGCACAGGGGGGCAAGTCCACCGCTGGCTGTCTCAGTGAGAGCGGCGGGTAAGTCCAAGACGACCTCTCAACGCCGCTGGAAGTGCCACCACGCTGAACGGTACGGTGAAGAACACCGCGGGAAAGGTGAGAAAGCCGAGGCGGGCGCCACCGACGAAGAAGCCAATGGTGAAAAAGGCAGTTACCACGCCAACCATTCCCCCCAGAATCGGCAGCAAGAGAAGAGCAGCGCCCCAACCGCAACCCGAGCGCTCTTCATTCATCGCCCAGCGCGCGCCCAGGTAGCACACTATGGCCCCAACCAGGAAGGCAACGGCCCAGAATACCAGGATGTTCATAGCCTCTGCTCCGGCCTCGATCGCCATCTGCGCCAGACTCTTGTGAAAGCCACCGACTTGCAGCAGCGACAGGTAGGTCAGGAGGCCCGCGCCCCAGGCGAGGCTCGGTAGCAACCGAATCAGGTGAATCACTCTTGTCTCCTTATCTTAGCGGGCATAGTCCCTGAGTAGTCTGTAGAAGAGGTGGCAGTCCGCAGGAGAGCCACCTTGTGCGTTCTGATTTGTGGTCGAAGCAGACACCGGAAGCAGCACACCAATGGCAGAAGACAGGATCGCACTTGTCGAAGCTTGACGCAAGGGGGCGGAACAAGAAGTCGACGGGGCGCTCAGAGCAGGCTCTGTGACGGTACTAGCCGAGGCATGTCTGCGAGGAGTCAGTAGCCGAAAACAGGAGGCTTGGTGCAGTCGCCAGGGAATGCTGGCCTCGGCAAGAGTGAAATGAGCCGATTGTGTAGCTGCCTTGGTGAGCGGAGGGACGAGTGGTTGGTGCGGCCGCGCCACTTCACTGAGGAGACGATGCGCAAGCCGTGGGGGCCGCCAGCTGCCGAAGGCAAGGCTGAGCCGGTGAATCCGACAACACTTCGACAACACATCGACGACACATGTGTGAGAGTCGGAAGAGGGCAAGGCAAACAGGCTAGCACGAGATGCAGTGGCTTCGGGGTGCCAGGGACACTAGATATGGTGGGCGATACTGGGTTCGAACCAGTGACCTCACGGATGTGAACCGTGCGCTCTGACCAGCTGAGCTAATCGCCCGTACATATGGTGGCAGCGGGTGGATTCGAACCGCCGGCCAAGGGCTTATGAGTCCCCTGCTCTACCACTGAGCTACGCTGCCACGCTCCCCCAGCATGCGAAGGATCGCGTGCGTCCTGAATTATAGCCGTATTCCTCGTCTAGTGTCAAGGCCAAGAGCTGAAGAAACGCTTCACCGTTAGGGTAAGAACAGAAAGCGCCAACTCAAGCGATTGCCAGTCTCTCGGCCGATCATCTCGGCTGGCCCGTCGCGCACACTAGCGGCGAACAGTCTCGGCGACTCCTCCACAGAAGCGGCATCGGAGGTCTCACGAAGTCAGCCAAAAGCTCACCATCCTACGGACCGGTTGACCGCCCTGGAGGTGCTCTTCCACAATCGTCGGCAGGTCTTCCTGTCCGACTCCAGAGTACCACACGCCTTCTGGATATACTACCAGGTGCGGCCCCTCTTGGCACTGGCCAAGGCAACCGCTCTTGGTGACCTTGACGTCCGCCAGGTTTCGCTTTCTGATCTCGTTCTTGAGAGCAGCGAGCAACTCCTCACCGTGGCGCTCAGCACAGTCCGAGCCCGTACACACCAGCACGTGCTTTCGGTAACGCTTGATCACGAATGTCTCCCCGTAAGTCTCGACTGATTCTGCTGCGCCTCCTGACGGCTTCCTTTGGCCTGCTTTCGCCAGCAGCCCTTCCGCCCCGTGAAGCATCGCTCCTGCTCCTCCTGAGTGAGAGGCGGCATATCCAGCAAGCAGATAGACTGATAGAGCCCGGTCTCCGACGACCAGTTCTCGCGATAGTACTGGCAAGCGTTGCGATGCCGGCGCCAATTGATATTGTCGTTGATAGTAGGCCTCCCTGGCGGTGCGCGATTGGCTTCGGTTCGGAATGATGGCCGGCGCAGCCGAGCGCTGATGCTAACCGGCGGCCAATTGTATCACAGACTAGACCTTCGGTTCCATCTGCGATGTCTGAGCGCCTGAGGGATGGGCAGGCTACCTCTACTGATCGGGTTCTCGGTGACGTCCGTCATCAAGCGATACTGTCATCTTCAGCCATACTTCCAGGCGACACGCCGGCTTGACAAGCCTTGCCGAGCCCCCTAGACTCGCATCGGCCCAGTTTCCACATCGAGGGAGGTTCGATGCAAGAAGAGAATTTGGCAGCCGTCCTGCACGGTTGTAGCGATCTGAGAGTAGAAGCGCGGCCCCGCCCTGCTCCTCGCGAGGGTGAGGTGCTCATAGCGGTGAAAGCGGTGGGAGTCTGCGGCTCCGATGTGCACTACTGGGAGCACGGCCGCATCGGCAGCTTCGTAGTCACCGGCCCGCTGGTGCTCGGACACGAGTCGGCCGGGGTTGTGCAAGAGGTGGGCGCCGGAGTAATCGGTCTGCGGCCAGGCGACCGGGTCACCATCGAGCCCGGCGTGCCCGATCGCACTTGCTCCTTCTGCAAGTCGGGGCGCTACAACCTTTGCCCCGACGTGCGCTTCCTGGCGACCCCACCGATTGATGGGTCGATGATCCGCTACATTGCCCACGCAGCTGACTTCTGCTATCCACTGCCCGAGAATGTGACTCTGGAAGAGGGTGCGATGTGCGAGCCCCTCTCGGTCGGATTGCACGCTGTGCGGCGGGGCGGAGTGCTGCCAGGGAGCCGTATTCTTGTGGCTGGGGCCGGCACTATCGGCCTGGTGACGCTGATGGCGGCAAAGGCGGCTGGCGCGTCCTTCGTGGCCATTTCCGACGTCCGCGCCGAGCGCTTGGAAGCGGCGAAGCGGCTGGGCGCGGACGCGACGCTTGCTGCCAACCAGCCCAACATTGTGGAGGCCATCAAAGACTCCTGCCACGGGCCAGTTGACGTCGCCATTGATTGCTCAGGCGCTGAATCGGCTGTTCGCTCGGCCATCCTGGCTACGAAGTCCGGCGGAACGGTCGTTCTGGTCGGCCTCGGGCCAGACGAAATGCGGCTGCCGGTGGTGGACGCAAGCTCGCGCGAGGTAGACATTCGTGGGGTCTTCCGCTATGCCAACACCTACCCCACAGCGTTATCTCTCATCTCCTCTGGCAAGATCGACGTGAAACCGTTGATCACCCACCGCTATCCTCTGGAAGAGGTCGCGATGGCATTCCAGACGGCACGCTCGGCAGTGGATGCCATCAAGGTAATGGTAACCATATAGACGGCCGCCAGCACAGGTTCGGCGCCCAGGACAGAGTGGAGGTAACACGACAATGTCGCTGATGATCGATCTAACCGGGCGTCGCGCCGTAGTGACCGGCGCCGGCAAAGGCATCGGACGCGAGATCTGCCTCGAATTGGCTAGGGCAGGAGCTGATGTCTTCGCCGTCAGCCGCTCAACAACAGACTTGGAAAGCCTGGGCGTTGAGATCGAGCGGTTGGGGGTTCGGTATGGTTGCCTGGCAATCGCGGTCAGGGGGCCGATTGAGGCCGCTCGCGTCGCCGAGGCCGCTGCTGCCTCCATCGGCGACATAGACGTGTTGGTGAACAATGCCGGCATCTCGTTCCCGGCACCGGCGGAAGCTGTGACCGAGGAAGAGTGGGATCGCACGTTCGACACCAACGTTCGGGGCGCCTTCTTCCTCTCCCAGGCTATCGGCATCGGTATGCTGGCGCGCGGCGGCGGTCGCATTATCAATGTCAGCTCTCAAGCTGGGCTAGTTGCTCTTCGCGATCACGCAGCCTATTGCGCCAGCAAAGCCGCCCTCAATATGATAACCAAGCTGCTGGCTGTGGAGTGGGGCGGGCGAGGCGTGACAGTCAATGCTGTGGCTCCGACCGTTATTCTCACGCCGATGGGAGAGCGTGTCTGGGGTGACCCACAAAAGGCGAAGCCGATGCTAGCGAAGATCCCGCTGGGACGCTTTGGTCGGCCACCCGAGGTGGCACACGTGGTGGTATTCCTGGCCAGCGACCTGGCTACCCTGATCAATGGCGAAGTGATCGCAGCAGACGGGGGATACACGGCTCAGTAGCGACGCTGGACACCAGACCGAACCGTTGTTGGCATCTTGGCTCGCAGCGGCCGTGCCCTTCGGGCTGGTGCGGCAAGCAGATGAGGTGTTTGATTTAAGAGGAGAAGCAAGACGATGAAAGCGCTTCGGGTGCAGCCACTGACGGCGGAGAGCTTCGCTCCTTATGGCAAAGTACTGGCCAAGCCGGAGGGTGTAGCTCCGGCCTTCGACCGGGAGGACTTCAAGGGGTGGGTTGGAGTAGCGGATCTCGCCGGCTACGATCCGGAACAGGCAGTGTGGTCGCTCCTTCGAGTGAACCGACACCAGATGCCTGTCAACAAGTTGGAAAGGCACTGCGTCTGCCCTGAGACCTTCATCCCTCTCACCGGGAGCGCTGTATTGGTCGTAGCGCCACCAAGCGATCCGGCGGACCCCGTCGCCCGGCCGGATGAAAGCAAGATCGCAGCCTTCTTGCTGGACGGTTCCGCCGGCGTTCTTTTCCCACCAGGCGGGTGGCACTGGGTGCCCTTCGCCATCAGCGAAACGATGGATATCCTAGTTCTGCTGCAGAAGAACCTGGACATCGACGTCCGCGACATCGAGCAGCGCACGCTGGAGCTATACTGAACCCTCGCTGGGAACAGTCGACAACGCAAACGGCCGACGTGTGAAAGAACCGCGCCCGCCGCAGGCAATCAGGCGCCAGATCCCGGCTGCGCCCTAGCGGGCGACGTAGTTCGGTGCTTCTTTCGTGATGATCACGTTGTGAGGGTGGCTCTCGCGGAGCCCAGCGTCGGTGATGCGAACAAAGCGAGCGCTCTTCTGCATAGTCGCTATGTCAGAGGCGCCGCAATAGCCCATCGCGGCCCTCAGGCCACCCACCAACTGATAAACAAGGTTCGAAAGAGGGCCTTTGTAGGGGACCTGCCCCTCGATGCCCTGAGCCACTAGCTTAGCCACGGATTGCCCGCCGTCCTGATAGTAGCGATCGCGGCTGTAGCTGCGGCCGGCCATCGCCCCGATCGAACCCATCCCACGGTATTCCTTGAAGCGCTCACCCTGGTACAGAACGATCTCGCCGGGGCTTTCATCCACTCCCGCAAAGAGGTTGCCGATCATCACGGAGTCGGCTCCCGCCGCCAGCGCCTTGGCAATGTCTCCCGAGTACTGAATGCCGCCATCGGCGATCACAGGCACTCCGTGTTCGGCGGCTACCCTCGCCGCCTCCATAACGGCTGTGATCTGAGGCACGCCAACGCCAGCCACGACGCGAGTGGTACAGATCGAACCCGGTCCCACCCCTACCTTGACCGCGTCGGCGCCAGCCTCGATCAGGGCCAGCGTGGCGTCAGCAGTGGCGACGTTCCCACCGATGACCTCGACGCGGTCGCCGTACTTGGCCTTGAGAGCGGCAACCATTTGAATCACAGCGCGCTTGTGGCCATGAGCCGTGTCCACTACCAAAGCGTCTACGTCGGCTTCCACCAAGGCGCTGGCTCTCTCCATGGCCTCTTCGCCCACGCCTACGGCAGCGCCCACTTGCAGCCGGCCCTGTTTGTCCTTCGTCGCATTCGGGTACTGAATCTTCTTCTGGATGTCCTTGACCGTGATGAGACCGAGCAGCCGATAGTGTTCGTCCACCACGGGAAGCTTCTCGATCTTGTGGCGACGCAAGATCTCTCTGGCCTCTTCCAGCGTCGTCCCCACCGGCGCTGTAATCAGGCCCTCCTTGGTCATCAGCTGTCCGACTTCCTGCTCAAGGTTCTCCTCGAAACGGATGTCGCGGTTGGTAAGAATGCCAACCAGCTTCCCTGCATCATCCACGATGGGAACACCAGAAATATGGTACCGCTCCATCACCGCATGCGCCTCTGAGAGGCGAGCGTGCGGCCCCAATGTCACGGGCTCCACTATCATACCCGCTTCTGAGCGCTTGACTTTGTCGACTTCCTCAGCCTGGGCGGCGATGGGAAGGTTGCGATGGATGACACCGATGCCTCCTTCCCGCGCCAGAGCGATGGCCAAGCGTGCCTCGGTCACCGTGTCCATCGGAGCCGAGATAAGCGGGATGTTGAGTCGGATGCGGCGAGTAAAGCGTGTCGCGGTAGAGACTTCCGAAGGTTCCACGTCCGATTCCGCGGGCACCAACAACACATCATCAAACGTCAATCCTTCACCCACGAACTTTTCGCTTAGCATCCTCTCAACCCCCTTTGTCACTAGTCCGTGATCCATGTTTGGAAGGCGAGACCCTCGAAACACATCCACTAAGGCAAAAGCTGTGTCGCAGCATCGCAAAGCACTCTCAGACTGCCCCAAGGTATTGTCGCTGATTATAACATTCAACCCACTTGAAATACGAGGAATTCCTTCGAAGAGAGTGACACAGCAGCGAACTCTGACCTTCTGATCTAGCGCAAGGCTGGCAAAGGTGCTATATTCGCTCTGCTATGCCTCACCCCATGCCTGCTGAACGGTAGGAATGGTCTGGATAGACGATACGGCAAGGGAGTTGTGCAGTCGATGAAGATCGCGAAGCTGGAATTTCAGACGGTCAAGCCCCACTGGACATTCCTCAAGATGTACACCGATGATGGGCTGGTCGGCTATGGCGAGCCAGTCCTCGAAGGTCGGGCTCGGACGGTCATGCAGGCGGTTCGAGAGATGGAGGAATGGCTGATCGGCAAAGATCCGCGCCATATCGAGGATCTTTGGCAGCGCATGTACCGAGGACCTTTCTACCGGGGCGGACCCATTATGGTGTCGGCCATCAGTGGTGTAGAACAAGCGCTGTGGGATATCTTCGGCAAGTCGGTTGGCTTACCCGTCTACCAGTTGTTGGGGGGTCCCACCCGCAGTCGCATCCGAATGTACGCCCATTGCTGGGGAGCGACGCCGGAGGAGAACGCTGCACGCGCGAAGGAGTTGGTTGACAAAGGCTTTACTGCAATCAAGACGGGCTTCCCCGATCCCGTGCGTATCGTGGATACCCCGGCCTACATCGATCGGGCCGTCGCCCAGATCTCAGCGATGCGGGAGGCGGTCGGAAACCAAATAGACATTGCCATAGACTTTCACGGCCGCTTCAGCCCGGCCATGGCTATCCGTCTCTGTCGCGAGCTGGAGCCCTTCCGCCCTATGTTTGTCGAGGAGCCCTGCTTGCCCGAGAACGTGGACACTATGGTCACCATTGCTCGCTCCACAACCATCCCTATCGCCACTGGAGAGCGTCTCTTCACCAAGTGGCAATTCAGAGAGCCGATGGAGAAGCAGGCGGCGCAGGTGTACCAGCCCGACCTATCACACGCCGGGGGCCTCTCCGAATGCAAGAAGATCGCGGCCATGGCTGAGTGCTATTATGCCGGCATCGCTCCACATTGTCCGTTGGGGCCAGTGGCACTGGCTGCCTGCCTGCAGCTGGATGCCTCTATCCCGAACTTCCTCGTCCAGGAGCACGTCACGCTGGGAGAGGGTGTGTTGAAGCAGCCTTTCGTAATCGAAGATGGGTATATCGCCCTGCCCACTGCTCCTGGCCTGGGCGTCGAACTGGACGAAGAGGCGCTGAAAGCCATCGAGATAGAACCCGATTGGCACTTGGATACGTCTACACACCTCGATGATGGCTCGGTCGCGGATTGGTGAACAAGCTCGGCGGCTGAGGCGCCTTGCGAGGCCGTCGATGCTCTCTAGTCACTGGATTGTGCAGTCTGTGCAGCAAGACGTGCTCTCGTATGCAATGTGCCTCTCGCGAGGGAATCGAGCGGACGGCATCTGAACAGGAGGCCTGAAAGGAGAGAGATGGACCTGACTTTCAACGGACTTGGCGTGAATCTGGCGAATCTCTCGCGGTTGTCGCGCGCCCAGACGCGCTCTATCAGTGCCGAAAACCCCGCGGGAACGAAAGGCAAGGGAGGAATGGCCACCGAGGGCACTGGAGCAGTGCCAGCGCGCGAGCTAGGCCAGGGATGGAAGGTTTCTCCAAGTCTCAACCTGGCTCCGAACTCCATCACCACCCTGGCCGATATAGAAGGGCCGGGAGCTATCCAGCACCTCTGGATGACCGTGCACCCTTCCGCTTGGCGCAAGCTGGTATTGCGCACTTATTGGGATGGCGAACCTGAACCCTCTGTGGAAGTGCCTGTTGGGGACTTCTTCTGCAACGGTTGGTGCGTTCGCTGCAACGTGACCTCCCTGGCCATCTGCGTCAATCCCGCCGGCGGCTTCAACAGCTACTTCGAGATGCCTTTTCGCCGGCACGCTAGAGTCACCATTGAGAACCTGTGTCCCGAAGAAGTCCGCGGTTTCTACTTTCAGATTACCTACGTGTTGACCGAAGTGCCAGAGGATCGCGCCTATTTTCACGCCCAGTGGCGCCGTAGCAACCCACTACCATACGGCGAGGTGCACACCCTGCTCGAAGGCGTGGCGGGGATGGGGCATTACGTCGGTACCTACCTGGCTTGGGGTGTCCACAACAACGGATGGTGGGGGGAAGGTGAGGTCAAGTTCTACCTGGATGGCGACAAAGAGTGGCCGACCATCTGCGGCACCGGCACTGAGGACTACTTCGGCGGCGCCTGGAACTTCGAGCACCCGCAAGGGCAGTATGGTGTCTTCTCATCACCGTACACCGGGCTACCTCAGGTCATCAAACCGGACGGCCTTTACCAAAGCCAGCAGCGTTTTGGTATGTACCGGTGGCACATCGCAGACCCCATACGCTTCAATGAGAACCTGAGAGTGACAATCCAGGCTCTGGGATGGCGGGCGGCCATGGGCGGACAACCTCGCTATCTACCACTGCAGGACGACATCGCTTCCGTGGCTTATTGGTACCAGACAGAGCCGCACGCTCCTTTCCCCAAGCTACCGGATCGAAACTACCTGGAAGTGATCTAGCAATTGCGGGTCGGCTTTGCCACTGAGGCTTTCGGCGTAGTCTCGTACCTGCAGGCTGGAGTCCTGTTCAAGGCAACGGAGGTTCGCGAATGAGTATTGAGGGGCGCGTCTGCATCGTGACGGGCGCCGGCAGCGGCATTGGCCAGGCCGTCGCCCAACGTTTCGTGCGCGAAGGGGCCTTAGTCTACGGGTTCGGCACCCGAATGAACACCCTTCAGGAAACCGCGACCAGCGTCGAGGCCGATAAGGGGCGTTTCTTCGCCACTACTGTGGATGTCTCTTCAGCAGTACAGGTCGAGTCAGCCATCAAAGATATCCTTGACAAGCAGGGGCGAGTTGATATTCTCGTGAACAACGCTGCCCGCCAGCTCATGCGTGGCCTGGTCGAGACTACGCCGGAAGAGTGGGACTGGATCCAGGCCAATAACTTGAAGAGCATGTACCTGACCTCTCGGCAGGTGCTGCCCTCTATGATAGCGGCTGGCAAGGGTAGTATCATAAACATCGCTTCCGTGCTCGGCGTGGTAGGTGACCCTGACCTGCCGGCCTACGGTGCTTCCAAGGGGGGTATCATTGCCCTAACCAAGTCTATGGCTGTCGCTTACGGCAGATTCGGCATTCGAGTGAACACTGTCTGCCCGGGAGACATCGAGACCCCCATGGTGGCCGACTACTTTGACCACCAGCCGAACCCGGCGCAAGCCAGGGCGAACATCGCCGCCCACTATTCGCTTCGTCGCATCGGAAGGCCTTCCGAAGTGGCGGCCGCGGTGCTGTTTCTGGCCTCAGATGAAGCATCCTTCATTACTGGAACGGCTTTGATGGTAGATGGTGGCCTCACGGCGGAGTGCTACTAGCCGGGGGCTTTCCAAGCGCAAAGAGCGGGGGTGGTGCACTTCCGGCGACGATCTAGTTCAAGTGGCCACAGGGAAAGTACTGCAGAAGGGGTGTTGATCTGTGAGCAACAGTGCGCGGTCGGAAATCGGTGGAGTGGTGCCGGTCCTCTCGACGCCTTTCTGCCCTCAAGACGAGACGGTAGACTTCGACGCTCTCGGCCGCCTGATTGATTTCGTGGCAGCCATGGACGTGGGCGCTTTCTGCCTCCCAGCCTACGCGGGCGAGTTCTACAAGCTTAGCGACGCCGAGCGGTTGGAAATCGTGCGCCGGGCCGTCGAGTTCTCTCGCGGCCGCTTGCCGGTGATCGCTCAATCCAATCACCCTTCGGTGAAGGTTGCCTGCGAGATAGCCAAGCGCAATGCTGACGCTGGTGCAGACGTCATTTCATTCGCTTTGCCTCGTCTTTACCCGGTGAGCGAAGCCGATCTGCTTGACTACTGCGTATCCGTCTGCAGGTCGGTCAGCCTGCCTGTACTGGTGCAGGACTACAACCCAGGAGGGCCCACAGTGGGCGCCGAGTTCTGCGCTCGCCTGCTGGAGATTTGCCCAAACTTCCGCTACATCAAGTTGGAAGAGCCCCTTATGGGTCCCAAGGTGGCAGCTATACGCGGGGCCACGGATGACCGGGTGGGGGTATTTGAGGGGTGGGGTGGTCAGTACATCCTCGAACTCATCCCGGTAGGCATCTGTGGTTCCATTCCCGGCGCCTGTATGGCGGATATACTCGCTCTTGTGTGGCGGCGAGCCAAAGCCGGTCGGGTGGATGAGGCGCTGGACGCTTTCGAACTGATCCTCCCCCAGATCACCTATAGCTTGCAGAGTTGGGAGCTTTACCTGCAACTCGAGAAGAGACTGCTCGTGCAACGAGGCGCCTTGCCGAACCCCACCGTCCGCCGGCCAACCTGGACTATCGATCCGCAGGTGATGGCTTACGGGGAGATGCTCAATGGCCGCGTGCTGAAGGCGCTGGACAAACTGGGGTTACCGAGGAAACCTGCCTCATCGACGTGATACGGCGAGCGCCAGCCTCTCATAGTGTTCAGTTGGAAGCGCAAGACCCGAGGGCAGTTCTTGGGTTCCCCCTCGGGTCTTGCGCGCTGGGTTGTTCTGCAAAGCTAAGAGGACTTGGTGCCCCTCAAGTAGGCGATCATCGCATCGGTCACTAATGGCACGACCTCGGGAAGCATGTGGGGCACGAGGTTGTCCATGACTTTCGGCATCAAGTCCGGCATCTGCTCGGCCATGTAGTCTGGCATGGGCACACGCTCGCCGATGCGCTGAAGCATCGTATCCATTACTTTGGGCATCATCATCGGCAATAGACGGGGAAACAGGATCGGAAAAAGGGGCTTCATGAGCGCCAGTGCTGCGCCACCGACAGGTCCTAGTTTGCCGATGCCCTTCATCATTGCACCCATACCGTAGGGCATGGCCTCTATCAGTTCCGGCCACATGCTAGCCATTAGGGAGGCGAAGCCCTTAGGGGTCAACAGCGGGATCATCGCTTCGAACACGGCCCACTGGCGCATCACCTCCGGGTTGGGGTCCTGGAAGCGATAACCCAGTCCGCGAGCAGCGAAAGCGGCGAGGTCGTGCACGGGCAGGTGGCGCCCCTCCCGGTCGCTGGCCACTCGAAGCTGGAACTCGCAGCAAGGACAGAGGGCGAGAACGGCCTCTGCCCCCACGTCGGCAGCCTCCTGCAAGCGCATGTCTCCCACTCGGTGGGCAACCTTGGGGTCCTTGATAAGGGTTAGGACCGAACCGCAGCAGTGAGCGTTCTGTCGGTTGTGCTCCATATCCACGAACTCCACGCCGGGAATGGCTTTGATCACTTCTCGTGGCGGCTCGTAGACGCCAGAGACACGCCCGATATGACACGAGTCGTGCCAGGTCACTTTGGCTGGAATCGGTTCGCTGAAACGGAAGGTTCCTTCAGCGATCTTCTCGCTGAGCACTTCACTATAGTGACGGCACTTGACGCCGTATTCGAGCCCCAGTTTGGCCGCCCAGTCCGGGTACACCTGCCGCCACATCATGTCGCAGGCCGGGCAGGAGGTAATGACCGTGTCGGCCCCTGCGGCCTTCACCGCCGCCACATTGCGCTTCACTATCTCGGCAAAAACATCCCACTTGCCGGCAGCCAGCATAGGAGTGCCACAACACGACTCCTTCTGCCCCAGATAGGTGAAGTCCACGCCGGCGGCGTCGAGCAGAGTGGCCGTGGCTTGCCCGATATCGTGCTCAACGTAGCTGGCGGTGCAGCCAGCGAAGTAGACAGTGGTGGCTCTATGCTCAGGACCATGCTTTGCTCTGAGATCTTCTGGGAACCACGACGCGCGGTCGCGTCGATATCCCGCCCAAATGTCGCCCTCCTTGCGCAAAGCAGCGGCCATCACCTCGAAGGGCGGGAAGGTCATGCGCTTTTCGTCCGTGACCAATTGTCCCCGCAGCTTCATCCACGAAGGCTCGATGGGCAGGGCTGCAGAACAACGAAGATTGCATAGCTCGCAGGTTGTACAGGATAGAATCGAGTCCACCATGAACTGGTCCCACTCGACCTTGCCTTCCATGTACCGTCGCAGCCAATACCACTTGCCGCGTGGGCTCTGGCTTTCCCAACCGCGGCCATAGAACTGATCGCACTCTTGAACGCAGTATCCGCACTGTGAACAAGAGTAGGCGTACCAGGCCACGTCGGCGGGAATGCCCCGCACCGGCTTCTTTCCCGCCCGCTCTCCTACCTCAGTAATGACATGGTTACCGAAGGGGCGGATCAACGGCTCGACGCGTGCAGCGAGATTGAGGGCAGTGCCAAGGAGACCACCCCCCAGCACCTTCCCCGGGTTCATAATCCCTTTAGGGTCAACTTGAGCTTTGAATTGGCGTAGCTTGGCTACCTTCTCTTTCCCCAGAATACGGTCCGCCCAACTGGAGAAGTAAAGCCCTGTAGAATAAGGGCGTCCCCCATACTTCTCGGCGATCTTCACGATCGTGAGCACAAGACCAAAAACGAAGTTGTACCCGAAGCGGCGTTGATCGCTGGGGATGAAGCCTAGGATGACGGCTTCCGGCTTTCCATCTTCCCCACGCTTGATGATTACTCCTTCCTTGACAATGGGCTGGTTGATCTTGCGCTCGATCTCCGACAGCGCGGCCCCGAGGTTCTCGACCGGAAGCACTACTTCAGCCGGCACCAGGGAAGGCCCCAGACGTTTGACCACCATCAATTTGAATCGGTGCTGCCACTCGTGCTGGGCGATGCGATCGCTGAGCAACTCGCCTTCGCAGTGATGGACGCATTCCGACAGCTGATCCAGCACCCGACTGCGGTCGCTGGCTCTGACAGCCACAGTAACGACATAAGCGGCTGGCAGAATCACTCTCTCCTCGGCCGGGTGCCCGTTATGCTCCATCAAAGGCGCACGGTTCTTCATTTCGGCCATGCGCGGATTGATGAACACGAACGACCAGATGGGCAAGTCAGCTTCTACGATCGCCTCGATAGCATCCTGCAGTCGCTGAGGGCTGGGAAAGGCGGCAGCCAGGATGGCCATCTCATCTAGTGGCTGCACCCGCAAGGTCACCTGGCTGATCAAACCGGTTATGCCTTCGCTGTCAGCCACGTTCCCGAGAGCATCTCCTCTGACCTCCCGCACCTCGCCGTTGGCTAGAACGACACGAGCCGACTCGACGTTGTCTCGGAACCACCCATACTCATACGACCCGATGCCGGCTCCTCCTTGGGCCAGCCAACCCCCGACGGTGGAGGCCGGAGCGCTGGTCGGGTAGAGGCGCAGCGCCAGCCCTTCCCGCCTCAACGCAGCCTCCAGCTTCTCCCAAGTGATGCCAGGCTGCGTGGTGACAGACATAGCATCGGTGTCTATGCTGAGGACCCTCTGCATACGGAAGAAGTCGACCACCACGCCGCGTTTGACCGGTATGGCGCCGCCATAGCCGGAAGACCCTTTTCCGCGCGGAGTCAGGGGCACGCGATTGGCAGCGGCCCAGCGAGCGAGTTGAACTAGCTCATCTTCACTATCAGGCTGCACGACGGCATCGGGTGTGGTGCTGCCTATCAGGGGTTCAATCAGCCCGGGAATGGCAGCGATATCGTGGCCATAGAGCATTCGCTCGACCGCCCGGAAGGAAGCGCGATCGCCAAATAGGTCGCGAAGGTATTGTCGCTGTGCAGACCTCACCGATTTGCTCCCCCTTTGTTGGCTACACTAGTGCGCTAACAGCCCATCGAGCCATTGGCCGCAAGTTGCGGCTCTTGCTCTCCGGCAATATACCATAGGGGGGTAGGGTTAGCAAGTGCCAAGGTCGTGCACTAGGTCGCAGTAGAGGCGAACCTTCTCTACAGATGTGCCTGGCGTAACCGGGCTACCCAGGCTCATGATGAAGCGACTGCCGTTGCGCCGGCCGGCCGCGATCTGCCGGGTGATCTCCGCCCTCAACTCCTCCTCGCTCGCGCGGGGAAGCAAGTTGATAGCGTCGAGGTTGCCCAGTAGGGTGCAGCGCCCCTGGACATACTCGGCCACCTCTGCGATGTCTATCGCCCAGCCCTTCTTGCCTTCCTCCAAGGCCAGTGCGTCCGCTCCGAGGTTAAGAAGCAGGTCTAGCCGGTCTGATGGGTTTCCACAATAGTAATAGAAGCTGGCGAGGCCGGCTCCACGCACTTCTTCGATAAGGCTTCCCATTACAGGAGCATTAAGACTCTGGAACGCAGCGGGGCTGATCTGGTCAGTGAAGCATTCTTCCAACCAAACACCGGCGGCCCCCAGAGCCTTGGCTTCCCGCACCTGCCAGACGGCTCGCTCCAGGAAACGCTGCATTCCGTATTGCACTAGGTCAGGTCGACTGGCCGTCATCATCATCAGCCCCTCGAAACCCCACAGGTGGTAGAGTCTCCAGAAAGGCGAGCCGATGACCAAGTAGATCGGGTAACGGTCACTTCCGAACTGGCGCTGCAAGGCAGCCGCCAGATCGCCACGCCCGTCACAGGGGATCTCGGCCGGATCGCACGCCGGCAAAGGGGGAAGCAATGCGTCGATCTCATCGGGTGTCTCGGCCAGGCGGGCAGGATGAATCGACTCCGGGCTGCCGGTCACTGTCCAGCCACCGATATGGGGGCGTGTCAACCTCTGCCGGACGTTGCCGGCACGATCGATTAAGAAGGCTTCGTCGCCGTGTCCCTCCAGGTGCAAGTTAGCTCTCTCGCTCCTAGTGTAGCCAGCCACGATCTCGAACCAGTCCTGTCCGATACGCTCGATGGCATCCCGACGCCACTCCAGCTGCCGCTCCGGGTCGCGCTCGTTAACGTACCACCAGGGGCACGTCGTAAGCTCATCCCAATGGTCTCGCTGGAAAAGGTCCTCATAACAGATCACCGCTGGTATCTCCGGTGTGCCTTCTCGGGACAGCGCGGCCTCTATCTTCTCTCGTCCGGTCACGGATCCGCCCTCTCAATCGGCATTCGTTCTCCTGATGTTCACGTTTGGGTATTCGTGCTTGCCAAGGCTCTTCGATTGTAAAGGTTTGGAGTGGAGGCAGCAACGTCAAAACCGCGTTTGCCGTGTGCCTTTACCGGAGCTCGTGCCCCGCTGCATCGGCGGGAGCCGGCCAAATTCTGGTTTGACAGAGCGACCGCCTATCGGTATGATGCGAGCCGACGGAAACGGCCGCCGCGGCAACGTGGGTCGGCCCGATTGTTGATTCAGGAGAAGAGTGGATGGCTGAAGATGTCGAGCGCGTTCTGGATCGCGTGAACACTTACTCGCGCCCCTCGGCGCTGCGGATTACTGATATGCGAGTGGCCACGATAGTGGGCGCCCCGATGCGTTGCCCGCTGCTGAAAGTTTACACCAACCAAGGGCTCGTTGGCTACGGCGAGGTGCGCGATTGGGGCACCAAGACCTCCGCCTTGGCCCTCAAGAGCCGCCTCCTGGGCGAGAACCCCTGCGACGTGGACCGGCTCTTCCGGCGCATAAAACAGTTCGGAGGACATGCTCGCCAGGGCGGTGGAGTGAGCGGGATCGAGATCGCCCTCTGGGACCTGGCGGGCAAGCTGACAGGGCTCCCCGTTTACCGCCTGTTGGGTGGCAAGTTCAGGGACCGTGTGCGCCTGTACCGTACGGGCCTTCCAGCTGATATACTCAGCTTG
>Ga0123519_10003247_pt1 | contig 27038 bp, 19 predicted proteins | sample YelNatPaOPRAMG02_FD_87396 | JGI IMG/M metagenome (GOLD analysis project Ga0123519, IMG submission 87396) | Hot spring microbial communities from Yellowstone National Park - Yellowstone National Park OP-RAMG-02 (version 2) | ecosystem: Environmental > Aquatic > Thermal springs > Hot (42-90C) ...
ATGGAATCCACGATCGCCAACTGCGGCTGTACCTGCTCGATGTGCGCCAGGATGGGCTCCAAATGCACCTCGGACATCAGCAGGATGTTGCCGCTGGTGATGCCCAGGCGCTCGGCGCGCATCTTGATCTGCCGCAGGGACTCCTCCCCGGAGATATACAGCACGCGGCCGCCGGCCTCCGCCAAATCAGCCGCCACCTGCAGTAACAGCGTGGATTTGCCAATGCCCGGGTCTCCCCCGATCAGGTTCACCGACCCGGGCACCAGCCCCCCTCCCAGCACGCGGTCCAGCTCGGTCATCGAGAGGCGAATCCGGGCATCGTGCTCGGTATTGACCGCGGTCAGGGGCTGAGGCTCATTGGCAGAAAGCAAAACCGGTCGTGAAGGCTCCTTGGGGGAAACCTCCACGACCGTTTCGACCAGTGTGTTCCACTCGCCGCAGTCGGGACAGCGCCCCATCCACTTCGCCTGCACCGAACCGCAGTTCTGGCATACGTAGCGGATGCGCTGTCGGGTCATGAGCGGGGTTCCTCGCGCCGGCCGGCGTTAATTGCGCAGGATGAACGGCTCAAGCCGAGAGTCCTCGGAGGCGTGGCCGTTTGAAACGCCGCCGGTGTTCTGCGGGGGCAAACACCGCAGGACAATCTCGCCGTTCTCGACGTCCACCTCCACGGTGCAGTGCTCGGTGAATTCGCCGGCCAGCAGGCCTTCCGACAGACGGTCCTCGATCAGGTCCTGGATGACCCGGCGCAGAGGCCGCGCCCCGAACATGGGGTCATACCCCTTCTCGGCGATCAGCTCACGAGCCGCCTCGGTCGGCGCCAGCTTGATGTGGTGCTCGTCCAGGCGCTTCTGCAGTTTGCCCAGCTCCAGGTCCACGATCTGTTTGATCTGCTCCTTGCTCAGCGAGTGGAAGACCATCACGCCGTCCAGGCGGTTCAGGAACTCGGGGCGGAAGGTCTTCTTCAGCTCATCCATGACCTTCTCTTTCATTTCCTCGTAGTCCCGCTCCGCCCGCTCCTTTTCATCGCGCGCCACCGCGAAGCCCAAACTGCCGGCCTTGCGGATGCTGGTCGCGCCGACGTTGGAAGTCATGATGATGATCGTGTTGCGGAAGTCCACCCGCCGGCCCTTGGCATCCGTCAGATGGCCATCCTCCATGATCTGCAGGAGCATGTTGAAGACCTCTGGATGGGCCTTCTCGATCTCATCGAACAGCACCACGGAGTACGGCCGCCGGCGCACGGCCTCGGTCAACTGGCCGGCCTCCTCGTAGCCCACGTAGCCGGGCGGGGCACCTACCAGGCGCGACACGGTGTGCCGCTCCATGAACTCCGACATATCCAGCTTGAGCAGGGCATCCTCGCTCCCGAACAGGAACTCCGCCAGGGCACGCGCCAGCTCAGTCTTGCCGACACCAGTGGGACCCAGGAACATAAAGGTGCCGATAGGCCGGCGCGGGTCTTTCAGGCCGGCGCGCGCCCGCCGCACCGCCTTGGCCACCGCGGCAATCGGCTCATCCTGGCCCACGATGCGCTGATGCAGTACCTCCTCCATCTTCAGGAGACGCTCGGTCTCCTCGGTGGCCAGCCGTTTCACCGGGATGCCCGTCCACATGGAGACGATCTCGGCCACATCATCCGGCGTGACCTCCGGGCGCTCGAAAGGCGAATCCCAGTTCAGCCGCATCTCTTCGATGCGCTGGTCCAGCTCGGCCTCGCGCACCCGCAGGTCCGCCACCAGGTCCCAGCGTTCCTGCTCGCAGGCTTCCTGCCGGCGGCGCTCCAGCTCGCGAAGCTGGCGGAACGATTCGCGCAGACCGATAGCATATGGGCTCTTGTAAATCCGCACCCGCGACGCCGCTTCATCAATCACGTCAATGGCCTTGTCCGGCATGAAGCGGTCCGGGATGTAGCGGGCAGAGAGCTTCACCGCCGCTTCCAGCGCCTCGTCGGTGATGTGCACGTTGTGATGCGCCTCATAGCGCTCGCGGATGCCCTTGAGGATTTCCAGCGTCTGCTCCATGGTGGGCTCTTCCACCAGGATGGGCTGGAAGCGGCGCTCCAGCGCGGCATCCCCTTCGATGTGCTTGCGGTATTCGTCGAGGGTTGTGGCGCCGATGCACTGGATTTCGCCGCGGCCCAACGCCGGCTTCAGGATGTTGGCGGCATCCACGGCACTGCCGGCAGAGCCGGCGCCGACCAGCATGTGCACCTCATCAATGAAGATGATGCACTCGGTCTGCTTGATCTCCTCCAGCACCTTCTTGAGGCGCTCCTCGAACTGGCCGCGGTACATGGTGCCGGCCACCAGGGAGCCGACATCCAGCATCAGCAGGCGTTTGTTGAGGAGCGGCTGTGGCACCTCGCCGGCGACGATGCGCTGGGCGAGACCCTCCACGATGGCGGTCTTGCCCACACCGGGCTCGCCGATCAGGGCCGGGTTGTTCTTGGTACGGCGGGACAGGATTTGGATGACCCGTTCGATCTCCTTCTCGCGGCCGATGACGGGGTCCAGCTTGCCCTCGCGCGCCTGCGCAGTCAGGTCCACCGCGAGCTGATCCAGCAGGGGCGTCTTGCTCTCGCCCTTCTCTTTGGCCGGCTCGGTGGTGGCGCGCGCTTTGGCCTTGCGCTCCATGACGGTCTCCGCCGTCTTCATGCGCACCTGCTCCAGGTCCAGGCCCATGCCGCGCAGGATGTCAGAGGCGATGCCCTCGCCCTCCCGCAGGATGGCAAGGAGCAGATGCTCCGTGCCCACATAGTCCTGGCCCATCAAGCGCGCCTCTTCGAACGAGTACTCGATCACCCGCTTGGTGCGCGGGGTCAGCTCCGGCTCCCGCAGGGTAATGCGGTCGCCGCGCTTGGCGGCGCGCTCCAGCGCCCGGATGATCCAGTCCGGGTCCAGGCCCAGCTCCCGCAGGATCGCGACGGCGGTGCAGTCCTTCTGGCGCACCAGACCCAGCAGGATGTGCTCTGTGCCGATACTGCTATGATTCAGCCGCTTGGCCTCGCTTGCCGCGCGGGCCAGGGCATGTCTTGCACGTCTTGTGAAGCGGTCTAACTTCCCTCCACCTGCCATCTCTGAACTACTCCGATTTTCTTCCATTTCATTCCCTCATTGTTCAGTAAACCCGGGCCTCAAGAGCCGGCATTTTCGCTCCCGAGGCAGTTACATATTCTTCATAGACTGGCGGTCCCGAGGACCATCCTCAGCCCCTTCATAAAACAAAGGGGCAACCCGGAACCTATCCTGGCCGCCCCCTCAATCACCGGCACATCACGTCTCCGCTCATTGGCCGTTTCGAGCAGGGGCCGGCTGGCCTGGTTCCATCATCGAGCACTGCACACGCACCAAAACCGATTCTCAATGCCTGCTTCCCGCATGGCCATGCGCCCACTCGATACAGCCCGAACGGCCCCCTGACCCAATTAGGTGTCCTCAGCCTGCTGTTGCTCCTCCTTCAGGCTGTATTCGAGTTCCTGGCGCCAGTCAAAGTCCTCCTCCAGTTCCTCCCGAGCCTGCTTCAGGCTCAACCCAATGCGCCGCTGCTGCGGGTCAATCCGCACGATCTTCACCGGCACGACATCGCCCTCTTTGACGACTTCCCTGGGATGATTCACCCGCCCGTCGGATAACTCCGAGATGTGAATCAATCCTTCCAGACAATCCGCAATCCGTGCAAACGCACCGAACGGCATCACCTTGGTAATGGTCCCCTGGACGATCTGCCCCACACATAAAGACGCTACCGCCTTCTCCCAGGGTTCCGTTTGCAGTTGTCGGATGCTCAGCCCGATGCGCTGACGCTCGTAATCCACCTCCAGGACGTAGACCTCGACTTCCTGGCCCACCTGCACGACCTCGCTGGGGTGATTCACCCGCTCCCAGGACAGCTCCGACAGGTGAATCAGCCCGTCGGCGCCGCCGAGGTCTACAAATGCCCCGAAGTCGCAGATGCTGGTCACGACGCCGCGGCGGACCTCGCCGACCTGAAGCTGTTCGATGAGCTTCTGCTTGGCGGCCTGCCGGCTTCCCCGCAGTGCCGCCTTCTCCGATAATATCAGCCGGTTGCGGTTGCGGTCCACCTCGATGACCTTCAGCTTGAGCGTCTTGCCCACCAAGCACCGCCAGCGGTTCTCATCATCGGTGTGTCGGCCTCTCTCAGAACCGCCGGTTTCCCCCGAGACGATCTGGGAGGCCGGCAGAAACCCCCGCAACCGACCGACCGGGACGATCACTCCCCCACGGTTACAATCCACCACCCGGCCGTCGAAGATGGTCTCAGAGCGCATCAGCTCCTCGGCTTTGCGCCAATCGTGAAAACTGCGGGCCCGCCGGATGGAGAGGATCACATTGCCATCCGCATCCTCTGGCTTCACCACGTAGACGGGGATACGGTCCCCGACCCGCAGTTCCGCCAGCTCCTCCGGCGACATTCGCTCCAGCTCCCTGCTGGGCACCACGCCGTCGGCCTTACAGCCAATGTCCACCAGGATTTCCGTGGGCGATATTGCGACGATGGTACCTTCGACAATATCGCCGCGTTCAACCTCGACGACCTCGTCGAAACTCCTCAGCCATTCCTCGAGAGGATTGCCGGCCGCCATGGCCCCGGCGCGCGCGTCGCTGTCGCAGGGCGCTGAAGTCCGTTCTGCTTGCATAGCCCGCTCTTCGCTCCTCCTTCCGCCTTCACCTTTATTATACCCTGTTTTTGCGCAAAACGCAACCCTTGTTTTTACTCTGCCATGCCCATTTGCCGGCGGAACCACAGCACAGTGCGCGCCAGCCCCTCATGAAAGCCTACCTTTGGCTCATAGCCCAGGAGTGCGCGGGCCTTGGAAATATCCGCGGCCGAGTGGCGGATATCCCCCGGCCGCGGCGGGGCAAAGATCGGCTCCACCTCGGCGCCGGTCAATTCCCGCAGGGTATGGAACAGGTCCAGCACGGTGTTCGGCCGGCCGGTGGCGATGTTCAGTACCTGGCCCGGCGCATGCCGGGCGCGGCAGGCGCGTAGATTCGCGTCCACCACATTGCTGACGTAGCAGAAATCGCGCGACTGCTGGCCGTCACCGAAAATGGTGGGAGGCTGGCCGCGCAGGAGCGCCGTGATAAACCGCGGAATGACAGCCGCGTACGGGGAATCCGGGTTCTGACGCGGGCCGAAGACATTAAAGTAGCGCAAGATCACGGTGGGCAGGCCGTACGTATGATAAAACGCCAGGCAGTACATCTCGCCGGCGGCCTTGGAGGCGCCGTACGGCGAGATGGGCGCCGGCAGCATTGTCTCCACCTTTGCCGCCCCCTCCTGCTCCCCATACACCGACGACGAGGAGGCGAAGACGAAACGCTTGACGCCGGCTTCGCGCGCCGCCACTAGCAAATGCAGGGTGCCCCGCACGTTCGCCATGTCCGTGTCCAGCGGCCGCTCGATGGAAAGGGGCACGGAGGGCAGGGCCGCCTGGTGCAGGACATAATCCACCCCCTGCACGGCCTCCCGCACCGTGTGCAGATCGGTGATATCCCCTTTGATAAAGGTGATCTGATCCAGCACATCCTGGATATTGGCCAGGTTCCCTGTGGAGAGGTTATCGAGCACGCGCACCTGTTTGCCCTGCTCGACCAACGCATGCACGATGTGAGAGCCAATGAAGCCGGCGCCGCCAGTGACGAGGTAGGTTGCCACGCGAACCCTCCTGTGCACAAATATCCCCATGAAAATACCATCACCCGCCGGCTATGTCAACTCATCACATCCTCCCTCTCGAACTTGACGAGTTGCCCCGCTTGGGTGATAATAAGGGCAGTCGTGCCACAGAAAGGAGGTGCAATGAAGCACAGGACGAAGGAAGAACTGCGGACACGATATCCCCTACAGTCTCTGCTGGTACCCTGCACCTATTTTTCACACCCAACCTGGAGGAGGACAAAATGCGTAAAGTCGTAATGGTACTTGTGGCACTGGTGGTCATCGCCAGCATGGTCATGGCATGTGCACCGCAGGCCACCCCGGCCCCCACCGCCGCCCCCGAAAAGCCCAAGCTCAAAGTCGGTATGGTCACCGACGTCGGCGGTATTGACGACAAGTCCTTCAACGCCACATCCTGGCACGGCATGGAGCTGGCCCGCGATGAGCTGGGCGTGGAGGTAGCCTACCTCGAGTCCCAGCAGCAGACGGACTATGCCGTCAACATCTCCCAGTTCATTGACCAGAAGTACGACATGATCATCACCGTCGGGTTCCTGCTGGGCGAGGACACCAAGACCTTTGCCGAGAAGAACCCGAACGTCAAGTTCGCCATCGTGGACTACTCCTATGACCCGCCGATCCCCAACGTGCTGGGGCTGACCTTCGCCACGGACGAAGCCGCCTTCCTCGCCGGCTACCTGGCCGCCGGCATGACCCAGACCGGCAAGGTCGGTACCTTCGGCGGCATCAAGATCCCGCCCGTCACCATCTTCATGGTCGGCTTCGAGAACGGCGTCAAGTACTACAACCAGAAGCACGGCACCAACGTGCAGGTGCTGGGCTGGGAGACCGCCAAGGACGAGGGCCTGTTCGTCGGCAATTTCGAGTCCACCGATGACGGCCGGCGCGCCGGCGAGGACCTCATCGGCGAGGGCGCGGACATCATCATGCCGGTGGCCGGCCCCGTGGGCCTAGGCACCGCCGCGGCCGTGCGTGAGCACGCCGGCACCATGCTCATCGGCGTCGACACCGACTGGTGCATCAGCGCCGCGGAGTACTGCCCGGTCGTCCTCACCAGCGTCATGAAGAACATGGACGTGGCCGTGCGCGACGCCATCAAGATGGCCCTGGACGGCACCTTCAAGGGCGGCACCTATGTCGGCACCCTGAAGAACGGCGGCGTGGGCATCGCCCCGTTCCACGAGTTTGACGGCAAGGTGCCCGATTCCCTGAAGAAGGAGCTGGAACAGCTCAAGCAGGACATCATTGACGGCAAGGTCAACACCGGCTGGCAGGATTACCTGGCCTCACTGAAGAAATAGCCGCTTCCGATGACAAGGCGGTGCCGGCATGCCGGCACCGCCTTGCTGTTATCACCCGTTCCGCCGGCTATCTCTTCACTGCCTTCCGGATGTCAGCCTGAGGAGAGACCGCATGGCACCTGTACTGGAACTGCGCGGCATTACCAAACGCTTCCCCGGCGTCCTCGCCAACGACCATATCAGCCTGACCCTCGAAGAGGGAGAGATTCACGCCCTGCTCGGCGAGAACGGCGCCGGCAAGACCACCCTCATGAACATCCTCTACGGCCTGTACCGCCCGGATGAGGGCGAGATCTATGTGCGGGGCCAGCGCGCCGAAATCCGCCAGCCCAATGATGCCATTGCCCTCGGCATCGGTATGGTCCACCAACACTTTATGCTGGTGCCCGTATTCACCGTCGCCGAGAACGTCATGCTGGGGGTGGAATCCGTCCGCGCCGGCATCTTCCTCGACCAGGAGGACGCCGTACGCCGCATCCGCCAGATCTCGGAACAGTACGGCCTCGGCGTAGACCCCTATGCCTATATCAAAACCCTGCCGGTCGGCATCCAACAGCGCGTCGAAATCATCAAGCTCCTCTACCGCCAGGCGGACATCCTGATCCTCGACGAACCCACCGCCGTGCTCACTCCCCAGGAGGTGGAGGAGCTTTTCAAAATCCTGCGCGCCCTCTCCTCCCAGGGCAAATCCATCATCTTCATCACCCACAAGCTGAAAGAGGTCATGGCCATCGCCGACCGCATCACCGTCCTGCGCAACGGACGGGTGGTGGGCACCACGACGCCGGCGCAAACCTCGGAAGAACAGTTGGCCGCCATGATGGTCGGCCGCGAGGTGCTCCTGCGGGTCGAGAAGCGGCCGGCCCAGCCCGGTGAGCCTGTCCTGCGCGTGGAAAACCTGCAGGTGTACGATGACCGCGGCAACCTGGCGGTGCGCGGTGTATCCTTCGAAGTGCGCGCCGGCGAGGTCGTCGGGGTCGCCGGCGTGCAGGGCAACGGCCAGACCGAGCTGGTGCAGGCGCTGACCGGCCTGAGGCCGGCCGCCGGCGGACGCATCTTCATCCTCGACAAAGACGTGACCACCGCCTCACCCCGCGCTATCTTGGAGCGCGGGGTCGCCCACGTGCCCGAAGACCGTCAGAAAGACGGGCTGGTGCTCTCTTTCCCGGTGGCGGACAATCTGGTGCTGAACACGTACTATCTGCCGCCCTTTGCCCAACGTGGGGTGCTGGACAGAGAGGTCATCCTGGCTACGGCCGAGCGCCGCGTGCGGGAGTTCGATGTGCGCACCCCCAGCGTGCTCACCCCGGTCTCCAGCCTCTCGGGCGGCAACCAGCAAAAGGTCATTGTCGCTCGCGAATTCTCCCGCCCCATCCGCCTGCTCATCGCCTCCCAGCCGACGCGCGGATTGGACGTGGGTTCTATCGAATATATTCACCGCCGCATTATCGAAAAGCGCGACGAGGGCTGTGCGGTACTGCTGGTCTCTCCAGAACTGGACGAAGTGATGAACCTTTCCGACCGCATTGCTGTGATGTACGAGGGTCAAATCCAGGCCATCCTGCCGGCCGAAACCGCCACAAAAGAAGAAATCGGCCTGCTCATGGCGGGAGTACGAAAGGAGGAGGTCCGTGCCACTGCCGGCTGACATCCTGCGAATTGGCTTAATCACCGACGGCGGACGCATTGACGACGGCGGCTTCAACCAGCAGGCCTACGAGGGGCTCCTGCGGGCCGCCCAGGAGCACGGCATCGAGGTGGTGGTGCGCCAGCCGGCCTCTCCCACCGCCTATGAGAACGAACTGCGCCAGCTCCTGGACGAGGACTGCCGGCTCATCGTCACGGTCGGCTCCGTCACCGGGCCGGCTGTCGAGCGCATCGCCGGCCGCTACCCGAAAGCCCACTTCATCGTGGTGGACTATGAGCCGCTGGTCGAGAGCCAGAACATGACCGGCCTGGTCTTCGCCGAGGACCAGGCGGCCTTCCTCGCCGGCGCGCTGGCCGGCCTCATCACTTCGCAAGGCAATGTCGGCTTCATCGGTGGAAAAGACCTGCCCCCCATCCGCCGCTTCCACCGCGGCTTTGCCAACGGCATGGCTCTCACCAACCGGCAGGCGAAGCTCATCGCGGTCTACACCAACACCTTCACCGATGCCGCCGCCGGCGTCGAAGCCGCTGGAAAGCTGGCGGCCGAGGGCGTGGACATTATTTTCGCCGCCGCCGGCGCTTGCGGAAACGCCGGCCTGCTGGCGGCGGCCTCGCAGGGCACCTGGGTCATCGGCGCCGACCAGGACGTGTGGGTCACCACCTTCCAGAACGGCCGACAGGCCGGCGCGGAGCGCGTCCTCACCAGCGCCATGAAGCGTGTGGATGAGGCGGTGTACCAGGCGGTCAAGAAAGCCCTGCAGGGAAGCCTGCGCGGCGGAACCATGCGCTTCGACCTTGCCAACGCCGGCGTGGGGCTGGCCCCCTTCCACGACGCCGATGTTGCGGTTCCCTCCGAAGTGCGCGGCAAAATCCTCGAAATCACCGAGAGCCTGAAAAGCGGGCGCATCCGCACCGGCGTGGGGCCGCAGGGGGAGGAAATCCGCCGGGGCATCTTCGCCCGCCTGACGGCCTGGAACTGGCAGGCGGCGCTCATCCCCTTCCTGGCCATTATCTCCGCGCTCATCATCGGCGCCATCTTCATCATGGCCTTCGACCCGAAGGTCTGGGCGGCGTTTGGCAGTGGGTTCGGCGCCGGCATGCAGGCCGCCTGGCACAGCATCGTCCGCGCCTATACCTCCCTCTTCGAAGGGGCTTTCGGCAGTCCCGCCCGCATCGTCGAGGGCTTCCGGGTCTTTTTCCAAACGGGCGAGACCGATGAACTGCTGGCCGGCATCCGCCCCCTGACCGAAAGCCTGCGCATCGCCACGCCGTATATCTTCGCCGGCCTGGCGGTCGCCCTGGGGTTCCGCTGTGGCCTGTTCAACATCGGCGCCGAAGGCCAGTATTTCATCGGCGGCCTGGCGTCGGTCTTTGTCGGCTACAGCATCAAGGGCCTGCCCTGGTTCATCCACCTGCCGCTGGCGCTGGCCGCCGGCATGGCCGGCGGCGCGCTGTGGGCTTCCATCGCCGGCTTCCTCAAGGCCCGCACCGGCGCTCACGAGGTCATCAACACGATCATGCTGAACTACATCGCCTTCCGCCTGGCCGACTACTTGCTCCAGGTCGGCGGCCCAATGTCTCGCCCAGGCGATTTCCGGCCCATCAGCCCGGAGATTCAGCGCTCCGCCTACCTGCCGCAGTTCTTTCCCAATGACCCATCCATCCGGCTGAACGCCGGCCTACTGCTGGCACTGCTGGCGGTCTTCCTGGTCTATTTCCTGTTGTTCAAGACCACCATCGGGTTTGAAATCCGCGCCGTAGGCGCCAACCCGCGCGCCGCCCGCACCGCCGGCATCAGCGTCGCCCGCAACATCATGCTGGCCATGGCGCTGAGCGGCGGCCTGGCCGGCCTGGCCGGCGCCCATGACATCCTGGGCGTCCTGCACTTCATGCCCAACGCCTTCTTCTCCGGCTACGGCTTCGACGCCATCGCCCTGGCACTGCTGGGCAAAAGCCATCCGGTGGGCGTCCTGCTGGCCGCTTTGCTCTTCGGCTTCCTGCGGGCCGGCGCACAGCGCATGCAGGCCCCGCCGGCACTCGTTCCTATTGATATCATCTCCATCGTACAGGCGCTCATCATCATCTTCATCGCCGCGCCCGAGATCATCCGTCTCGTCTACCGCATCCGCGCCCCGAAAGAGGTTGGTGAGGCAGTGTTCACCCGTGGATGGGGCCGCCTGTAAAGGACGGGAACCAGAGGAGGAGCAACGTGAGCACACCCTGGCAAGCTGTTGGCGCCCGAGCAGGCGTATCAATCCGCAGGGCGAGAACATATGGCTTCGTGTTCCTGGCCGCCGGCCTCTCCATTTTCCTGCTCTTCGCCTGGGGACTGCCGGCCGGCCAAACCACCACCTTCGTCCTGCACCCCGGCGGGGCATCGCAGGCCATCCCCATCCCCGACCTGACCCTGCCCAGCCAGACCACGCTCTATATCCTGGCACTCCTCTGCGTGTTCCTGGGCGGATGGCAGTTGGCGCGCGGCTTCCGGCGGGTGAACCTCGTGCTGGGCCTCATCGCCGGCGCGTTCGTCATCGCCTTCCTGACCTGGGCGGCCAGCGGCAAATCCTTCAACCTGACCGGCCTCCTGAACAGCGCGCTACTGCGCGCCGTGCCGATCGCCCTGGCCGGCCTCTCCGGCGTGCTGTGCGAGCGCTGCGCCGTCATCAACATCGCCATCGAGGGCATGATGCTGACCGGCGCTTTCGTCGCGGCGCTGATGGGCAGTGTGGCCGCCAACGTCTGGAAATGGCCGGCTCCCGCCTCGCTGACCTTCGGGCTGGTCTCCGCGCTGATGGCCGGCGCACTGCTGGGCTTGCTTCTGGCGGTCCTTGCCGTGCGCTTCAAGGTGGATCAGATCATCGCTGGCACTGCCATCAACATCCTCGCCACCGGCATCACCAGCTTTCTCAGCGCCCGCATCCTCGCCGAGTTCCAGTACCTCAATAATCCGGGTATCTTCCGACCGATCTCCCTGCCCCTGTTTTCCAAAATCCCCATCATCGGGCCGGTCGTTTTCGAGCAGAACATCCTTGTTTATGTCATGTTCGTACTGCTGGCCGCCGTGCACATCATGCTCTTCTACACCCGCTGGGGACTGCGCACGCGTGCCGTCGGTGAGCACCCCCGCGCCGCGGACACCCTGGGCGTGAACGTCTTCCGCACGCGCTACATTAATGTCACGCTGGGGGGCATGGTCGCCGGCCTGGCCGGCGCGTTCCTTATCCTTGGCTCCGTGGGCCGCTTTGATGAGCTGATGACCGCCGGCAAAGGGTTCATCGGGCTGGCCGCCATGATCTTCGGCAAATGGACGCCCTTCGGCGCCTTCGGCGCCGCCCTCATCTTCGGCTTTGCGGATGCCCTGCAGACCAAGCTGGCGATCCTGGCGGTGCCTATCCCGTCGCAGTTCCTGCTGATGGCGCCCTACCTGGTGACCATGATTGTGCTCGCCGGCGTCATCGGCGAGGCCATCCCGCCGGCGGCCGATGGCCAGCCGTACGAGAAGCAATAGTTCAGGTCAGCACCCGGCAGATTAACCCTTTGAGGTACGCGGACTCGGGGAAAGAAAGCAGTACCGGGTGGTCAGGGGACTGCGCCAGGTACTCCAGAATCTGCACCGGCCGGCGCGCGTCGGCGCTCGCGCCGAACACGATCTTTTGGAATAAATCAGCGCTGATAAGGCCGGAACAGGAGAAGGTCGCCAGAATCCCACCCGGCCGCAGTAACTGTATGGCCACCAGGTTGATGTCCTTATATCCTCGTGCCGCCGCCATGACGTTGGCCTGAGTGGTGGCAAACTTCGGCGGGTCCAGGATGATGAGGTCGAACTGCCGGCCCTCCTGCCGATAGCGGCGCAGGACCTGGAACACATCCCCCTCCACCTGCTCCGCCGGCACATCGCCGAAACCGTTGCGCTCCAGGTGTCTGGCGCACCATTCGAGGGCAGAGGCGGAGGAGTCAATATTGACGATGCGGCGCGCCCCGCCGGCCGCCGCATACACCCCAAACCCCCCGGTATACGAGAAACAGTTCAGCACCTCCGCGCCGCCGGCGTACCGCCCCACGCGCTCGCGATTGACGCGCTGGTCCAGGTAAAACCCGGTCTTCTGCCCGTGCTGGACGTCCACGATGAAGCGCCAGCGGTTCTCGCGCACCTCCAGCTCCGCCGGCGGCATCTCCCCCCGCGCCAGGCCGGTCCTCAGCGGCAGTCCCTCCTTGCCCCGCACCTCCACGTCACTGCGCTCATAGATGCCCGCCGGCTGTAGGACTTCCTCCAGCGCGTCCAGAATCTCCTCCCGCCGGCGCTCCACCCCCAGCGTCAGGAACTGCACCACGAGGAACGGGCCGTAGCAGTCCACCACCAATCCCGGGAGCTGGTCCGACTCCGCATGGATAAGGCGGTAAGCAGTGGTCTCCTCGCCGCCTAATCCCAACGCACGGCGGTTCTCCAGGGCGCGGCGGATGCGCCGGCGCCAGAACTCCCCGTCAATGCTCTGCGCCACATCCCAGGTGAGCAGGCGCACGCAGATCTGGGAGCGCGAGTTGAAATAGCCGCGCGCCAGGCGCTCCCCTTCCGCACTGCACACCACCACTTCGTCGCCGTCCGCCGGCGCTCCCTCCAGGCGCGCCACCGCGCCGGAGAAAATCCACGGATGGAAGCGGCGCACGGACTTGTCGCGTTCAGGCTTGAGGATCACCCGTTTCTCGCTCATCCCGCTCCTCAGAGGCAGATATATGGCGCAAACGTACCACGAGGACCCGCCGCGTCGAGGGTGTGACAGCCGCACGTTCGTCCAGGCGCAGGCCCGGCACCCACAGCACGCCGGCCGAATCCGCCGCCAGCGGATAGGCCGGCCGCCAGCGCAGGGGCACTTTCTCATCAATGAACAGGGCGCGCACCTCCTTCGCCCGGCCGCCCATGCCCATCGGGCACAGGCGGTCGCGCGGCCGGCGCCGGCGCAGGCAGAGGCTGGCCACATCCACCTTATCCGCATCCATGTACGCCGTCCAGATGTCGGGAGGACGCGCTCCCTCCCCGGCCGGCAGTCCCTCCACAACCTCCGTCTCGACCACCCACTCACCGCTGATGCGGGCACGGCCGGGCACCGCCAGGGGAATTTGCTCCGCATCCATCTGGGGATACAGCCCTTCCGCCGGCCGCCAGCCCTCATCCGCCACCCAGATGTAGCGATATCCGACGGTCAGCATCAACCCCTGCGGGAGCGTGGCGCGGGCGCCGGCTTCCCCCCGGCGTGCCACCTCCAGGGCATTGTGCACATGGATCCAATTGATGTTGCGCAGTCCCCAGCGCAGGCGGTGAATCGCCTCGCGCAGAAGGCCGGCCTGCACGCTCGGATGCAGGGCTGACCATGCGCTCCGCTCCAGCGCGATAACCCCCGGTTCGGGAGAAGAAGCGATCGTATCCCAGACCTGCAGGGTATGGGTGTGGAGAAAGTCGTAATCCTGCGCCAGAATATGCGCCGTGCGGAGCAGTACCTGCCGGATCTGCGGGTTGTACGTCTCCAGGTAGGGGATCAGCTCATGCCGCAGGCGGTTGCGGAAAAAGGTCGTGTCCAGGTTCGAGCGGTCGAAGCGGGGGGTCAGGCCGTACTGCCGGCAGTACTCTTCTATCTCCGCCCGCCAGCACTCCAGCAGAGGCCGCACCACCCGAGCATCCCCGCCCACCGCCTCGGCGCCCAGACGCATCTCGCGCAGGGGCACCGCCGGCCGCATGCCGCGCAGGCCGGCCAACCCCGACCCGCGCAGGAAATGCATCAGCACGCTTTCCACCTGGTCGTCGGCATGATGCGCGACAGCTATGACCGGTGCGCCGTGGCGGCCGGCCACCTCGCCGAGGAAGCGATAGCGGGCGATGCGGGCCGCCTCCTCCAGGGACATGCCCGGCTGGCGCGCCATGGCCGGCACATCCGCAAAGCCGATCTCACACTCCAGCCCCCACTCTCGCGCCAGCTCCTCGATGAAGCGCGCGTCCTCGCCGGCCTCCGGGCGAATGCCGTGGTTCAGGTGCGCGGCGATGAGCCGGAGGCCCCAGCTCTCCTCGGTGTTCAGCCGGCACAGCATATGCAGCATGGCCAGGGAATCAGGCCCGCCGGAGACGCCGGCCACCACCGTATCCCCTTTGGCAAAGAGCGCGCCCTCCCGCACGGCGCGCAGGAACTTCCTCCAGGCCTCATCGGCTGTGCTCATACCCTGCACCTCCTGCCAGCGTAATGATACCACAATGGGGCGCTGGCCGGCGAATGAACGATGGACGATTGACTATGGATAATAGACTACAGACTATGGACCACAGACTATGGACGATAGACCATAGACCATGGCACATCGTCCGCCGTCCGTTTCTTTGACCAAACTGCCAAGTATATGCTATACTGAGAGAGGCCTTTGTGGATGCAGGTGTTTCCGCATTCGCGCGTCGGCAAGCCCCGCGCCGGCTGTCCCATCACAGGGTGGTGAGATGCACAACAGTCAGCGACGATGGATGTCCCGCGATTGTCCCTTTTCCTTGCAGAGCGATAGGCTCACCCGATGCCGCCACTTGGCGATATCTCCATAGCGCAAAGGAGGTTCGATAAACGCATGCCCGCACACTGGTTATCCGAAATTATGCGCCGTTCCCACGACGGGCCGTTCATGCGCGAGCACGACTTCGACATGACCGTCGCCAAGACCGCCCGTCAGCTCACCAAGAAGTACGGCATCCGCTTCGACCCGCAGACCCCTGTCCCCTGGGATGATGACCTGGCAGACCGCGTCTATCAAGCCGGCCTCGAGCTGTTCCTGGAAGTAGGCGTCTACAACATGGATACCTCCCGCGTCATCCGCTTCTCGCGCGATGAGGTCGAGGAAATCCTGCGCCACGAGCCAGGTCAGGTCGTCCTCGGCGAGGGAAAGGACGCCGTCGTCATGAAAGCCCGCAAGGTCGAGGACAAGGAGCGCCCCATCGTGCACTCCGGCCCCACCGGGACGCCCTGCTCCGAGACCATGCACCCCCGCATCCTCATCAGTTGCGCCCAGGAGCCGCTCATTGACTGCCTGGGGGCCGGCTCCGTCGCCATGTACCACGGCCAGGAGATTAAGCCCGGCACACCGCTGGAGATCATGGGTTCCCGGCGCGACGCCATCGCGGCCCGCATGGCCGTGACCGCCGCCGGCCGGCCAGGCATGCACATCAACGACGTCGCCGTCTCCCTCACCTGCGCCGGCAAAATGGCCGCCTGCAATCCACAGTTCGGACTGCGCCCCTCCGACGGCCTGCTGGTCTCCCAGATGACCGAGCTGAAGACCAACTTCGACCAGCTTTCGCGCGTCGCCTTCCTCCTGGACTACGGCATCCGCATCGTGGACCTGATGACCCCGCTCATCGGCGGGGTTGGCGGCGGCGCCGAGGGCACGGCCATCGTCTCCATCGCCACCCACCTGCTGGGGGCCACCTGCTACTGCGCCGATTACCGCATGATGAGCCACACCCACCTGAAATGGCTCAACAACACCGACCGCATGGGGCTGTGGATCATGGCGGAGGTCGGCCAGGCGCTGGCCCGCAACACCCGCATTGTCACCCTCAACGATATCTACACCGTCTCCGGGCCAGGCACCGAGGAACTGCTCTACGAGGCGGCCGCCGGCGCCGTTACCGGCACCGTCAGCGGCATGAACATCCAGGGATGCGGCTGTACCGGCGGCTCTCTGACCGACCACTACACCGGGCTGGAAGCCCGCTTCGCCGCAGAGGTCTCCCGTGCCGTCGTTGGCATGTCCCGCCAGCAGGCCAACGAGCTGGTGCTCAAAATCCTGCCGCTGTATGAGCACACCTTTGATGCGCCGCGGCGCGGCCTGCCCTTCCAGGAAGTGTACGACCCGCTCACCGTCCAGCCCAAGCCGGCCTGGACCGAGCCATACGCGCGTGCCAAAGAAAAACTGGCCAGCCTGGGCATCCATTTCGTGACCTGATGCCCGCCGGCCGGCATCCCCCTATACCCGAGGAAAGGAGATTCACCTACCGCCATGCTGGAGAAATATCGCGAACCACTGAGCAGTGCCATCGCCGAGGGCGAGGCCGAACAAGCTGTCGAGCTGACCCGACAGGCTCTCTCCGAAGGCGTTGACCCGCTGGATATCATTCAGGGCATACTGGTGCCGACCCTGACCCGGGTTGGCGAGCGCTTCCAGGCTTTCGAGATTTTCCTGCCCGAGCTGATGATGGCCGGCGATGCGGCCGCGGCCGCCACCACCATTTTGGAAGAGGCCATCGCCGCCAAAGGCGCCCAGCGCCAGCACCTGGGTACCATCGTGCTGGGGACCGTGGCCGGAGACATCCACGACATCGGCAAGAACATCGTATCCACCCTCCTGCGCTCCCACGGGTTTAACGTGGTGGACCTGGGGCGCGATGTGCCGGCCATCCGCTTTATCGAGGAAGCGGAAAAGCACCATGCGGCCATCATCGCCATGTCCGCGTTGATGACGACCACGCGGCCGGCCCAGCGTGACACCATCAACCTCCTCAAAGAGCTGGGCAAGCGTGATGCCTTCAAGGTCATCGTCGGCGGCGGATGCGTCAACGCCGAATGGGCACAGGCCATCGGCGCTGACGGCTACGCCGAGAACGCCGCCGAAGCTGTCGTCCTGTGCAAGCGACTGCTGCAAGTGAACTGAACGAGGCTGTCCGCCGGCCTTCCCGTCGTTCGAGGTCTCGGCCTTCCGGTTCCCATACTATTTTTCAGAGAGGAGGTTCTCGTATGCTAGGAAGAAGGGCTCGCTCCATCCTTGCAGTGCTGGTTGTGCTGGTGATGGTGGCCATCAGTGTCGGCGCTTGTGCGCCCGCCACCCCTGCGCCGACCCCCGTGTCTCCCACCAACACGCCGGCGCCCACCACCGTGCCCCCCACTAACACGCCGGCACCCACCACCGCACCGGCCACGCCCGCCGGCGCGGCACCCGTCCGCCTGGCCATCTTGATGACCGGCGAGATCACCGACCTGTCGTGGAACGCCCAGATGTACCGCGCCGCCATGGGAATCAAGGAGAAACTCGGCATTGACGTGGCCTACTCCGAGCAGATCGCCCCGGCCGATGGCGAGCGCGTCATGCGCGAGTATGCGGACGAAGGCTACAACCTCATCATCGCCCATTCCTTCTCGTACGGCGACGCGGTCTTCCGCGTGGCCCAGGATTATCCCAATGTGAACTTCGCCTGGGCCGGCGGCATGAACAAAACCGCCCAGAACGTGGCAGACTACGACCAGCCCTTCTATCAGGCCTCGTACCTGATCGGCATCCTGGCCGGCGGCGTCTCCAAAGGCACCATGAACTTCCTCGGCGGGTTCGACATCCCCGTCTGCCATTCCATGGCCGAGGCGTTCAAGGCCGGCGCCCGCAGTGTCAACCCGAACTCCACCCTGCTTGCTTCGTACGTCGGCGACTGGGGCGATGTCGCCAAGGCCAAAGAGGCGGCCCTGGCGCAGATTGACGCCGGCGCGGACTTTGGCATCGGCTGTGGCGAAGGCCCGACCCTGGGCATGATTGAGGCCGCCAAAGAGCGCGGCGTCTATGCCACCGGCTATGTCGGCGACATGTCCGAGATTGCGCCGGACACCGTCCTGACCAGCCTGGTATGGAACCTGTATCCACTGCTGGAGACCATGGTCAAGGACGTCCAGGCCGGCACATTCCAGCCCGGCAAGTTCTACTCCTTGGGTGTGGCGCAGGGCGCCTTTGAGATGCCCATCAATCCCAAGCTCAAGGACAAGGTGCCGGCCAGCGTCCTGGAACAGGTCGAAAAGGCCAAGGCCGATATCATCGCCGGCAAGCTGGAAGTGCCGTACATCCCGCAGTAACGCCCGCCGTGATCATGGGGGAGCTGGGTATGCCCCCAGCTCCCCTTGACTATTCCCCTGGGATCGGAGGAGGCTGGGACAGGTTTGACCGCGCTGGTCGAGATGCGAGGCATCACCAAACGTTTCCCCGGTGTGCTGGCCAACGACCATGTGGACTTCGTCCTGGAGGCCGGCGAAATCCATGCGCTCCTGGGCGAGAACGGTGCCGGCAAAACCACCCTCATGAACATCCTCTACGGCCTCTATCAGCCGGACGAGGGCGAGATTTATGTCAATGGCCGGCCGGCGGCCATTCGCTCCCCGCACGATGCCATCCAGCTCGGCATCGGGATGGTGCATCAGCACTTTCAGCTCGTCCCCACATTTACGGTGGCCGAGAACATTGTCCTGGGCCTGCCTTCCCGCCGCGAGCCGTTCCTGGAAAGCCGCCGGCAGGTGCATCAGCAAATCGCGGAAGTCTCCCGCGCCTATGGCCTGGCGGTTGACCCGTCCTGCCTCGTCTGGCAGTTATCGGTGGGAGAGCAACAGCGCGTCGAAATCCTTAAAGCGCTGTACCGCGGCGCGACCGTATTGATCCTCGACGAACCCACCGCCGTGCTCACCCCACAGGAATGTGAACGCCTGTTCGAAATCCTGCTCGCTCTTGTCCAGGGCGGCAAGTCGGTCATCTTCATCTCGCATAAGCTCGATGAGGTCATGGCCATCAGCCACCGCGTGACCGTCCTGCGCGATGGGCGGGTGGTCGGCACCGCCCGCACGCAGGACATCACCAAGCAGGAGCTCGCCCGCATGATGGTGGGGCGGGAAATGCGCCCGATTGAGAAACCGCCGGCCTCCCCCGCCGGCCCGGTCATCGCACTGCAGGACATCTGGGCGCATGACGATCGCGGACTGCCCGCCCTGCGCAGTGTCTCCCTCGAGGTGCGAGCCGGCGAGATACTGGGCATCGCCGGCGTGGACGGCAACGGGCAGGCCGAACTGGAAGAGGTGCTCACAGGACTGCGCCGCCCCCACCGCGGCCGCTACCTGCTCGCCGGCCAGGACGTGACCCATGCCTCTGCGCGAGAGCTGTTCGAGGCCGGCCTGGCCCATATCCCCGCGGACCGCAACCGCTTCGGCATGGTGGCCGATATGACCTTGGCGGAGAACAGCATCCTCGGTCTGGAGGGCAAGCCCCCTTTCACCCGCTTCGGCATGCTCCGCTACCGCGAAATGGAACAACACTGCTCCCATCTGATTCGCGAATACGACATCCGCGCGCCAGGGCCGGCGGCCTTTGCCGGCACCCTCTCCGGCGGCAACGCCCAGAAGCTTATCCTGGCCCGGGAGATTTCCCGCCGGCCTAAAGCCCTGGTCGCCGCCCAGCCCACCCGCGGGCTGGACATCGGAGCCACCGAGTACGTGCGCCGCAAACTGCTGGAACAGCGCGAGCGCGGCTGTGGGGTGCTCCTGATCTCCACGGAGCTGGAAGAAATCCTGGCCCTGAGCGACCGGATTGCGGTGATATATGAGGGACAAATCGTCGGGATGGTGGACCCAGCCTGCGTGGACATCGAGCAGTTGGGGTTGATGATGGCCGGAGCGATCAAAGAAGCGTGCGAGCTTCCCCCTCGGCCGCCGGCCGACAGGCCCACCGCACCAGGGAGCGCCGGCCATGAGCGATAGAGCCACCTTCCCCAGCGCACACCGCCCCTCGCCGGCGATGTCCGTGCTCCTGAAAGGCTCCCCCGTCCTGGCGGTGATCCTTGCCCTCTTGCTGGGGGCACTGATCATCGCCGCCGTTGGCGTCAGCCCGCTGGCGGCATATCAATCCATGATCAAAGGAGCGTTCGGAAGCCCTCGCGCGCTCACACAGGCCGGCCTGCGCGCTGTCCCGCTCCTGCTCATCAGCCTGGGGCTGACCCTGGCGTTCCGAAGCCGCATCTGGAACATCGGCGCCGAGGGGCAGTTGTACATGGGCGCCTGGGTCGCCACGCTGTTCGCCCTCAGTTTCCCGAACCTGCCGCCGGCCCTGATGCTCCCCGGCCTGCTCCTCGCCGGCTTCGCCGGCGGCGCGCTGTGGGGGCTGGTGCCGGCGCTCCTGCGGGCATACCTGGGCGCCAACGAAATCGTCACCAGCCTCCTGCTGAACTACGTCGCCATCTTCTGGGTCAGCTACCAGGTGCGCCTCCCGATGAAAGACCCCACCTCCTTCCTGCCCCAGAGCGCCGTCCTGCCGGCGCCGGCCTCCCTGCCGGTACTGCCCGGCACACGACTCCATATCGGGGTGATCCTGGCGCTCCTCCTGGTGCCGCTGATCGCCTTCATCCTATGGAAAACCCCATTGGGCTACCGCCTGCGGGTCGTCGGTTCCAACCCGGACGCGGCGCGCTTCGCCGGCATTGACGTGCCTCGGCACATCATCATCGTCATGGTCATCAGCGGGGGGCTGGCCGGCGCCGCCGGCATGATCGAGGTCGCCGGCGTGCACCACCGCCTCATCCAGGACATCTCGCCCGGGTACGGCTTCACCGCCATCGTCGTGGCCCTACTGGGTCAGCTCAACCCCTTCGGCGCCCTGCTGGCATCCTATTTCTTCGCCTCCCTGGTCATCGGCGCCGATTCCATGCAGCGCGTGGTCGGCCTGCCCGTGGCGCTGACAGAGGTGATTCAGGCGCTGGTCGTGCTCTTCGTGCTGGCCAGCGAGGCCTTCAGGAGGCATCGCTCCCGTGTCGTGGGATAACCTTTTGCAAGCCGGCTTCATCATATCCCTCATCACCTCCGGCATCCGCCTGGCGGTGCCGGTCCTGTTGGCCGTGCTGGGCGAGATCATCACCGAGCGCGCCGGCGTGCAGAACCTGGGGCTCGAGGGCATTATGGCCTTCGGCGCCTTCGCCGGCTTCGCCACCGCCTTCGCCACCGGCAGTGGCATCTTGGGACTGCTGGCCGGCATCCTGGCCGGCATGCTCATGGGCCTGCTGATGGGCTACTTCGCCGTCACCCTGAAAGTCAATCAGGTCATCGCCGGCATCTCCCTGGTGCTCCTCGGCCAGGGCGCCGCCAACTTCTTCTACCGCCAGATCTTCGGCGTCTCCCAGCGGCCCCCGCGCATCGCCGGCCTGCCGGAGATCCCCATCCCCCTGCTGGCCGACATCCCCTACCTGGGCGACATCCTCTTCCGCCATAACGTCGTGGTCTACCTCACCGTCCTGCTGGTCATCCTGGTCTGGATCGCGCTGTTCGAGACGACCTGGGGGCTGAAGGTGCGGGCGGTGGGCGAACATCCCTCTGCGGCGGACACCTCCGGGGTGAATGTCGCCGGCATCCGCTACGCCTGCACCATCCTGGGCGCGGCCTTCGCCGGCCTGGGCGGGGCAGTGCTGAGCGTGGCGCAGATGAAGCTGTTCACGGAAAACATGGTCGCCGGCCGCGGCTGGATCGCCATCGCCCTGGTCATCTTCTCCCGCTGGCACCCCGGGCTGGCACTGGCCGGCGCCGTCCTCTTCGGCCTGGCCGATGCCCTGCAGTTCCGCTTCCAGGCCCTGGGCTTCGAGGCGGTCCCCTACGAGTTCCTGCTGATGCTCCCCTACATCCTGACCATCATCGTCCTGCTGGCCGGCGGCCGGCGGGGCGCCGCGCCGGCGGCCCTCGGTACCCCGTACGAAAAGGAATAACATCAGGTGACAGTCACCTTGGAGGTGACTGTCACCTGGCTGTCACCTGACTGTCACCTCTTGTCACCTGGGGGGCGGTGACTGCCCCCACTGCACGCTACATATACACTACCTCGATCTCCTCCATCGGCTTGCGGCGGTTCTCCCGCAGGCGCTTGGAGAAGATCAGCAGGTCATCCCCATCCTGATAGAAGTCGTGCACCACCGCCTCGACCTGATAGCCGCAGTGAGCGTACAGGGCACGCGCTGGGGAAAAGAGCGGGGAGCTGGAGGTCTCAATCAGGACCTTGCGTCCCCCTTTGCCGGCGATCTCCTCCTCGGCCTCGTGCAGGAGCCGGCTCCCAATGCCCCGCTGATGCGCCTCCGGGGAGACCGCGATCCAGTACACGTCGTACGTCCCTTCGGTCAACGAATGGGGGCCAAAGCAAATGTAGCCCAGGACCACACTGCCCTCGCGATACACGCGAAAGGAATAGCCGCTGCGCTCCTCACCCTCGTTCAGGTACTGAGACCAGAGCTCCTGGACGCACTGGACCTCCCCGGCGGTAAAGACGCCGGCCTGCTGGGTGATGCGCAGTATACTTGGACCGTCGACATCTGTCGCTGGCTCGATCATACAAGTGCCTCTCTTGCAGGGCAATATCAACGATATGTTCCACCATATCGGCGTAAGACATGCCGGCCTGGGCGGCGGCGCGGAAGAAGCCGGCGTCCGGCGCGATGTCCGGATTGCAGTTCACCTCAATCACATAGGGCATGCCCTGCGGCGAAACCCGCATATCCACCCGGGCATATCCCTGACAGCCGATGATCTCCCACACGGCCACGGCGATGGAGGAGATGGCACTGCGCAGTTCATCGTCCAGGGAGGAGCAGAAGACCGCCGGCGTATGCTGGTACTCGAACGAGCCCTCCACCCACTTGGCGGCATAGGAGACGATGCGCTGGCACGGGTCGGCGAAGGCGCTGAAGTCGATCTCCGCCAGGGGGAGGAGCTGGGGCGGCTCGCCCCACAGGGCCACATTGAACTCCCGGCCGGCGATGAAGGCCTCCACCAGCGCCGCCTGGCAGTAGGTCTCGCGGATATAGGCCACGCGCCGGCGCACCTCCGCCAGGGAATGGGCCACGGCGGGATATTCCACCCCCACACTGCCGTCCTCCGCCACCGGCTTGACGATGACGGGATAGCCCAGCCCCACATCGGCATCGTCCTGCAGTTCGTCCTCGTGCTGGAAGATGCGCCAGGGAGGGGTCGGTATCCCGTGTTGGGCCAGGAGGGCTTTGGTGCGCCCCTTATGGGTGGTCAGGGCCAGGGTGTCGCCGCGCGCGCCGGTGAAGCAGTAGCCCATGGCCTCCAGCGCCCAGGCGACGCGCGCTTCCTCGAACAGCCGGCCCTCTCCCCCATCCACCAGGTTGAAGACCACCCACTCGGTAGGCGGATACTCGCGGGCCAGGTCCTCGATCTCGCCGCGCAGTGGCACAATGACCGCCGCATAGCCCTTGGCCCGCAGGGCTTCTTCCACCGCCAGCGCACAGCCCACCATACTGCGCTCGGCCAGCAGGTCGCGAGGATCCCCCTTGACCAGCCGCTGGCTGTCGCGGAAGAGCACGACGACGCCGGCTATCTCCTGAGCCACTCCCGCCATTTCCCCCTCCTATTCCTTTGTCAGTGCGCGCTCAACCAGGCTTGCTCTTGGCCACGGAGCTGTCGCCGGGGAGCCGGCCGGCGGAAGGATGTCCCACCGCAAAGGCCATGCCGTACCGTTCCAGCGCCAGGTTCAGTATCTCGTTAATCAACGTGGTGTAGTCCACCCCGCCGGCGCGTGCCGCAATGACGATATCGCTGTAGACGGGGTTCAGGCCGGGCAGGGTGTTGATCTCCATCAGCATGGGCCGGCCGGCGGTGTCCAGCCGGAAATCCACCCGCGCCACATCCAGGCCGCCCAGCACCTCGAACGCCTGGACGGCCAGCTTCTGCAGTTGCTCCGCCAGCGCGGCATCAATGGGCGCCGGACAGAGGTAGTTCAGGTCCAGCGCCTTATCGGTCTTCAGGTAACTGCTGTAGGGCGTGCCGGCCTCGGACACAGGGCTGACGTCGATCTCCAGCACCGGGAAGACGTGGAAGCCCTCCGCGTCGTAGAAGCCGGTCCGGCGCCGCTCGCCGCCGCGCAGGCGGTTCCCCACCAGCCCGACGGTGAACTCCCGCCCCGGCAGATAGGCCTCCACCAGCGCCGGCTGGCGGTAGCGCGCGATCAGCCAGCGCACCCGCTCGTACAGGGCCGGCCGGTCCCGCACCACCGACCCCTCGTCAATGCCCATGCCGGAACCCTCCTGCACCGGCTTGACGAAGAGGGGGAACTCCAGCTCCGGCGCCAGCGGCTCATCCCCGCGGGCGAAGACCTGGAACGGGGCGGTGGGCAGGCCGGCGTCCCGCCAGACCCGTTTGGCCGCCGCCTTATTTAAGGAAAGGGCGTGCGCCAGGACCTTGGAGCCGGTGTACGGGATGGCAAGCATCTCCAGGATGGCCGGCACGTGCGACTCGCGCGCGTCGCCCCGCAGGCCCTCGGCGATGTTGAAGCAGATGTCCGGCCTGGCGGCGCGCAAGGCATCCCACAGGGTTTCGTCCGCCTCCAGCAGGGTGACCCGATGCCCGCCGGCCTCCAGCGCCTCTTTGATGGCATTGACCGTGACCTCGGTGTCATACTCCGCCAGCGCGTCCGGCGGAGCATCGGGGCCTACCTGGACATGGTGTTTCAAATTGAAGACCAACCCGACATGCAGTGGTTCCATCGGACCCGTTTATCCTTGCTCCAGCACGTGCGGTGCAGAGACGTTAATGGAGTGGGCCGGCATCTCGGTTTGCGTGGGGCGCTGATGCGCTTCCTGCCAGCCGGCCGGCTCGATACTGCGCGCCTCGCCGGCCAATAGGCCCCGCACGCCGGCCTGCGCTCCCTCTTCCCGCCGGGCCTGACAGTACGGGCAGGTGGACGGGTCATGGGAGACGTAGTGACTCGGCTGTTCGTAAGAACAGATGAAGCCCTCGTAATTGCGCACCACTACCCGCTTCTCCGACATGCTCAACAGGTAGTTGGGCAGGATGGGCACCTTACCGCCGCCGCCCGGCGCATCAATGACGAAGGTCGGGATGGCATAGCCGGAGGTGTGGCCGCGCAGGGCCTCCATGATCTCGATGCCCTTCTGCACCGGCGTGCGGAAGCGCTCCGTCCCCCGCACCATGTCGCATTGGTAGAGGTAGTACGGGCGCACGCGGTTGCGCACCAGGCGGTGTACCAGGGCGGTGATGATGTTGGGGCAGTCGTTGATGCCGGCCAGCAGGACGGTCTGGCTTCCCAGTGGGATGCCGGCATCCGCCAGCCGCGCCAGCGCCCGCTCCACCGCCGGCGTGATCTCCTTCGGATGATTAAAATGGATGTTCATCCACAGCGGATGATAGGCGCGCAGTATCTGCACCAGCTCATCGGTCACGCGCTGGGGCAGGAACACCGGCACGCGCGTCCCGATGCGGATGACCTCCACATGCGGGATAGCCCGCAGTCGCGACAGCAGATACTGCAGGACCCGCGGCGCCAACAGAAGCGGATCTCCGCCGGAGAGCAGGACGTCGCGCACCTGCGGGTGCGCGGCAATATATGCTAACTGCTGTTCATAGACCCGGAAGCCCATCTGCGCATGGGAATCACCCACCAGCCGGCTGCGGGTGCAGAAGCGGCAGTAGCTGGCGCACTGGGTGGTCACCAGCATCAGCACCCGATCCGGATAGCGGTGCACCAGCCCCGGCACGGGCGAATGGGCATCCTCCGCCAGGGAATCCTCATACTCCCATTCCGCCGGCGTGAGTTCCGCCGTCGTCGGGATCACCTGCCGGCGAATGGGACAGTTCGGATCATCCGGGTCCATCAGACTGGCGAAATAGGGGGTAACAGCGACGCGAAAATGCCCGGGTGCCGCCAGAGCTTCTCTCTCTTCGTCGGTCAGGCGAACGACCCGAGCAAAATCCTCAACGGTGCGCAGGCGGTGGCTTAACTGCCAGCGCCAATCGTTCCACAGTTCAGCAGGAATATGGCTCCATGCACCAGGAGGCTCCTCAGCACTACCAGGAGGCTCTTCGAAACTACCGGGAGGCTCTTCCAGTTCGCGAGTTTCCATCAGTTCCATAGGGGGTGTTCTCATCCTCCTTTTTCGAGAATTGACCGCCGCCAAAGCGGTTCTCGTGATAAAACACCTTTCAGCGCAAAGGTTATACATCAAAGCCCTAGAATAATCAAAATCCCCTCGGGCAAAATACCATTTTTGCCGGCATTTGCCGGCACTTGCCGGCATGCTGACCATTGACATTTGACACCCCCGCCCATTTTCATATAATTGTTCGTACAAATGACAGGCTTCCCCGGCAGAGCCGCCACAGCAAGCATCCAGCCTGACCAATCGAAAGCTTTGATCGGCCGCCGGCCTGCGCCGGCAGATCTATCCCCGCGCGCCTGGAGGGATGCACACATGACCCAAGCCACCCTGGTACTGGAAGACGGAACGGTCCTGCGCGGCCGTGCCTTCGGCGCGGTCGGTGAGACCGCCGGCGAAATCGTGTTCAGCACCGGCATGACCGGCTATCAGGAGGTGCTGACCGATCCCTCGTATCGCGGCCAGATCGTCGTCATGACCGCGCCGCACATCGGCAATGTCGGCATCAACCGGGAGGATGATGAATCCAGCCGGCCCTGGTTGGCCGGCTTTGTCATCCGCGACCCCAGCCCCATCGTCAGCAACTGGCGCGCTGCCATGCCGCTGGATGACTACCTCCGGCAGAACGGCATTGTGGCCATGGCTGACTGCCCCACCCGCGCCCTGGTGCGCCA
>Ga0123519_10003252_pt1 | contig 27023 bp, 20 predicted proteins | sample YelNatPaOPRAMG02_FD_87396 | JGI IMG/M metagenome (GOLD analysis project Ga0123519, IMG submission 87396) | Hot spring microbial communities from Yellowstone National Park - Yellowstone National Park OP-RAMG-02 (version 2) | ecosystem: Environmental > Aquatic > Thermal springs > Hot (42-90C) ...
ACATAGTCGCCCGGCGAGTACTGGTGCGTGGCCGAGTAGACCCCGATCGGGATGGCCAGCAACCAGGTGAAGATCATCGTGAAGCCAGAAAGGGCCACCGTCAGCGCCATGCGCTCCCAGATCAACTGCTCCACCGGCACGCGCCACTCCAAAGAGAGCCCAAAGTCTCCGTGCAAGACGCCTCGCATCCACTTGTAGTACTGCACGTAGACCGGCTGGTCCAGGCCGTACGCCTCGCGCAGTTGCGCGAGTTGTTCGCCCGAAAGCTCTTCACCGGTGGCCGCCAGGTTGGCGGCATAGGAGGAGAGGAAATCGCCGGGAGGGAGCTGGATGAGGATGAAGGACACAATGGAGATCACGAGCAGCGTCGGAATGGCAAGCAGAACACGCCGGAGTATGTACTGGAGCATGCGCCACTTCCTCCGTTGAGTGGGAGGGCAGAGCCCTCGCCGCGCCGTGGAGGGCCCCGCCAGGCCCCGGCGCCTATCTGGCCGGCCTTGCGCGGGGCCTCCGGTTCCCGGCCCGCCGAGAGCTCCGCCCCCCTTCGCTGCTACAGCCTACACGTCAAAGAAGAACTGGCAGGGCGTCGCCAGGCCCTCATCGCGGGTCGTGTCGTCCTCGATGCGGCCATCGGGCACGTTGCGGACCTTGTTGCTCACGATCCACAACGCTGCAGCCTCGCCCACCGTGCCGATCATATACGGATGTTCCTTGTGAATGTCGAGCAACTGCTTGAAGAGGGCGTTGCGCTTGGTCTCATCGGCCTCGGCCTGGCACTGGTCCCAAAGGGCCCAGATCTTCCGGATCGGGTGGTCGGCCGGGGGCTCCACCTGCTTGGTAGGCGACTTGGCGTACCAGGCGGCGTAGAGCGGCGCCCAAGGGCCGTCCTGCGTGATGCCGATGTAGCGGCCAGGGTCTGCCATGACGATCGAGTTGCGGTCGCAGCCCCAGCGGCCCACCTCGATGGTGCCGTTCTGATAGTGCTCGGTGTAGAGCGAGCGCTCGACAATCTTGAAGGTGGTCTTGATGCCGACCGCCGTCCAGTACTTGGCGATGCGATCGCCCTCGTCAGCGGCCTGGGACCCTGGCGTGTCCTGGCTCTCGATGGTGATCTCCAGCGGCTTGCCATCGGGCCGCAGGCGGATGCCATCGGCGCCCTTCTTCAGGCCCAGGTCGTCGAGCAGCTTGTTGGCCGTCGCCGGGTCGTACTCGGCCCACTTTTTCTCGAACTCGGGGTCATAGTTGGGCGAGCCGTGCACCGGGGAGGCCTGCCGCGGGGTCATCAGCCCGTTGTACAGGAGGTCGGCCAGCTCCTGGCGGTTGATGGCGATCGACAGCGCATGCCGGAACTCGGCCGTGTCGAAGAGCTTGGCGAGCACCGGGTCGGGGCAGTTGATGTTGGGGTAGACGGCGTTGGTCGAAGCCAGCAGCCAGCGCAGCACGCGGTAGCCACCCTTCTGCTCGTTCTCTTTGTACAGGGTGTAGGCGCCGGTGTCGGTGTAGCGGTACTGGCAGTCGATCTTGCCGCTCACCAGCCACATGTTGAACACCTGCTGGTCGCTGAAGAGGTCGTGCGTCACCTGGTCGATGTAAGGAAGCTGGTTCCCCTCCGGGTCCACCTTCCAGAAGTAGGGGTTACGCTCCATGACCATGTGCTCGGCCGGAGGCGGCACCTTCATCTTCCAGGCGCAGATCACCGGAAGGTCGGGGTTCAGGAACCAGAAGGCGATGGGCCCCTGCAGGTCGCCCTTCGAGTTGTTCCAGAGCTGGTCCCACGTGGCGAACTTGCGGTCGGCGACGGCCTTGTCGATGGTCGCCTTCTCGCCATACTTCTCGTGGAACTTTTTCAGATAGTGCTCGGGCATCGCAAAGCTGGGTCCCACGGGGTTGGTGCCGGTCAGCTTGGCGAGGGTGATGGGCAGGAGCGGCTTGGGCTTGCTGTACTTGACGCTGAAGGTGTACTTGTCGATGACCTCCAGCTTCATCGGCGTGCCGTCGGGGTCGCGCATATAGTCGGGGATGGAGGGGATCAACGTCTTGTTCAACAGGACGTCCTCGTACCAGAACTTGACGTCATCGGTGTTGAACTCTTCCCCGTCCGACCACTTGATGCCTTTGCGCAGATAGAAGGTGAACTGCGACGCATCGGCGTTCTGTTCCCACTTGGTGCACAGGTTGGCGGTGACCTGAACGCCCTTGTCGTTGCTCCAGAGCCACTGGATCATGGGCTCTTCCTGCAGCTTGGTGGGTCCCCAGCGGTCCGCCACGCCCTTGTAGGCGCGCCTCCAGGTGCCGCCATACTTGCCGATCTTCTCGACGGGCTGGATCACGCGCGGTTCCTGGGGCAATCGTTGTTCAACGGGGGGCAACTTGCCGGCCTTGACCAGATCGGCCAGCATGGGCGCCTCTTTGTACTTGGGCGCGGGAGGAGCAGTGGGCGCAGTCGTCGCTGCTGCCTCAGGGGGCTTGGTCGGAGGCACGGTGGTCGCCGCGACCTTGGTCGGCTGCGGCTGCGGCGTCGGACTCGCCGGCCCAGCGCAGGCTGCCAGCGCGGCCGAGACCGTGGTTACCGCCGACAGCTTGAGGAACGTGCGCCGGTCGATGGCCTTCTTGGACATCTCCAGACCTCCTCTGGTATGGAAGGCAATGCAACACCCATTGCTGAACCGAGAGATCGCCTGAACGAACCCCAGTTCCGCTATCGCCTTATGGGACCACCTCCTCTCATGGATAGCACTCCGGCGCGTACACCCGGCCTCAGAGCGGTTGACAGGGGCGCCCGCCTGCGGTCGCCACAGGCACCTCAGGCGCGCTCGAGCCGGCCCACCCACACGAGCGGCGCACGATCAGCTTGGGCGCCAGCCAGACCTCCTGGGGCGGCCGGCTGTGGTCGGCCAGGCGTGCGAGCAAGAGCTCCATGGCGATGCGCCCCAACTCGCGGGCAGGGTTCGAGACCAGAGTCAGGGGCGGGTCGATAAAGTCCCCCCAAACGACATCGTCGAACATGGCCAGAGCCATATCGTCGGGGATACGCAAGCCGTGTGCGCGCAACACAGTCATGGCCGCCCGCGCCATCGAGTAGCCCGCCGCAAAGATCGCGGTGGGCGGCGAAGGCATGTGGATGAACTCTTCCATCTCGGCAGCGGCCAGATGCTCATCAAAGTTGCCGAAGCGGATCAGGCCCTCATCCTGTGGGAGCCCGTGGGCCCGCAGAGCATCGACATACCCACGCAGGCGCTCGCGCCCGTGGAACTCGGCGACCGGCCCAGAGAGCAGCCCGATCCGCTTGTGGCCCACTCGAATCAGGTGTTCGACAGCCTCCATGGCGCCGCGGTGGCTATCCACCACCACGGCATCGACCAGAGGGCCATAGTCGCCGAGGGGTCGGTTGAGCATCACCACCGGCACGCCCTGCTCGGTCAGCGCCCGGATCTCGGCCTTGCACTGCCCCATCGTGTTGAGCAGCACACCATCGACACGACGCTGGCGCACCATGCGCAGGTAACGCGCCTCCACCTCAGCGTTACGCGAAGTATCACAGAGGATGATGCTATAGTCGTGGGCCAGCGCCACCTGCTCTGCCGTCTGCAACGTCCGCGCCTCGTGGGGGCTGGCGATGCTGGCAATCACTGCGGCGAGGGTGCGGGTGGTCCGGGTTCGCCAGTTGCGCGCCAGGAGGTTGGGCTCGTACTTGAGATCGGCAACGGCGCGCTCGACCCGCTCGCGCAGCTCGTCCCGCACGTACCCCTTGCCGTTGATCACGCGCGACACGGTGGCCACCGAGACGCCTGCACGCCGGGCTACATCCTGGATCGTGACCACCGGGCCGCTGCCTCCTGCGAGGGAACCCAGACCAGGGAGAAGGCTGTTTCCGAGTAGCGGTAATTGATTACAGACGCATGATACAGCAGAATCGGACTATTGTCAAGGCTTGCGTTGTCTGTCATCTGCGCAAGTGCCTTGTTGCGCAGACGAGGCGGTGGGGCTATAATCCCGCCAAGCAGCGATGCGACACCTGCTCCAGGGCCCATGACCATGCCAGAGGCAAGGGGGAAGTCCAAGTGGCAAGGCAAGGTACGCCTGCATTCACAGGCCTCGTGCTACACCGCGACAAGAAGTGGCGCTTCAAATTCTGGTACCCGGATGGCTGGCACCGCTTCAGCCTGGCCCCAGGGCACGAAGGGGTCCTCTATGCACCCGAGCGCGAGGACTATGCGACCAGCTTCTCCGTCGAGGCCAAAGACATCGGCATGGCAACCCAGGCCAGCGACCTGCCCGACCTCAAGGAGGGTTTTCTCGAGGGCCTGCAGTCGTTGGAGGGCCTGCACATCGAGTGGCAGGACGCCTGGGTGGTGGGCGCCCTGATCGGGCTCGAAGCCAAATATACCTTCCGCGCGGGCCAGGCCACCCGCAAGCGCTGGGTGCGCTTGCTCTACCAGGGCAGCCGCCAGTTCCACGTCGTGGCCCAAGGCGCCTCGCCGGAGGATTATGACTACTGGCTGCCCATGCTCAATGAGATGATGATGACCCTGCAGATCGACTGAACTGGCCAGGGACCGGGCTACGCGCTCCGCGCCCTGCCCGGTGCGAAACCGTTTGGGGGGTTGGCGGGCGCCGCCCCGGGGGCGGCGCCCGCCAACCCCCCAAACCCCCACCCCAGGGGCTGAGCCGGGAGCGGGCGCAGCTCAACACCCGGCTGCCACCCCTGGTCGCAGCGAGTCCCTTTACCTGGCCCAGGGCTGCGCGAGCCCTGGGATACTCAGGGTGATAATACCGGGACTCTCCATAGGCCCTGGCGCGAACGCAGGACCTATTGGTTGAACCATATCTCGTAGGTCTCGTCGCCGTAGCGCAGCGTGAGCTCGCCGGAGCCAAAGTCGGCGTGGGCCCACGAGCTGTCGACCAGCGGGTAGCCATGGAGCGCGATGGGCCGGCCTTCGACGGTGGGCGCGACATCCCACCCCGTCACCAAACGGCCGACCGACGGCGACGCGTAGCGGATGACCCCTCCCTCCACCTCGATGGCTGCAGAGCCGAGCGCCTGCATAAAGGCGGCAAAGGAGCCCCAGTCGGCCTCGCGGCCGCACTCGACGAGCCAGGTGTTCTCTGCTACCTCGCAGATGAGCTCGCGGCCGGCGTATTGGCCACAGTCGCCCACAACCATCCCGTTCTGTGAGTAGATGCCCACATAGCCACGCCCCACCCGCGCAAAGGCCCACTTGCCGGCATAGTGGACCTCATCGAAACGCTCCGGCTCCAGGAAGCAGTGGCTCATCCAGGCGAAGCGATCCAGGCGCCAGGTCAGCGACATCACGTTACGGTATTGGACCACCCGCGGCAGCGCCGCGTGGCCCGACCAGTAGTCGGGCCTGAGCCCCGACCCCTCGCCGCAAGTCTGCGGGCACGACCAGAAGATGGTCGCCTTGTTGCCCAGCGTCACTTGCGCCACGTGCGAAGAGGGCTCATACTCGCCCTTGCGGTGATCCTGCAGGCCCGACATCATATAGTCGGGGGTGCGGTAGACGCAGAAATCGGCGTGGCGCGCTGTGCCGCGCAGGATGCCCTGGCGCACCTTTGCTTCCACGATCGACGTGTCATCGGCCGCCATGTCGCTGAGGATCTTGGGCAGCACGTACGCGCTGGTGGCGATGCTCACCGGCGCCATGCCGCTCGTGCCCGCACTGAGCGAGCCCTGGCCATAGAGAAGCCAGCACGTGGCCGAGGTGCCCTCCAGGTCGGGGTACTTGAGGTTGATGCCGTAGCTGCGGCCGTGCGTAGTGCCAAAGATGCCCTGGTAGCTGTCGGCCGCCAGGTTGAAGAACATGTAGTCCAGCACGGCGCGCGCCATCTGCTGCAGCTTGCCGTCCTCATAGGTTGCAAAGTCAAAGACGTTGAGGAGCGGCGCGAAGCAGACCGGGTAGTACGAGTTCGAGTGCCACTCGTCAAAGCCAAAGCGCCCTCGCTGGCGCAGCCATTCGGTGATGTACATGCGGCCCTTCATGGCATGGAAAAGGCCCCGCTCGCGGCTGTTGGTGAACTCTTCGGTGGGGAAGAGCTGGCCGGCCATCCACTCGGCCACGTGGAAGAGCAGGCGGTGGTTCTCCGAGTCCATGTACATCACCGTGTCGCCGGGCTCATCGACCCAGTACTTGAAGCCCAGCACGGTGTCTTTCATCAGGGCGTTGATTTCACGGCTCAGGTGAGGCTCGTTGCGTTCCCAGTACATCAGCCGGAGAAGGCCCTGGATCACGAAATCGGCGCAGTCCTTGCGCGCCGCGATGAACTCGCAAGTGTCGCGAATCACCGTTTCATCCACCGCGCTGTAGCGCCCCAGGGCGTAGCGGGCTACCTGGCACCAGATATCGGGGCGCGCCTCCCGGTGCTCGCCGGCAGCATAGTGCTCGAGCGCACGCTGCTTGCGCTCGGGCAAGCGCTCGTAGCCGACGAGCGGCGCCACGGGGGTTAGCTTGTAGATATCGAACGCCACCGAGGTCAGCGGCGCACCCTCCGGGTCTCGCCAGTGGCAGAGGATGCTGTAGCGCCCGTCGGCCAGTTGCTCGCCACGGCAGAGGCTGAGAGGGCCCGCAGCGCTCGGCGTGGCGGTGTGCAGCACCTCGCCGTTCTCCGCGAGCAGTTGCACCTCCAGGGGCGCGTCGGCTGACGGCGCCAGGCCCAGGTGCAAGCCCACATCGTGCTGGGGGTAAAAGACGTCACGCGCCAACCGCAGGGCGCCCACCTGGTCCTCCACCCGCGAGCGCGCCTCCGCCGACAGTGCCGGGTCCAGCGGCACGCGCACCTCGACGTCGCCGGCGATCTCCAGCCGGAAGCCCACGCGCGCCATGCGCCCCAGCCGGAAGAGACCCACATGCACCACGTTCTCGCCGGGCTGCAACACAGCCTCGAACTCGTGGCGGCCGGGGAAGGCATCGCTGCCATAGAGCACCCGGCCGTTGACGGCCACCAAGGCATACAGGGTGGTCTCGGCGATCAAGCGCAGACGCGCCGGGCCGGGCTGCTGCGGGGTCACCGTGGTGCAGAGGAAAGCGGCCACGAGATGGTTGGCGATGTTGTAGGTGCCCCAAGAGAGGTATTGCTCGGGCCTGCGCTCCAGGCTCCAACGCGCCGAGTGCAGGCGGTAGCGGGCCTCCTGCCCCTCACGCGGCGTGCTGGCGAGCAGGTTCCTGGCCTCAGCGACCGCCTCGGCCAACACCGTCCGCCCCACCGTAGCCCCGGCCTTTTCGAAGCAGGTCAGCCCCTGCACCTGGCGAGACACGTCCTCATAGAACGGCCCCAACATCAGCCATGGCTTGACGATCTGCCCGGCGGGCACCGAACGCTCCAGATTGTTATGGGTGGCCATGGTGTTCCCCCTACCCTATGCGTGGACCACGAAAGTGATCGGCCAGATCCTCGTTCCCCGGCATCCTGAGCATCTCCTCGAACACTGCCAGGCCCTGGTCGTAGGAGCGAGTCTGGTGGCTCTGCAGGACGTCCCATAGCAGCATGGAGCGGTCGCCGGTCTTGAAGGCTTCGAGGTCGCGCTCCATCTCCAGCCACTCGGGCAGGATGCACTCGAGCATGATCTTGCGGGGGAGCGGCTCCACGCGCAGCGGCTGGATGCCTTTCTTGTTCACGATCGCCGGCACCTCCACCACCACGTCGTCGGGCACGCCCGCCAGCGCGCCCCGGTTGGGCACGTTGACCTGGAAGTAGCCCTCGTGATCGTTGACCAGACCATCGATGATCGGCACCTGCTGCTCGCGCGTCTTCTCGGCGCCCAAAGCATCGACCAGCTTAGCCTTGGGGTCGTTGGCCAGGCGCGCCATCTCGGCCACCTGGTCCTCCAGGTTTTTCACAAAGAGGGGCCGCGCCAACTCGGTATCCGGCCCGCCCCACGGCTCGCCGAACCAGTACTTCTTGGTCTCGATGTCGGTGTGGTACCACCAGCCGCCGCGCCGCACCGTGTCGCCGATAGGGAACAGGCCGTACAAGCGGTACTGGTGCACCGCCCCGCGCGACATCTGGATGTCGTGCGTGCGCGTGGCCACATGGGTGCGCCAGTACTCTTCTGCCTTGGTCTCGATCCACTCATCGATCAGCGGGTAGGCGTCTTTCCCTTCATAGATAAAGTGGGTCAGCCAGATATTGTGGTTCAGGCCCGGCGCCTGCCAGGTGACACGTTCCGGGTGAGGGATGCCGATCACCCGGGCGATCTCCTGGTAGCCGTAATGCCCGTGGCAGAGGCCACAGACCTTGATCCCGGTCTCGCGGGTCATCAGCGTGCTGCCCGCAAAGACCGGGTTGCCCGACTGAATCAGCCAGGCGTCAGGGCAGATGCGCTCCACATCGCGCGCCACGTCGAGCATCAGCTTCAGCTCATAGTAGCTGCCCAAGTTGACGCCACCATAGTAGTAGCCGTGCCTGGCCGTCCGTTCGCGCATGGCGCGGGCATAGTGGTGGCCGGTCGGATAGGCGGTGTTGATGACGAAATCGGCGCCCTGCAACGCAGCGCTGCGGTCGCCCGTGCGCTCAAAGCGCAGGTCGGCCCCCAATTCGGCCGCATAGCGCGTCGCCAGCTTGTGGATCATCTCCAGCCGCTCGGGGTTGATATCCATGAACGAGACGAGGCTGCCGGCCAGGCTCTCGGTCAGGCAGAGGTCCTTCACCAGGCCCAGCGAGAATTGGGCGCTGCCGGCTCCGATGATGGTGACTTTGACTCCCGTCGACATGGTCTCCTCCCTGGTAGCAATGCCGCAACCGCACCTGCCTTAGACTTTCACGCTCGTGTCACTGCCGCTCGAATCAGCTTTCGCAGCGGCCCCAAGCAGCGCTCAGGGCTCCGGCTCATCGGCCAGCCAGGGAGGGAACGCACTGCCGCGCTCCCACAGATCGCTGGCATACAAGAGCCGGTAGACGTCGTGGGCATAGTACTGGCCAAAGCGCTTCTCGGGCAACGCGTCGAGCAGCCGCGAGACGACCAGCTCTGCCATCTCCGCATCCATGCCCTGCCCCACCTCATAGTCGAAGCCGATAGCCAGGTCTCGCTCCGGGTAGCGCACGACGCTGCGGATGCCATACCTGGCCGGAAAGCGCTCGGCGGGCGCGTAGCGCTCCAGGTAAAAGGCGCCCGGCGAGCCCGAGTGGATGGCGCCCTGGTGGGCGTAGACAAAGTTGACCGTCTCCTGGGCCTGCTCGAGCGTCTCGCCCGGGAAGCCGAAGAAGAAAAAGACGTGGTTCCAGATGCCGGCAGCCGCGCTCTGGCGCAGGATGCGCCCCATCTCGGCCAGGTCGGTGCCTTTGGCCATGCGGCGCATCACCGGCGGAGAGGCCGTCTCGAGCCCAAAGAGGAGCATGCGGCAGCCACCACGGGCCATGGCAGCCAGCAACTCGGGCGACAGGGCGCGATCGAAGCGGGCGCAGCCGCACCAGGCGAGGGGCGCGCCCTCAGCCTCGAGGAGCGCCGCCACCTCGCGCAGGGTGTGCGGCGCCAGTGCCTCATCGGCAAAGAAGATGTGCCGCGCGCCATAGCGCCTGCCGAGCGCGAGCATACGCTCTACCACCTCGCCGGCCGGGAGGGTGCGGTACGGCTGCGAGCGGCCATAGCCCACGTTGCAGAAAGCGCAGCGGCCGTGGTAGCAGCCCCGCGATGTGGCGAGCGGCAACACGGGCACAGGTGCCAGGTAGCGCCCCAAGGGCAGGCCGTCGAAATCGGGTGGGGGCAGCGAGGCCAGCGGTTCAGGGGCGACGAGCGGCGTGGCCCGCACCGTGGCGCCGTCTCGGTAGATCAGGTTCGGCACCCCGGCCAGGCCGCCACCTTGGCTGAGCGCGTCGGCCAGGCGCAGGAGGGGCACCTCGCCTTCAAAAGCTACGGCGCTGTCGAAGAGGTCAAAGAAGCCGGGCACGTGCGGCAGCGCCTCGCGCAACATGGTGATGTGCGGCCCGCCCGTGGTCACGTGGCAGGGCAACCCCGCCCGTTTGATGAGGAGTGCCAGCGTGGCTGCGGCCAACAGTTGGTCCATGCTGGCAATGCTGAGGCCCACGATATCCGGCCGCTCGCGCTCGATGTCGGCCAGGATGCGCTCACGAAAGAGCGGCAGGAAGATGTTCTGCACGGGATCGGCTGCGGCGGCCAACAGGCTGCGGCTGGCATCGACAGCCACCGGGGGGGTGTAGCGGGTCAGCTCCAGCGAGGCGGGATAGTTGGGGAGCGAGGCCAGTTCCAGGCTCTGCGCTACGGTGAGAAAGGCGGCACGGGCGCGCGGCCCATCGTAGAAAGCGTCGCTCCGCAACACGCCTACGGCAGCCTCGACCTCTGCCACCAGCCGCGGGCCCTCCGCTAGCGCCCACAGCAGTTGCTCGCGCGGGGGCAGGGCGCGCCGCGGAGGCCGCCGGCTGCCTTGCGGGCCATAGTCGTCGCGCAATCGCTCCAGGGCCTGCGCCAGGTAGCCAGGGGTCAGGATGCACTCAAAGGTCTCGGCGTTGAGATCCCGCTGCAACACCTGGGCACCGTGGGCGCGCAGGTACGCTGCGAGAGTGGGCAGCGCCAGGTGCGGCATCGCCGGGAACCAGTGTGGGGGGAAGAGGAGCATCACCTTCACCGCTGCGCTCCCCCGGCTCCTGATGTGCGGCTCGCGCGCTCCAGCGCATCGCACAGGATGTGGCCCAGCGCATGCACCGGCTCGGCCAGGTCGGCGAGGTCTTCCATGGTCGAGGCCGCCTCGATCGCCTGCGCCAACGCCGCCAGTTCGGCCGCGCCCTGGATGGTGCCGAGCCCGTTGTTCTGCAGCGTCTCCAGCGCGCGGCGGGCCCTTGCCAACAGGCGACCGCGAAAGTATGCCAGATGCTCGCTGCGCAGCGCCCCCCGGCTCCAGGCCGGAGCGAACTCGTGGAAGGCAGTGCACAGCTTCTGAATGTACACCAGCGCGACGCCGCAGGCCGGATCACCGGCAGCGAGCAGCCTCGCCCACTGCAGCTCCTCCTCCAACCCATGCGCATTCCCCGCGCTGGGCCGGAACTCGCCCATCGGCGCACCTCCCCGCATCCGAGCCCGCGCTGCGCCCCATCGCTCAGCATCGGCGCAGCGGCCCCCTTGCCACCATCGGGCCGCCCCCGCGACCTCTCCGCCCGGCGCCACGCCAGCGGCGCCAGAGCAACTTCCCGCCCGGGTGGGCCTTCGTTGCCAAGTCGGCCGTCTGCCTACGGGCCAGGGCGGCTCCCCAGCCCCCGGCCAGAGCATGCTCGCATGATACACCCATTGGGCTTGTTCCGCAACAAGCGTCTGGCCCGGCAGCCCTCCCTTCTTGTGACCGTTGACAGAGCCGGGAAATCACGGTAGACTAGCAGCAGGGGATGTAGGACGGCGGGCCGGCGGGCCAGGCTGCCTGCCCGACCGGTCCGCCTGGATGAACCACAGGAGGCGAAGCGTGGCTGCCAAGTACCCGAGGTTCATCATCACAGTCGATGGGCAACAGGCTGTGCTCGCCTGGAGCCACAGCGAGGCCTGGATGCAGTCGCTGGCGCTTGCGCGGCCCGGCTGCGTGGTACGCTGCGAGCCGGTGGAAGTGAGTGTCGAGGCCGAGGTGGCCGATCCATCGGCCTTGCCGCCAGAGCCCGGCTCAGCGGGGCATGATGGATGAGGGGGCAGCGGTGGGCGCCTTGCCCGCCTCTGCCCCCTCTCGCACTCAAAGCGGGGGTGCCGCCCGCCCCCGCTCGAGGCTTCGGTCATGCCGGCGCGCCAGATGGCACCGGCTGCGCCTGCGGAGCCGCCCCTCGCGGGGCGGCGTGCAGCCGCTAGCGCTTCTTCAGCCTGATCGTCAGCTCCACGACCGGTTCCGCATCCTCACCGACATAGACGCCATCCTCGTACACCGGCTGGTAGCCCTTCAGCCCTGCCACCAGCGTGTAGCTCTCGCCGCGCAACAGCGGGTCCGGCAGGACGAACTGGCCATCCTCGTCGGCCTCGGCGGCGGTGTAGATCTGATCGTCGGTCTCGAACTCGTCAAAGGTCACGCCCGGCTGCAGGGCAAGGAAGAGCGCCCCGGGGATGCCCCGGCCCGTATCCGCATCGACGATGGTGCCGGTGATGATGACGCCATCGCCCGGCTCAGGGGTGGGCCCCACCCGCGGCGTAGCGGTCGGCTGCTTCTTCGCCGGCGTCGGGGCCTTGCCCGGCACGGTGCCCTCCCCCCGCATCGCTTCCTCGATCAGGGGCTTGGCCACATTGATCGAGCGCAGGGCATTGATAAAGCCCCCAATGGGCACGCACGTATCGTCCTCGTCGACCTGCCCATCGCCGTTCGTGTCGGCCAGAGGCCGACAGTCGACGTAGGCGCTGCTTTCGCTGCCCGACCCGGCCTGCGTGGGCACGCCGACCAACTTGCCATCCTCATCGACGGCGGTGCCGCCCGAGTTGCCCCCGGCGATGGTGGCGTTGGTCTTGATCCAGGCGCGGTTGCCGACCCCTGCCTCGGCGGTAAAGCCCGAGACCTCGCCCTCCACCACCGTAATCGTATCGCCGCCGATACCAGGATAGCCAAAGATGTAGAGTTTGTCGAGCGGCAGCAACTCATCCGAGTCGCCCAGGGTCGCATAGGGGAGCTTGGTCTTGCTCCAGTTGACCGCCTTGCCGTCGGGTGTGGTCGTCACATGCAACACAGCCAGGTCCAGGTCGGGGTCGGCAGCGACGACCTCCGCGATGAAGGCAGGCACCGGCGGCTCGTCGACCTTGACCGTCACAAAGACGGCCATCTCCCCTTCGCGCACCGTGACGTTGTCGGGCACCTGATCCTTCAGGTCCTCGACATCGACCACATGGTAGTTGGTCAGGATGTACCCGTCGGGCGAGATGATCGTGCCCGAGCCCCATCCCTTGCTGCGCAGGTTGGTCCCACCATCCTGCTCCACCTCGAGAAGGGGGCCGAGTTGGACGGCGATTTTGAACAATTGCTGGCGTACCGTCCGCGCCAGGGCCAGCGACGGAGCCGGCGCAGCGCCCGCCAGGGCCATCCCAAAGGCCACCACGAGGGCGCTCAGAAGGATACGCTTCAAGCTTCTCATATCGGCCTCCTCGCCCCCCTACCTGGGCCCAAAAGTGGCAGAGTCCAACAGCGCCTCGAAGTAGGGCTGTGCCTGGGCGAACTCGCTCTGCGGCGCCTGCAGCGAGAGGACGTAGATCCGCCCGTTCTGATAGGTCACCACGTCCTGGCCCAACATCACGACCGGCAGGTACTGCTGGAAAGCGTCGGGGTGATCCTCCACGAACACGTACGAGATGCGCCGTGCCGGTTGGCCCCGGAACGTCGCCTTGGCATCGTTCGAGAGGATGCGATATGCTGCCCAATTCGTCTCGCGGTCAAGGGTCAAGGCATCTGCCTCGGCGGCCACAGCCTGCGCCGCGCTCTGGGCATTGGCAAAGGCTGCCGCGCGCACGGTGATGCTCACCGCGCTGGCACCGGCCTGCGTGTCGCGGAAACGCAGCGTGCCGTCGGCAGCCCTGGAGGGCATCCAGGTGGCGGGGTAAGCCAGCGTCACACCGTTCGCACTGTAGCGTTCCACCCGCCCTTCGGCGTAGGACCTGACGCCCCATCCGGCCGCCAGCGCCACAGCGACCACAAGGACCACGACCCACTCCGCGCCGTCGCGGGCCCACCAGCGAGCTACCCGTCTGCCTGTGGCTGTCATTCCACACCCCCCGCCCCTGATGCACTCCCCTGGGCCAGGGTCTGCTGGTTGGCGCGGCGGATCAGGAGGTTGAGCAGCGCGAACACGGCCAGGGCAACCACCGTCGCCAGGGTCAGCCCAGGCCACGGGGTATAGCCGCCGCCTCCCTGCAGGCGGATGCCACCCCGGGTCACCTGCCCGGCAAAGAAGGTGAAAAGCCCGTTGAGAGCGGCGGCAAGCGAGAGCCCGGCCGGCATCCACCACACCGGCTGGCGCTCAAACTTGCGGCGGCCGAGGAAGTAGCCGGTCACTCCCGCGAAGGAAGCCTGCGCCAGCGCCGTAATCACCACATGGATGATGCCCGCTCCCAGGTCCACTCCGCCCGACTGCAGGACGTAGTGGATGTTGAGCGCGGTCGCAAAACCCAGGCCGGCGGCTGTGCCGTAGACGATGCCATCGACGCGCTCATCGAACTCGTCGAGCGGATAGACAAAGTAGCGGACCGCCGCATACTTGAGGAACTCGTAGCCAAAGCCGACGACGAGGATCGAGCCGAGGAGGTTGATCCAGGGGCTCGAACCGAGCCAATCGGCCGTGTGAAACAGGTCCTGGGTGAGGGGCAGCCCCACCGCTGCCGCCAGCAGCCCACCCAGCACAAAGACGGCCAACACGTATCCCTTGGGCTCCGGCTCCAGGCGGTCCTGCTGATAGAAGAATGAGAGCCACACCAGCGCGGGCACGAGGGCGATGGCCACGCTCGCCAGGGCCAGCCCGGTACCTTGGAGCTGCGGCCGGGTGATGCCGAGGATGAGTTCGACGAGCCCGACCAGAATGAGCAGGCCGGCGATCTCCGCCATTCCGGCCTGCCACAGGCCCGGGCGATCCCTCATCATCCGTTCGTAATGGGCCGCACAGTACCAGCGCCCGCCCAGCTCCCTCGCGCCTGGCCCGGCCGGCCTGTCGCACACGCAACAATCCCGATCGCTCATCGCACCTCCTGTTCCCCCCTGGCCCCAGGGGCCTTGCCCCCAGGCACAGCCCCTCGGCTGCCCACGGCGGGCGCCCGACCCCGGCACGGGCCGCAGCTCTCCCGCGCCACACTCTTCATCACCTTCATTATACCCCGACTCCTCGCAATGTCCACGGTTTTCGTCAGCCTGGGAGCTAGCTGGGCGAAAGCTGTCAGCCTGCGCGCCAGGCACGCCCGAGCCTGCCTGCTCCCGAACCTGGCCGCGGGCGCCCGCGAAGGTAACCCGGCCCCGCTCTCTCGCCAGGCCATCGCCCCGAACTCAGAATAGCGCAACGGGCGTTTCGAAAACGTTCCCCATGGAACCTTCGGCAACCCCACAACGTCTGACATGCAGACGATGTAGAGGAACACAGGAGGCTCAAAGTGAATAGCAGGTGGACGGCTCTCGCAGTCGGCTTGGGCGCAGCGGCTTTCATCCTCGGTGGCTGCGCCGGTGCCCAGGCGGCACCGGCCCCCGCGCCGACCAGCGACTCAGGCGGCGCAAGCATCCCCAACCCCGCAGCGGCCTACTGCCAGGAGCAGGGGTACCGCTACGAGATCCGCACTGCGGCGGATGGGGGCCAGCAGGGCTTCTGCATCTTCCCCGACGGCAGAGAGTGCGACGAGTGGGCCTTCTACCGCGGCGAGTGCAAGCCCGCCAGCGCCGAGCCCACGGCTGCTCCCGAGGCCGCCCCGGAGGGCCAGGCCGTGGAGGGCTGGGCCGGCACCGTCCTCAAGCAGGAGCCGGGCGACCAGATCGGCCCCTACTTTCAGCGCGAAGACGGCCAGCGCTTCAGCATCGGTTCGAGCGACCCCGCCCTCCGCGAACAGATCGCCGGCCTGCGCGGTTCCGGCACCAAGATCAAGGTGTGGGGCAAGCTCTTCACCGGCGTGCCCGCCGACCAGGCGCGGCACATCGAAGTCGAGCGACTGGAGGCCGCCCAGTAGGGGCCACCCACAGACCCGAGCCACACGCAGGACCTCCGGAGCCCCTGAGGGGCTCTCGAGGTCCTGGCGCCCTACCCCGCCTTTCTCCCCGTGAGCATCTTGCGGCGTGTCTCGCGCACGGCAACGCGGGGCAGCGCAGCCTCGTTCTCCTCGATGTAGCTCGCCACCCGCTCGCGGTGGTGCTTCACCAGGTCCCTCAACAGCCAGGAGACCGCCTTGGTGATCAGGATGTGCCTCTCACCTTTGAGGCGGTCGATGTTGGCAAAAGCCTGGCCGGCCAGGCGCTCATCGGCCGAACTGCGCACGGGCCGGGTCAGGAGCACCAGGCTCGCCCGCCGCTTGTGGATGTTGGCGTCGGCGGCCAGGTGAGCCAGCAGGCGCTGCCAGTCGTCCCACCGTGCCAGGACCTCATCCCCCGAGAAGTGCGATTGGCAGAGGCTATCGACTTCGGCCCAGCCCTCCACCCCTTCGAGCCACTCTGCGAGGAGTTGAGGGTCGATCTGCTTGCGCAGCCGGGGCACGCGATCCAAGAGCGCCCCGGCCAGCGCGATCTCATCGAAGGACTCGCCCCGGCAGAGGGAGCCGATGAGGTCACAATACTCCCGGAGCGACAGATCGCGGTGGGCAGCGAGCCAATCGGCGACGGTCTTGCCCCGGGCCTGAGCGCCGACGGGGTAGCAGCCCTTGCTCGTGCCCAGGTAATGTTGGAGGCCCTCCCAGGCTGGCGCGCCCGCCGCGCATCTCTTGAGCTCGGTCAGCAGCTCCTCGTGGTAAGCATTGGTCATTGCAGCTCGGCTCCCTTCATCGGGCGAGCCCTGCCGTCGGGCGCTCGCAAGTGTGGCAGGAACTGACACATCGTCGGGCGGGGCCGGCGAGACGCCGGCGCCCCCCCTCGCCCGCTCAGGCAGCCGGGTCGCTCTCGTCATCGCCCAACCTGTGCGCTTGCTCGATGTACTCCAACGACTGGTGGCGAAAGTAGGTGTTGTACAGCTCCGCATAGTGGCCACCGGCGGCGAGCAGCGCGCGGTGGCTGCCCTCTTCGATGATCTCCCCATCCTTGAGCACGATGATGCGATCCGCACTGCGCACCGTAGAGAGCCGGTGGGCGATGACGATGGAAGTGCGCCCGCGCATGACCTCTTCCAACCCCTCCTGGATCTGCGCTTCCGTGAAGGGGTCGACGCTGGCCGTAGCTTCATCGAGGATGAGGATGCGCGGGTCGGCCAGAACCACACGGGCCAGAGCCGCCAATTGCCGCTGGCCCATAGAGAGCCGCGCGCCGCGCTCGCCCACATCGGTGGCCAGCCCATCGGGCAGGTCATCCAGCCACTCGCCACCGGCGATGCTGCGCGCCGCCTGCAACACTTCCTCGTCGCTCGCCTCCGGGCGGCTGTAGCGGATGTTCTCGCCCAGGGTGCCCGAGAAGAGGTACGGCTCCTGGGGCACGAGCCCCAGGCGGCGGCGATACTGGCCCAGGTCAAGGGTGCGGATATCGCGGCCATCGATGAGGATCTCGCCGCCCTGGAACTCGTAGAAGCGCGCCACCAGCCTCGCCAGGCTCGACTTGCCCGCCCCCGTGTGGCCGACGATGGCCACCCGCTCCCCAGGCTGCACGGTGAGCGAGAAATCCTTCAGCACCACCTCGCGGCCGGTGTAGCTCAGCCGCACATGGCGGAACTCGATGCGCCCCTGAACCTCGCCTACCGGCTCGCAGGCGGTCTGCACCACCCTCGGCCCGGCGTCGATCAGCGAAAAGACCCGTTCCGCGGCCGAGAGCCCGTCCTGAAACTGGCTCCAGAAGGAGGCTACGCTGGTCAGTGGGAACCAGATCATGCCCATCGTTTCGACAAAGAGGAACCAGGCGCCCGCCGAAATCTCGCCACGCAGGGAGGCCGAGCCGCCATAGTAGATGATGAGCGCCGTGCTCACGCCGATGCCAATGCCCAAGAGCGGGATGATGGTGTTCATCACCCAGCCGCGCAGCAGGTTGACGCGGAAGGTCTTCTGGTTGAGCCTGACAAAGTCGCCGTAGACGGCAGCCTCCTGGCGGAAGCTCTTGGCCACGGCGATGCCGCTGATCGACTCCTGCACCAGGGCATTCACCTCGGCCAGCACGCGGCGCGCCTGCCGCGTGACCCGCCGTGCGATGTGGCGGAAAGAGAGGGCCACCCCCACAATCACCGGCGCCATCGCCACCAGGAGGAGCGCCAGGCGCACGTTGATGGAAAAGAGCGCCACAAAGAGGATCACCACCAACAGGAGCTGGCTGATCAGGCTGATGACCAGAAGGACCACATCGGCCAGGTTGAGGGCGTCAGAGGTCACCCGGCTCACGATCTTGCCCGAAGGCTGCTCGTCGAAGAAAGAGAGGTCCTGGCGCACGACCGCCGCGAATGCGGCCTCGCCCAGCGCCGGGATCACGTCGCCCACCACCCGCGCCGAGCGGCTCTGCCGATAGTAGTTGGAGAGCCAGCTCAGCGAGCTGAAGGCAATGGCCGCCCCGGCGAGAAGCAGGGCGTTGGCCAGAGAGTGGGTTTGGGTGACCACGTCGAGGCCGCGCGACACGAGGATGGGGATGCCCGCGCTCACCCCGGAATCCAACACCACCGCCACCGACACGGCCGCCATCGTCCGCCAGTGGGGCGCAAAGTAGGCGAGCACCCGCCGCACCAGGGCCAGGTCGCCGTAGGTGCGGTCGTAGGAGTCGCTCTCCAGCCCATCCATCACCCAGCCCATGGGTTGCTCCTTCGGACTAGGGTCAAACGTCAAACGTCAACGCGTATTGCGTGTTCTGTTTCGTCCCCAACGCGACGGCCACGCGCCAAGCATCCGATGCCCATTGCGAAAACGGAACACGCAACACGTACCCCACACCACGCCTTGACGTTTGACGTTTGACGCTCGACGTTTGAAGCCCGACTTCTCACGCACCATACCTCGCGAATATCCTCCGATACGCTTCACACCGCTCCATCAGCTCCTCATGGCTCCCCTGGTCGACCAGCTCGCCCCGGCGCAAGACGAGGATGCGGTCGGCCCAGCGGATCTGCGAGAGGCGGTGGGTGATGAGGAGCGTGGTGCGGCCGCGCATGATGCGGCGCATGGCCCGCTGGATGGCATCCTCTGTGGCCGAATCGATGGCGCTGGTGGAATCGTCGAGGATCAGGATGCGCGGGTCGGTGAGGAAGGCGCGGGCGATGGCCAGGCGCTGGCGCTGCCCTCCCGAGAGGGTGACCCCGCGCTCACCGATCTCGGTGGCATAGCCCTGAGCAAAGCTCGTGATGAACTCGTGGGCCTGGGCCTCGCGGGCCACACGTTCGATGTCCTCCTTATCCACGCTGCCGTGCGCGCCAAAGGCGATATTGTCGGCGATCGAGCGCGAAAAGAGAAAGACGTCCTGCTCGATGGCCGAGATCTGCGAGCGCAGCGAGGCCAGGCTCCAATCGCGCACGTCCACGCCATCCACCAGCACACGGCCGGCCGTCACATCGTAGGTGCGGTTGACCAGGCGCGTCAGGGTCGTCTTGCCCGAGCCGGTCTGGCCGACGATGGCGACCGTCTCGCCGGGGTTGGCGCGGAAGCTGATGTCCTTCAGCACCGGCGCGTCGCCGTAGCCAAAGTTCACGTGCTCAAAGACGATCTCGCCCCGCATGGGCCTGGCCACGCCGGCGGGGTTCTCATCGAGCTCGCTCTCGGCCTCGATGAGGGCCAGGATGCGCCGGGCGCTGGCCATGCCGAGCTGGACTACGGAAAAGCTCCACACGGAAATGAAGGAGGGAAAGCCCAACAGGTTCAGGAGGCCCATGTAGGTCACCACCTGGCCTACGCTCAGGCTGCCCTGGCGCAAGAGGAGCATCGCGTGCAGGAACCCCACGCCCACCTCCAGGCTGTAGGCCAGGAGCGGCAGGTAGCGGGCCTGCACCTCGCCCTGCTCCACATAGGCGTCGCGGGTGGCGCGTGAATTCTCAAGGAAAATGCGCTCCTCCTGCGCCTCCTGGGCCGCGCCTTTGACCACCTCGATGCCCGAAACCGTCTCGGCCAGGCGAGCGTTGAGGAGCCCGAAACGCTCGCGCACCCTGCCGACCACCGGTTCGAGGCGGCGGATATAGTCGCGCAGGGTCACGGCAAAGAGGATCAGGAAGAGCCCCGGCGTGATCAGGAGCGCCCGGGGCAGGTTGAGGGCGATGGTCGTGATGGGCACCACCAGCCCCAGGAGGGAGGAGAAGATCAGGCTGAACCCCGGGTTGACCATCATGTTGAGCTGGCGCACGTCGCCCGTGGCGCGGGCCATCACATCGCCGATGCGCTGGCGACCGTGAAAGGTGAGGCTCTTGCCCAAGAGGGCCAGGTACAGCTCATCGCGCGCATCGCGTTCGAAGCGTTGGGCCAGGAGCTCGATGACCATATTGCGGACCAACTGCGAGGCGCCCTGCCCCAGCCCGGCCCAGAGGATGGGCAACACCGCCGCGAGGAGCAGTTGCGTGGTGGCCCGCGAGCTCAGCACCAGGTCGAAAGCGCGGCCCACCAGCAGCCGGTTGAGGCTTTCGAACACCGTGCCCAGCACAGCCAGGATGACCGTGGCCGCCGGCAGCCAGGGGTAGCGCAGGAGGTGCGACACGATCCAGCGCAGGGGGCCGGAGCGGTCATACAGGTATTCGTCGGCGACGGTGAACTCGCGCTTCTGCACAGCGAACTCCAGGAAGAGTAGGGCCATACCAGAGTTTCCAGTATACGGGTAACGCAGTGGCGCGCAAACGGCGCGTAGGGTCGGCGGAGGCCACAGCTTTGGCCAGGTCGGAATTGTGTCACCCTGAGCAGATTCTGCAGGTTTCCCAATGTGGCGCATGCGGGCCTGCGCAGGGTCCGGGCAGCACATAACGCCGACTTGGATAAAGCCCCGACTCCGCTCAATTCCCCTCTTGACAAAAGTGCGCACAGCGTGTATAATGGGCGTAGATGTTGGGAGCGCTCCCAAAAGTCGGCCCAGAGTGGCCCGAACGGCCCGTTTTGCGGGCCTTTTCCTGGGCAGATGGTGGGAGCGCTCCCAAAAGAGAGCCATGAGACCTGGGGCCAGACCCGCGCCCCGGCCGCTGCTCAGGAGGCCTATGACCCACACGCTCGAAGAGATCGCCCGCCTCGCCGGCGTATCCCGCTCCACCGTCTCGCGGGTGATCAACGACCACCCCAACGTCCGCCCTGAGGTGCGCGAGCACGTCTGGCAGATCATCCGCCAGGTGGGCTACCAACCCCACGCCGCCGCCCGCAGCCTGGCCACCCATCGCACCCAGATCATCGGCGTCATCATCCCCGAATCCGTCACCACCCTCTTCGCCGACCCCTTCTTCTCGCTCTTCCTGAGCGGCGTGACCACCGCCTGCAACGAGAAGCGCTACAACCTGATGCTCTCGCTGTTCAATAGCCTCGATGGACCCGATAGCGTCTACGAACGCATCCTGCATTCGGCCTCCCTCGATGGCGTGATCGTCGCTTCCGCCACCATCGACGACCCCCTCGTCTCGCGCCTGCTCCGAGACCACGTCCCGTTCGTGATGGTCGGCCGGCACCCCGATGGGCGCGTGCCCTATGTGGATGTGGACAATGTCAGCGGCGCCCGCATGGCCACGGAACACCTCATCCGCCTGGGCCACCAACGCATCGGCACCGTGACCGGCCCCCACAACATGATGAGCGGCCAGGACCGCCTCGAGGGCTACAAGCAGGCCCTCCAGGCCCACCGCATCCCCATCGATGAGTCGCTCATCGTCGAGGGCGACTACCGCGAGGGCGGCGGCATGGCCGCGGCACGGCGCCTGCTCGCCGCCTCTCCCAGCGCCATCTTTGCAGCGAGCGACGTCATGGCCATCGGCGTCCTCAAGGCCCTGCGCCAGGAAGGGCTCGACGTCCCCGGCGACGTCGCCCTTGTCAGCTTTGACGACCTGCCCATCGCGACCGCTGTCGAACCCGCTCTCACCACCGTCCGCCAGCCCATCAGTCGCCTTGGATCGTTGGCCGTCGATGTGTTGTTGGGCTTGCTCGATCGCCCCCCAGAGTCACAGGCTGTGGCCGACAAGATCGTCCTGCCCACCGAGTTGATCGTCCGAGGTTCGTGCGGCGCGATGCGCTGAGGCCCTGGCGGGCGACAGGCGCCCGGCCGGTGGGCTACAGGAGCCCGCATGGCCGCCCACCAGGCGCCAGCGGGCCGATGACGCCGCTGCGGAGCCGTAGCTTGGCCCACTTCGGCCGGCACACAAGGAAAGGAGGAAAGAAGCCTGGCGGTGCCTGCCCATCCATCTGGCTGGACTCGACTCGGAAAGGTCTGCTTCGCTCAACTGTTTCCAGCAGCATTCCCAAAGGAGAGGAGAACTATGACTCGCAAACTCTTCGCTCTCGTCGCCCTGGCCCTGACCCTGGTGCTCGCGGCCTGCGCGACGCCTGCGACCCCGACGCCGCAGGTCATCCGCGAGACCGGCGTTCCCGTAGTCGTGACGGCTACCCCCGGGCCAACGGCCAAGCCAGAGCCCACCACAGCACCCAAGCCGGCCGAGACGAGCTTCCCCCGCAATGAGACGCTCTACGTCGCCGGCGCGGCTTGGGGCCCTCCGTCGACCTGGAACCCCTTCCAGCCCGGCAGCCTGGCCAACACGACCGGCACCATCGGCCTCCTTTACGAGACCCTGTTCAACTATGACCCGCTGAGCGGCAAGATGGTGCCGTGGCTCGCCGAGAGTGGCAAGTGGTCGGATGCCAACACCTATGAGGTGACCCTGCGCAAGGGCCTCACCTGGAGCGACAGCAAGCCCCTCACCGCCGCCGACGTCAAGTTCACCTACGAGCTCGGTAAGAAGTACTCGGCCATCTGGTTCGCGCCCATGTGGCGGTACCTGACCGGGGTCGAGGCCACCGACGACACGCACCTCAAGTTCACCTTCAAGGACCCGCTCTACCAGGAGTTCGAGAACAACCTGTACAACATCCCCATCGTGCCCAAGGCGCTCTGGGAGAAGCGGTCCGAGCAGGACGTCACCGTCGGCACCAACGAGAAGCCGGTCGGCTCTGGCGCCTACCTGTACCTGGCCGCCGGCGCCGACCGCAACATCTGGCAGCGCAACGAGAACTGGTGGGGCGCGAGCGTCTTTGGCAAGCCGGCTCCCAAGTACATCGTCGACATCCTCACCTCCAGCAACAACGTCGCCCTGGGCATGGTCCTCAAGGGCGAGCTCGACCTGAGCAACAACTTTTTGCCGGGCGTGGCCGAGCTGGCCAACAAGGGCTACGTGACCACCTACTACGCCGGGACGCCCTACATGCTTTCGGCCAACACCGCCGTGCTCTTCCTGAACACGACCAAAAAGCCCATGGACGATGCGGCCTTCCGGCGGGCGCTGGCCTTCGCCATCGACGTGCCCTCGATCGTCAACGTAGCCTACGCCCAACTGGTCAAGCCCGCCAGCCCCACCGGCCTCCTGCCGACCCTCGACAAGTACGCCGACAAGGACGTGGTGGCCAGGCTCGGCTACAAGTTCGACACCGCCAAGGCCAAGCAGATCCTGGCCGACGCCGGCTACAAGGACGTCAACAACGACAAGTTCGTCGAGGCACCCGACGGCTCCAAGATCGCGCTGCAGGTGACCTGCCCGCAGGGCTGGACCGACTGGATGGCCGCCATCGACATCATCGCCAAGAGCGCCCAGGCAGCCGGCATCAACATCCAGGCGGCCACCCCCGACTATGGCGCCTGGAACACCGCCCTGCAGAGCGGTACCTTCGACATGACCCTGAACAACTGGGCCTCCATGAGCAACACGCCGTGGACGCTCTACAACCTCCTCTTCAACCACCCGATCCGCGATCAGATGCAGTCGGGCAACTTTGGGCGCTACAACAGCCAGAAGCTCTTCGATCTGGTCGACGCCCTGGCCAAGGTGCCCATGAGCGACGATGCGGGCATGAAGGCCGCCTGCTCCAAGATCCAGGAAGCCATGCTGACCGAAATGCCCATGATCCCGCTCTGGTACAACGGCCTCTGGGCGCAGTGGAGCAACGCGAACTGGACGAACTGGCCGACGGAAAAGTCGACCAACCAGACGCTGCCCACCACCTGGTCGGGTTACTGGCAACTGGGCGGCCTCCAGACCCTCATCAACCTCAAACCGGTGACCAAGCAATAAGGGCTTGCTCCGGGTTGCCCCTCCTCCTCCTGAGGAGGGGCAACCCCTCTTGAGATTTCTGCGGCCGGTACATGGCGGAGGGAACGTGCGACGCTATCTTGGGCGCAAGGTCCTCATCTATGGCTTGACCTTCTTCCTGGCCGTGACGATCGACTGGCTGATCCCGCGTTTCATGCCGGGTGACCCGATCGCCAATATGCTGGCCAGGGTTTCGGTGAACAGCACTGCCGCGCAGGTCATGCACGACTACTACTCGCACGTGTTCGGCCTCGACCTGCCCTTCTGGCAGCAGTACCTGAACTTTTGGAGTTCGCTCTTGCACGGCGACCTGGGAAAGAGCGTCTACCTGTTCCCCAAGCCGGTGGTGCAGGTGATCATGGATGCCGTGCCCTACGACATCTTTCTGCTCTTGCCCTCGATCCTGCTGAGCTGGTATGCCGGCAACCACTTTGGCGCCTTTGCGGCCCGCTCCAAATGGCTCGACAACATCGTTTCGCCCATCGGCTACATCCTCACCGCCACCCCCTACATGTGGCTGGGCATCCTGCTCTCGTGGTTCTTTGGCATCGTCTTGGGCAAGTTCCCCATCGCCGGCGCTTACAGTTTTGACGTGCGGCCGACCCTCTCCTGGGCCTTCATCGGCAATGTGCTCCACCACTGGTTCCTCCCCTTCGCCTCGCTCTTCCTGGTGAGCTTTGGGGGCTGGGCCATTGGCATGCGCAACATGATCATCTACGAGCTCGAAGCAGACTATTCACGCTACCTCACGGCTCTCGGCGCGCCGCGCAGCCTGATCCGCAAGTACGCCTTCCGCAACGGCATCCTGCCCCAGATCACCGGGCTGGCCTTGCAGTTGGGCGTCATCGTCGCGGGCGCCCTGGTCACCGAGGTCGTGTTCTCATACCCTGGCATCGGCTACCTGCTCCTCAACGCCATCCAGAACCAGGACTACTTTCTCATCCAGGGCTGCTTCCTCTTCATCATCATCGGCGTCTTGCTCGCCAACCTGGCCATCGACATCATCTATGTCGTCGTAGACCCGCGCACGCGAAGGGGAATGGCGGGGGAATCAGCATGAAGAAGCCGCAGAAGAAGAACGAGTTCCTCTACTTCGCCTTCAGGAACAAAAAGCTCGTGGCCGGGCTGGTGGTCATCCTCTTCTTCCTCGCTCTGGCCACGGCGGGGCCGCTCTTGGTACGCAACGATCCCTTCGCCTACGTCAACCCGCAGGGAGCCCAGCCGCCCTCGGCCAAGTACTGGCTGGGCACCACCTTCTTCGGGCAGGACGTGTTCGCCCAGTTCGTCCTTGGCCTGCGCGCCACCTTCATCGTCGGCATCGTCGGCGGAGGGCTCGGCACGCTGATCGGCATCCTGATCGGCTTCACAGCCGGCTATCGCGGCGGCATGGTGGATGAGCTGCTCAACATGTTCACCAACATCGTGCTGGTCATCCCCACCATGGCCGTCTTGCTCATCGTGGCCGCCTACCTGCAGGTGCGCAGCCTGCTCACCGAGTGCCTGTTCATCGGCTTCACCTCGTGGCCCTGGGCCGCCCGCGCCATCCGCGCCCAGACCTTTTCGCTGCGCACCCGCGACTTTGTGGACCTGGCCAGGATGAGCGGCAGGAACTCGTTCAAGATCATCTTTACCGAGATTGCGCCGAACATGATGTCGTACCTGGTCATGACCTTCATCCTCCAGTTCGGCGGGGCGATCCTGGTGGCGGCCACGCTCGACTTTATCGGCCTCGGCCCCACCAACACGGTCTCTCTGGGCCTGATCATGCAGTACGCCGTCATGTGGGGAGCGCTGCTTCTGGGCTCGTGGTGGTGGTTCATCCCGCCAGGGCTCGGCATCACCGCCATCGTCGGCGCCCTCTATGTGATGAACGTTGGCCTGGATGAAGTGTTCAACCCCAAGCTGAGGGAGATGTGAGCCGTGAGCCTGCGAGTAGAGAACCTCAGCGTCTACTATCAAACCCTGCGCGGAGATGTCAGAGCGCTCGAAGACGCATCGTTCACCGTAGAGGATGGCGAGATCATGGGCCTGGCCGGCGAGTCGGGCTGCGGCAAGACGACCCTCGGCCACAGCCTGATCACCCTCGCCCCGCCCATGAGGCTCGTGCACGGCCGCGTGACCCTCGATGGCGAGCCCCTGCCCATTGCCGATATGGAGGCGATGAACGAGTTCCGCTTCAAAAAGGTCTCGATCATCCCCCAGTATGCCATGAACGCCCTGAACCCCACGCGCAAGATCGGCAAGATGACCCAAGAGCTGCTCCGCTCGCGCCACGTCGATTACCAGGCCATCCTGCCCGAGCTCAAGAGGCGGCTCGACCTGGTGCGGCTCTCGCACGATGTGCTCGACATGTACCCCATCGAACTGTCGGGGGGCATGAAGCAGCGCATGGTGATGGTCCTCTCCTCGCTCATGAACCCCTCGCTGCTCATCGCCGACGAGATCACCTCGGCGCTCGACGTATCGAGCCAAAAGGCCGTGGTCGAGATGCTGGTCGAGTTCCGCAACCGCGAGTGCTGCAACAAGGCCATCGTCATCACCCACGACATCTCGATCCTGTACCAGATCGCCGATACCATCATGGTTATGTACGCCGGGCAACTGGCCGAGAAGGCGCCGACCGATACCATCATCCACGGGCCACGCCATCCCTACACCAAGCTCCTGATCGGGGCGCTGCCCGAGATCGGCGTGAAATACACAGAGAAAAAGCTCCGCGGCATCCCTGGCAGCCCGCCTCTCTTGCTCGACCCTCCGGCCGGCTGCCGGTTCAGGGAGCGCTGCCCGGTGGCCTTTGAGAAGTGCCTGCAAGTGCCGCCGTTCGTCGAGGTCGCCCGGGGCCATTCTATCGCCTGCTGGCGGGAGTCGGGTGCAGATGCTCAAGCTTGATCGGGTTTCCAAGGTTTACCGGGTAGGCACCTTTGGCGGGAAAGAGCTGCACGCCGTCAGCGACGTGAGCTTTGAGGTGGAAAAGGGGCAGGTCGTGTCGCTCATCGGCGAGAGCGGCAGCGGCAAGAGCACCATCGGCAAGATGATCCTGCGCCTGATCTCGGCCACCTCGGGCGCCATCTACTTTGAGGGCACCGACATCGCCAAACTGGACGGCCCGGCGCTCAAGGAGTACTACCGCCGGGTACAGGGGGTGTTCCAGGACCCCTTCAGCTCCTACAACCCCATCTTCAAGGCCGACCGCATCTTCTCCATGGTCCACGACGAGTTCT
>Ga0123519_10003253_pt1 | contig 27013 bp, 23 predicted proteins | sample YelNatPaOPRAMG02_FD_87396 | JGI IMG/M metagenome (GOLD analysis project Ga0123519, IMG submission 87396) | Hot spring microbial communities from Yellowstone National Park - Yellowstone National Park OP-RAMG-02 (version 2) | ecosystem: Environmental > Aquatic > Thermal springs > Hot (42-90C) ...
AAAAGTCCCCAAAAATTACCCGAAAGTCCTATTGACAAATGGCATTTTTTGTGCTATAATTAATAATAGATTTTTGGGTATCAAATAATAGGGTTGGAATTGGATACCCGGGAGGAAAAGATTATGATGACGGGGAAAAAGTTTTTTGGGGAATTGGCGGTTTTATCTTTTCTGCTCGTTGGCAGTTTTTCTTTTCTGTCAGCAAGAAGCTGGACAGTGATGGTCTATCTGGACGCCGACAACAATCTGGAAGATGCGGGAATCGCTGACTTTAAGGAAATGGCTCAGGTTGGTTCCAGCAACGATGTGGCAATTGTTGTTCAGATGGACCGGGCCTCGGGCTATGACTCCACTTATGGCGACTGGAAGACTACCAAGCGATTTTATGTAACCAGGTCAATGACTCCGACTGCCAGCAATGCTTTAAGTGACCTGGGCGAGTTAAATATGGGCTCACCAACAACCCTTACCAATTTTATCAACTGGGCAAAATCCAACTATCCCGCCGATAAATATGCTCTGGTTCTGTGGAATCACGGGGGTGGCTGGCGAGACAAATTAACCGGGGTGGCACCGCTTTCCCGGGCGGTCTGCTGGGACGAAGGAAATTCCGATGACTGCCTTTATATGAAAGAGGTGCGCTCGGCAATTGCCAGCAGTGGTGTGACCTTTGATTTAATCGGATTTGATGCCTGTCTGATGGGGCACCTGGAAGTTGCCTATGAGTTAAGAAGTGTCTTAAAGTCCAATGGGGTTGTGGTTGCTTCCGAAGAAACCGAACCGGGAGATGGCTGGCCTTATGATACAATACTTTCTTATCTGGTAGGCAATCCCTCGGCAAGCGCTGAATCATTAGGTTCAAAAATTGTTGATTGCTATAAAAACTATTACTCTGGCAAAGACTCCACGGTTACTATGGCCTGTACCCGGACATCCAAAATTTCTGACCTGGTCGGAAAAGTTAATGACCTGGCAAATAAAGTTATTGCTTCCGGAACAAAAACTCAAATTTCCTCAGCCCGCAGCAGCGTCAAGGCCTATTCGGAAAGCGATGGCTATTACGGGGTTGACTTATATTACCTGGCCAGCAAGATAAATTCCAGCAGCAGCAACTCGGACATTCAGGCCGCGGCCCAGGCAGTAATGAATGCAGTCAGTGCCTGTGTGGTTAACAAATGTTATGGTTCGGCCCGCAGTTCTTCTTCGGGCTATGGTTCTTACGGGATTGATATCTATTTCCCAAAGTCCTCAACTTATTACGACTCGGCCTATACCTCTCAGATACTTTATGGGACGGATGCTACTAACAAATGGGATGATTTCTTAAAGGCCTACTACGCCGGAACACTCGGCAGTGGTTCAACCTCTGGCTCGGTTGATGGCTCAGGAACTGCCACAATTTCCAAAACCGGTGTCGCCCCCAATACCTATTACACTTCTCTCACTATTACTATTTCCCCCACTTCCGTCGGCGGACTCGGCGGTGGTCAGGCCCGTCTGACAATTCCCTCGGGCTGGACCGCACCCCAGACGACCTCTTCCTCCGGCCAGGGCTATGTCAAGGCCTGGATATACAAATATCAGACAACCAGTTATCCCCTGACCTGCTCGGTTTCCGGCAATAAAGTTACTGTCTCCGGCATCCCCTCTGACCGGCTGGCTTATGGCAGTGGTGATAAACTAAAAATCGGCTATTACAAATATACCACTGGTTCTTCCACGCCCGCCAAATTTACTATTGAGACTGCCGGAAGCAACGGGACCCTTAAAGAAATTGCCAAATCTCCGACTATAACTGTGAGTAATTCTTATGCCGGAGCACCGGTTATGGATACCGAGACCGAGAGTGAAGATGGCTCAATCAAACCAGCAACTCTTGGTCAAAATTATCCCAATCCCTTTAATCCTTCAACTACTTTCAGTTATTTTGTTCCGACCGCCGGACATGTTACTATCAAACTCTATAATGGTATCGGGCAGTGCGTGGACACTATTGTTGACGCTGACCAGCAACCAGGAGAATATCAGATAACCTATAACAATGGCGCCAATCTTTCCCGGGGTGTTTATTATTATCAGATGACAGTTGACGGCACGATTGTTGGAACGAAAAAAGCCGTGGTTCTAAAATAACTGATTGATGAAAAAAATCCGCTGGAAAATTCTTCCCGCAGTGGGGATGATGTTTATCCCCACTCTTTTATTTTCGGCCCGCTGGACGGTAATGCTCTATATCGGCGGCGACTCAACCAAAAATCAGATTTATCGCTATGTTGATACGACGCTTGATTATCTGAAACAGGCCCCGGATAACCCGGAAGTCAAACTTCTGGCTCTGGTTGATGAGTCGGTTTTTTCCCTGATGGTTGGCACGCAAACAGTGGAAGTAGATTCTTCCAGTGTCCGTTGCTATGATATCAAACATGATTCATTAACCGAAATTCCTCTGACCGCCATCAACCCATCGTTTTCCACAACCACCGCCAATATGGGCGATGGGAACTTTTTGGTAAACTTTGCCACCTACTGTATTGCCAGTTATCCGGCTGATTATTATATGTTAATCCTCTGGGGACACGGCACCGGCTGGTGGCAACCGCCGCAACCAGTTAGCGAAAGTATTTCGCACCAAAAGTATCCAGCCATCATCTATGACGACCACTATTCCACCACCACTCTGGATAGCACTCCGGAATATCTGGATGTTTTAGAACTGGACGCGGCCCTGTCGCAAATCAAAAATTTTCTGGGAAAACCTCTGGATATTCTCGGATTTGATGCCTGTCTGATGAGTGAAATAGAACTGGCTTATCAATATCGCAACTATGCCAATTATCTTTTAGCCAGTGAAGAATTAACTTACATCGCTGGCTGGCCTTACCACGGACTGCTTACCACCCTGCGCAACAATCCCACGCTCAGTCCGGAATATTTCCTCAAACAGGCCGTAGAAATAATTGACCGGAGTTATTCTTCCGACCAAACTTATCCTTACTTTATTGCCGACTATGACCGCCGCAGTATTACCGCCCTGGATTTGACTAAAATTGCGGCGGTTGCCACCAGAGTAGCCAGCCTGGCCAGTACAATAAAAAATTCCTCAACCGACCTTTATGCCCTCTACTCGGTGCGAGCCAACATTGAATACTTCGGCGGCAAAGACAACTCTTATTACGGCAGTGTGGACTTATCTGATCTGGCTTATCTTATTGCTAACTGTCCAAAATTTTCCCCGGAGATTCGCCAATCCGCCCAGCAGTTAGGTCTGGCGGTTAGTGATTGTATTGTTAAAGAAGCCCACGGCCCGGCCCATAAAAATATCGGTGGCCTGGCAATAAACTTTCCCCGCACTCAGGACGACTGGCTGGTTTTCAACAATCCGCAGAATTATTATCAATCTCTGGCTTTCAGTCAGGACAGTTCCTGGGCTGATTTCCTCACCTATTATACCACTGAACTTTCGGTCTTTGACTTTCCTAATCTCAACTATGTTACGGTTGGACCAAATCCTTATAATCCGGCAGCCGGCAACTTTACCTTTTATAATATCCCGACCAATGCCTCCGATATAAAAATTACCATCTATGATATAACCGGCACCCCAGTTCGAATCCTGGACGATGAACAGGAAATTTTAATTGAATCAGGAAAAGCAATCTGGGACGGTAAAAACGAGTATGGACAAACTCTGGCTCCGGGACTTTACTTCTGGCAAATTAATTCTTCGGCTGGTTCTCTTAAAGGAAAAATAGCTATATGGGGACAAAAATAAGTTTTCGCATTTTAGTTATCGGTCTGTTAATCAGCCCACCGGCATTTGCGGAGGTGGTCCAGCGCGATGGAACATTCAGCGCCAATTTTCTTCGCCTGCCGACCAATGCGACAGTTCTGGCAATGCAACAGGCCGACTCGGACTGGCTAAATCCGCTGACAATGGTTAGTATCAATCCCGCCCGGCTCATTCGTCTGAAAGGAATCGCCGGACAATTCAGTTATGCCAATATGTTCGATTTGATTGATTCCCACAATCTTTCTTTCGGCTATCGGATAAATAAAAAAAATGCTCTGGGGGCAAATATCTTTTATCTGAATACCAAAATACCACTGACCGACGAACGCGGAGCTGGCCTGGATACTTTTAACTATACGGATATTGCTACCGAGATTGTCTATGCTTACCGGTTTCTTCCCACCGCCGCATTTGGTCTATCAACAAAATTTTTACTGGAAAACATTTACCAGCAAACAAGCAATGGTCTGGCAGTATCGGCCGGGCTTTATACTGACCTTGGTCCGGATAACGGTTATTTAAGTTTTGCGGTCCGCAATGCCGGATTTATGTTTAACCAATCCTCATCACTGCCGCTGGACCTTTATCTCAACTGGACAAAATCGGTATCTTATCTTTCCCTCTCACTGGCAATAAACGAAAAAATTGAACAAATAAATTCCCGACTTCCCGATGCTGTGGCGGCTTTGATTTTCCGGCCAATAGAAATTATTGACGGCTACTTCAGTTGTCGCTATTCTCCAGAAAATTCTTCCTTTAATGAGGCCTGGGCCAGCGGAATTAAAATTAAAATCCATTCACTCAATATCAATTACGGTTTCTCGCCCCATTCGTTAGGCGCCAGACAAATTGTCACTCTATCCTGGATATGGTAAAAAAACTCATTTTTATCCTCGCAATCATCCTCATCAAAAATTTTGTCCGGGCCAATCCCAATAATGGTTTCCCCTATATCAGTCTGGCTCTCAACGCCCGGGATATGGCCTGCGGAGAAACTGGCAGTGCCGGAGAATTTTTTTTGTCCAATCCGGCCGCAATCCCAAAAAACCAGGGCACTATTTCTCTTTCCCATTATTTTTTGAACAGCAACAGCGAAATCCAAACTTTTGCCGTGGAATATTTCAGTTATCAACATCTCGCAAAATACCAGCAACGCCCGCTGGCCATGGGTCTGGACTTTCTCTTTCAGCACGAAGAACCAATCCCGGAGTATGATGAGTGGAATATTTATCGCGGCGAGATTACTATTCAAAATTACTCTCTGGGAATAAACCTTTCCCACCAGCTCAATTCTTATCTCAATGCCGGCGCCACCATCAGATATTTTTTAAAGAATTTTTCTATTCCCTCACTCGGCACCACCCGGGGAGAGAGCATCGGAATTGATTTAGGATTTTCCGGTGAGATAAAACAGACGCAGTGGGGACTATCTTATCAAAATCTCGGACCAAAAATCCATTATTCACCGGCTGAGGAACGGGAAGATGATTTGCCCCGCCAGATGCGGCTGGGGATAGCCCGAAATATCTGGAAAAGCAGCGAAGAATTACTGGATGTCCGTCTGGATTTATTCTGGGCCGATGCCGATGGGCCGCGCCTGCATCTGGGCAGTCAGTATTCCTGGCAGGATATTCTCTTTCTCCGGCTGGGCTATGCTAATAAGGAAAGTACCGACGGAGCAATCGCTGGTTTTACCGGCGGGCTGGGGATAAAAATTAAAAATATCAGTTTAGAAGTTGCCAGTGGAATTGCCACCGCCATTGGTAGGCCAGTGCTGGTCTCACTCATCATTCAATAACTTCTGCAGTAAATTGGCGGCGGCCAGACCGTCCCGGGCATAGCCATCTGCCCCAATATCTCTGGCAAAGTCCTCGGTCACCGGAGCCCCCCCGATAATTATCCGGACTGCCAATTTTTCCTGACGGGCCAGCTGGACTATTTTTTCCATCTCCGGCATGGTAGTGGTCATTAACGCCGAGAGTCCGATAAAACGAATATTGTTCTTTCTGGCTGCGGCAATTATCTCGTTAGCCGAAACATCCTTTCCCAAATCCAGAACAGTCCAGCCATAACTTTCCAGAACTGTCGCAACAATATTTTTTCCGATATCGTGAACATCCCCTTTGACCGTTGCCAGAATTATTTTCTTATCGGGAAATTGTTTTTGCTGCTGGAGAGAGGGCCGGACCAGGGCAAAGACCTTCTGGGCCACCTCGGCACTGGCCATTACCTGCGGCAGGAAAAATTTTTTATCCCGGAATAATTCACCAACTTCCGAAAGCGCTTTCAGGATAATCTCATCAACGATTTCCAGTGGTTTTTTCCCAAGTTCAATAAGTTTGTTAACAATCTCTTTCAAATCCTGGGGATTTCCGCGGATTATATTTTGATAGAGTTGTTCCTCGGGTTTTATCGTTTTTTCCGGTTTGGGCGGCGCCGGACTAAAGCCAGAATATTCAGCCAGATAATCTTCCGACTTACCGGTTAGCAAAAGTTTTTCGGCCCGGGGAGAATATAAATTCCAATCGGAACCGGGGTTGACTATGGCCAGATCCAGCCCGGACTGGCTGGCAATTTTTAAAAAGGTTGAGTTAATCATCTGGCGATAGGGCAGGCCAAATGAAACATTGGAAATTCCCAGGATTGTTTTATTCCGCAAATATTTCTTTTTAAACTCCGTCAGGGTCTTTAATACTTCCGGAATCTGCCGGGGAGCACTCCCGACTGACATTACCACAAAATCAAAAATCAGGTTCTCGGCTGGATAACCATACTGGCTGGCTGCCGCAATTATTTTTTCGGCAATTTTCAGACGCTGCTGGCTGTTTTCCGGAATACCTCGCTCATCAGTAGTCAGGGTAACCAGCAACGCCCCAAACCTCTTGGCCAGAGGAATTATTTTTTCCAGCCGCTCTTTTTTCCCATCAACTGAGTTAATCAACGGCCGACCGGCCACCACCGGCAAAGCCGCTTCCAGAGCCGAGATATCGCTCGTATCCAGAGAGAGTGGAACTGCCACTGCCTCCTGAATTTTTTCCACCGCTCCTGGTAAAACAACTTTTTCATCAACCCGGGGAAGACCCAAATTGATATCCAGAATATCGGCACCTTCTTCCACCTGTTTTCGGGCTTCTTCCCGGCAGACCGTAAATGTCTGGCTGACTATATCTTCGGCTAATCTCTGCCGATTGGTCGGATTAATTCTTTCGCCAACTATCACCAGACGGTTAAAACTATTCAGGTCAATTGCCTTTTGCCGGCTGGAAAGCCAGAGACGATTTACTTTCGGCCGGGATAGCGGTCGGACATTTCGAAATTTATCCGAAATGCGACGGATGAAATCCGGATTGGTTCCACAACAACCACCAACAATATTAACCCCGCTGGCTACTGCTTCAGTTGTTGCCTGGAGAAATTCTTCCGGGGTTCCGGGAAAAACTGTTTGGCGCTCAATTAATTGCGGAATACCGGCGTTAGGTTTAAAGGAAACTGGCCGATTGGTATTGGCTACAATTTTTTTTACCAACGGAAGCATTGCCCCGGGGCCAACCGAACAATTTATTCCAATGGCATCGGCCCCCAGACTTTCCGCCAGAGCCAGAAAACTAAAAACATCGGTCCCGGTGACGGTAACCCCTTCTTGAGTAAAAGTCATCTGGGCAATAACCGGACCGGAAAAATTATCCTGAGCCGCCAGAAGTGCTGCCTTCAATTCTTTAATCTCGCTAATTGTTTCAATAACCAGTAAATCCACTCCGGCCCGGGCTAAAGACTGGATTTGCTCACTAAAAACCTCGTAAGCCGTGGAAAAATTCAGAGACCCGAGTGGCTGGAGATATTGTCCCAGCGGACCAACATCGCCCGCCACCAATATGTTCGGAAACTTTCGGGAAATTTTTCGGGCAATCTCAGTTCCTTTCTGATTCAGCAAACCAACATTTTTTTCTTCATTAAAAGAGGCCAGTTTAAGTCGGTTGGCGCCAAAGGTATTGGTCAGAATAACTTCACAACCGGCCTGGAGATAATCCCGATGAATTTCGGCTACCAGTTCCGGAAATAATAGATTTAATTCCTCCGGAAATCGCACCCGATTGAGATAACCCCGCCGCTGGAGTTCGGTTCCCATCGCCCCGTCAAAAATTAAAATTTTTTCTCCGGTTAAATCAGAGAATTCATTTTTTTTCATTATAAACCCCGATCAGGGCAGTAACCGATTTTTCCGGAACCAGTTGAAAACTTTCCCGGATACTTATCCCGATATTTTTTGCTCCCAGCCAATCAATAAAATCCTTTTGCCCGGAAATCGACCAGTCACCATAGCCACAGGAAAATCTGCGGGTAGTTTTATAGCCGTCTTTCGCCAGCCAGTCGTTCAACTGCCGGTTAAAATCATTGGTCAATTCTTCCACTACTTCGGAGCCGATCGCATCAACAATTATCGCCTCCCGCATCTCTTTATTATCCCGGAGACGATCGCGCCACCTCTCCAGTTCCCGACCAATCGTGATTGCCAGGCCATAGGCCCGAAAACAATTTTGTAAAAGATTGGCCAGATCATTACTGACAATCCGCAAACCATCAATAACTACCTGTCCGGAATCAGGAATCTTTATTTGCCCGCTGACATAGGCAAAACGCGGCTGAATAAACCGCCGACTTTCCCGAAAAAGTTTCTGGATTATACTCTTATCCTGCGGACTTAATTGAGTTAAACCCGGGCGGTATCCCAGCCGGGCGAAAATCTGTTTTTGGGGAATTTCCTTCAGGCGAAGGTCCGGATAGAATTCTTTCATAATTATTCGCTACCGGTAAAATACTCCTGGAGGGCATCTTTTAGATGCTGCTGGTCAACCAGAGCCACAAACTCCATTCCGGCGATAAAATAAATCCCCTGAGAATTTAAGCGGCGGACTCTGGCTCTGGTATTAACAAAAGAAAAATTTTCACTAAAAACAAAGGTCACAAAAACCTCCTGATTAATTGTCAACGGGCACCGCGTTTCTACCCGGATACCCCCGAGAGAAATATCTAAAATTGTTCCCCAGCCATCTGGCGGATTTCCGCCCGGTATCCGAAGCAGAACCGGGATATGACAGGAAAGCCGACTGTATTTTCTTCGCCATTCAGCCATCTTCGCGCCTCATTCAGTCCAACTCCTGGATTATACTAAATCCAGAAAACTTTAACCAGAGAAACTGCTCGGAATTACCCCGGGCTCCGGAAAGAGCCGATGGCACCGAATCTTTGACTATAAAATTTAATTCCGCAGCCCGTCGGGCAACCTCCGCCAGGCACCGGCGGATAATCATCCGGTCTTTAACCAGACCATTCCTTACTTCCGAATATTTTGCTTCAAACTGTGGCTTTACCAGAGCCAGAATATCCACCATCTGGCTATCGGTTTGAACTAAAACCGACTGGAGGGCGACCAGAATCAGTTTAAGGGAAATGAAGGAAACATCTATCACCACCAGGTCAATGGGATAATTTATAAATTGTTTCGCCACCGACGGAAAATAACGAAAATTTACTCCGGAAATATCAATAACCTGCTGATCCCGTCGTAATTTTTCATGCAAAAGATTTTTTCCGCAATCCAGAGCATAGACCAGCCGGGCGCCCCGCTGACGCAGACAGTCAGTAAAACCACCGGTGGAAGCCCCAATATCCAGACAAATCTTATCTTTCACATCTATTCCAAAATATCTCAGGGCTGATTCCAGTTTATCTCCTCCCCGGGAAACAAATTTTGGTCCTTCCTTTATTGCTATCTGATTTTTGGCACCAACCTTCTGGCCACGTTTAAGGACCACCTGACCATCAACCAGAATCTTCCCCGCCATTATCCAGGACTGGGCCTGTTTTTTATCCGGGGCCAGGCCATTTCTCACCAGATAGTCATCCAGAAAAAATTTCTTTATTGCGACCATTGCTGGCGAATCTTCTGGGCAATTTTTTCCGGAGTTAACTCCAGATATTCTTTTAATCTTGATACACTGCCATGGGGAATAAAACTGTCCGGCAAAGAAATATTCAGCACCTTTAGCCCGGAAAAATTTTTTATCAAAAAGGTGTTGACTGCTTCACCAATCCCGCCAATAAAAGTATTTTCTTCAATAGTTACTACCAGTTTACCGACGATAGTTAAATCCTCCGGGAAAGGCTTGGCAAAACGCAGATTAATTATCTGAGCGGAAATACCGTCCCGGCCGAGAATCTCCGCCACCGTTCTGGCTACCGACACCATTGTCCCCAGAGCAATAATAGTTATATCCTGACCAGCCGAAACTATCCGGGATTGGGCGACCGGTATTTTTTCATAACCAGAGGCAAGTCCAACCCCACTGGCTGCCCCCCGGGGATAACGAATAGCCACTGGCTGGTTGAGTTGAAAAGCGGTATAGAGCATATCCTTCAACTCATTCTCATCAGCCGGCGCCATCACCACCAGGTTCGGGATAAGCCGCAGATAACTTATATCAAATGCTCCCTGATGGGTTGCTCCATCTTCCCCGACGATACCGGCCCGGTCAATCGCCAGAACAACCCGGAGATTTTGCAGGGCAATATCGTGAATTAACTGGTCAAATCCCCGCTGTAAAAATGTTGAATAAATCGCACACACCGGACGATAACCGCTGCTGGCCAGACCAGCGGCAAAGGTGAGGGCGTGCTGCTCGGCAATCCCCACATCAAAAAATCTTTCCGGAAAAAGTTCGGCAAATTTATCCAGACCGGTGCCCTGGGGCATTGCTGCGGTAATCGCCACAATCCGCTCATCTTTGTGCGCCAGGTCAATCAGCACCTGAGAAAAATAATCGGTATAGGTTGGTTCACTGGAAATTTTCTGACTTATTATCTCATCCTCAACCTGAGTTCGGAACCGACCGATTCCATGAAACTTAATCGGGTTGTTCTCGGCCGGCAGAAAACCTTTTCCTTTTTTGGTAATAACATGAAGCAAAACCGGAGCCGCGATGGTTTTTATCTTATCCAGAACCTCAATCATTTCCAAAATATTATGGCCATCTACCGGCCCGAGATAAACGAACCCCAGTTCTTCAAAAAGCATTCCGGGAAAAAGCAGCACCCTTACCCGTTTGGCAATTCGCAGTAAACTGGCGCCCCAGAAATGAAGCCGGCGGAAAAATTTTTCCACTTTTTTTTCTAATTTCTGCAAACTCCCTAAGGTCAACAATCTGGTCAAGTATCCGGCCACCGCCCCAACCCGATGACTGATAAACATTTCATTGTCATTAAGAATAACCAGTAATTTTTTATTCAGATAGCCGGCATTCTGGAGACCCTCAAAAGCCATTCCCCCGGTGAGCGAACCGTCACCGACTACGGCGATAACATTGTAATCATCACCTTTCAGGTCCCGGGCAACGGCCATTCCCAGAGCCGCACTGATCGCCGTAGAAGAATGTCCAGTGGCAAAAGCGTCATAGGGCGACTCCGCCGGGTTGGGAAAGCCACTAATCCCTGCAAATGTTCTTAAGGTTCCAAATTGCTTGCGGCGACCGGTAATAATCTTATGGGCATAGGCCTGATGACCAACATCAAAAACAATTTTATCCCGACTCGCATCAAAAACATAGTGCAGAGCAATAATCAAATCCACCGCGCCCAAACTGGCCGCCAGATGACCACCGGTCTGGGCAACCGTATCGACAATAAACCGACGGATTTCCTCCGCCAGGACTGGCAATCTTTCCCGCTCAATATTTTTTAAATCAGCCGGTGAATTTATTTTTTCCAGATACATTTTAGTATTGTCGCTGGACGATAAAATCCGCAATCCGGTTAAAAATTTCGCCTTTCTGGCCAAAAATTTTTATTGCCTTTTTGGCCGCGGCAATTTTTTTCCGGGCTATTTCCTGAGACCTTCTTATTCCGAAAATAACCGGATAAGTCAGTTTTTGATTTTGCCGGTCGCTTCCGGATTTTCCCAGCTTCCTCTTATCGCCAATTATATCCAGAACATCATCAACTATCTGGAAAGCCAGCCCGATATTTTTTCCGTATTCGCTTAAAGCCTTTATCTCCGCCTTACTCGCCCCAACCGCCAGGGCGCCGCTCACCAGCGCGGCAACCAGAAGAGCCGCAGTTTTATTATAGTGGATTTGTTCTAATTTCTTCCGGTCTTTTTGCCGGCTAAATTTTCCGGAAAGCATAGTATCTAAGACCTGGCCGCCAATCAGATGCTGACTGGAAATCGCCTCACTGATAAAACTGATTATGGCTATTTTGCGCTCGGCCGGAATTTTCATCTCCCGGGCAATAACCCGATAGGCCTGGGTCAGCAGGGCATCGCCAGCCAGAATGGCTATCGCTTCATTAAATTTTTTATGGCAGGTCGGTTTCCCCCGTCGGTAATCATCGTTGTCCATCGCCGGTAAATCATCATGAATCAGGGTATAGGTATGAATATATTCTATCGCCGCAGCCAGTGCCAGAACCTTTTTTTTCTCACCACCACAGACCTCAGCCGCCAGTAAAACTAAAATCGGCCGAAGTCGTTTGCCACCGGCCAGTACTGAGTAGCGCATGGCGGTGTGCAGGGACTTTGGCCAGACATTTGGCGCCGGCAAATAACGGCGCAAGGCAATTTCTACCATTTTTCGGTATTTATCTAATTCTTTCAAAATAATTCTCCAGAGGATTTATCTTCGGCTTTGTCTTCAGCCACTTTTTTCTCTTCGCTGGAATTTTCCGCGGCCCGGAACTCTTCAACGGCGAACTGCCCCTCGCCTTTTTTTAACAGAATGTTTATCTTCTGCTGGGCCTCTTCCAATTTTTTCTCGCAGAACTGCAACAACTCCATACCCTCCTGATAAAGTTTTAACATTTCATCCAGCCCGGCCGTTCCCTCTTCCAGCATTGCCGTAATCTGTTCCAGTCGCTTCAAGGCATCCTCAAACTTCAATTCAGAATTTTTTTTCATAAATTACTCCCGGTCTACCGGTAATATCTTTTCGGTCCTGCATTCCAGCAAACCATCACTTAAATTTATTCTTAAAGTTTCAGCGACCCGGACATTCTTAACACTGCTAACCACTTCGCCGGCCGGGCCAAAACAGATAGCATAACCGCGCTTTAAGATATTCGTCGGATTGAGCAAAATAATTTTTTCTCTGGTGTGCTGTAATTTCTCGCGCAATCCTTTCAGACAATCAGTTATCTGCTCATTTATCCCCCGGTAAATTTCATCTAATCGTTCCCAGTAATTCGCAAAAAAACTTTCCGGTTTCTGCCAGTAACGATTTTGCTGGCAAAAAGCCAGTCGCTGACGATAACGGTCCAGACCGGTGCTCAGGGCCCGGATGAGACGATGCCGCCAGTCAGCCAATTTCTCTTTGATATCGGACTTACAGCGAACTACCATCTCGGCTCCGGCGGAAGGCGTGGGGGCGCGAATATCGGCTGCCAGGTCGGACAGAGTCCAGTCAATTTCATGGCCGACACAGGAAATAACCGGAATTCGGGAAGCGGCAATTGCCCGGACCACAATCTCTTCATTAAACGCCCATAAATCCTCAACTGAGCCACCACCCCGGCCGACCAGCAAAACATCCAGATAAGAAAAATATCGGTTTAAGTCAGCAATCGCTTCGGCAATCTGGGGGGCAGCTAATTCTCCCTGAACCTGAACCGGATAGAGATATATTTCCACATTGGCAAATCGTCGGCGGATGACCGTGAGTATATCCCGGATGGCCGCTCCCGATGGTGAGGTTACCACCCCGATTCTCTGCACCAAAACCGGCAGGGATTTTTTTCTGGCCGCATCAAAAAGTCCTTCCGCCGCCAATTTTTTCTTCAACTGTTCCAGGGCCAGCTGGCGCGCCCCCAGACCTTTCGGCTCTATTTTGCTAACACTTATCTGATACTCGCCCCGACGACTGAAAAGAGTGATATCGCCAAAAACCAGAACCTTCTGACCGGTGGCCAGTTCAAACTTCGGTCGGCGCAAAACATACTGAAAATAGACCGCCCGCAACTGGGCCTGGTCATCTTTCAAGACAAAATAAGCGTGGCCCGACGGATAGGTCTTAAAATCCGAAATTTCCCCTTCTACCCAGATTCCCACAAACTTAGTTTCCAGGGTATTTTTTATTTCTTCGGTAAGTTGGGAGACACTATAGACCCTGGCCATTTTTCCCTTCAAGTTTTCCCGTTAGCAAAATCATGCCAATAGCGCTGGCGAACAATCTTTTGGGTTTTACCGTCAAAGCCGATTTCTAAAAGTATTGTGTCCATAACCGCTGATCCAGTTGCCACCCGATACTGTTGGGGTATCAAAGTGAGATACTTTTTGATGATGATTTCTTTTTCTATTCCGATGACGCCATCTAATGGACCGGTCATTCCACAATCAGTGATATATCCACACCCATTGGCCAAAATTCGCTCATCAGCAGTCGGGACATGGGTATGAGTGCCGATTACCGCACTGACCTTGCCGTCGGCAAAATAGCCAAATGCCTGCTTTTCCGAAGTAATCTCGGCGTGAAAATCCACCAGAATTATCGGAGTGGTTTTCCGGATTTCAGCAATATTGTCCTGCAACCAGCGAAAAGGACAATCAACCAGAGAAAGAAAAACCCGGCCAAGTAAATTTATCACGGCTACCGGCTGGCTCCTGGGGTAATATAGGTTGTAGCCCTGTCCCGGCGTCTCAGCCGGATAATTGGCCGGCCGCAAAATTCTTCTATCACTGAGAATTTCAAAAATTTCTTTGCGGTCAAAACTATGATTACCGAGGGTCAAAACATCAATCCCGGAATTCCAGAGTTCCTCGGCACATTTCGGGGTTAAACCCTTGCCACCGGCGGCATTTTCCCCATTAGCCACCACCAGGTCCAAATTATATTTTTTGCGCAAATCCGGCAGAAGCGCTGTAACAATCTGCCGACCGGGCTCACCGACAATATCGGCAATAAAAAATATCCGAATACAATCCGCCACCTGAGAGTTTACTGCCTTTCTAAAAACTGCGGTCAATAATATCCCGCGAGGACGTGCCCGACTCAATACCCCGAACAGCCAGCATCAGTTCCTCGGGATTACTGGCGGCCTGAAGGGCATCCTCCAATTTGATTTCTTTCTTTTCGTAAAGGTGGAGCAGCGACTGATTAAAGGTCTGCATTCCATAAAAACTTCCCTGCCTCATCAGATTGGTTATTTCGGCAAGATTATTTTCTTCAATATATTTTTTCACCAGCGGGGTATTGATTAAAATTTCTACTGCCGGAACCCGGCCCTGACCGGTGGCCTGAGGCAAGAGACGTTGCGAAATGACCGCTTTAAGCGTATCGGCCAGCTGGTAGCGAATCTGTCCCTGCTGATACGGCGGGAACAAGTCCACCACCCGACTGACGGTCTGGATAGCATCAATTGTGTGTATTGTCGAAAGTACCAGATGCCCGGTCTGAGCCGCCGTTAACGCCGCGGCCATTGTTTCTAAATCGCGCATCTCGCCAACCAGAATTACATCCGGGTCCTGCCGGACCACATTGCGCAATGCCTCCTGATAACTTAAAGTATCAAATCCCAGTTCCCGCTGGTTGACTATTGATTTTTTATCCCGGTGGATGTATTCAATCGGGTCTTCAATAGTAATTATGTTGACTGAACGATTTTCATTGATATAGTCAACAATCGCGGCCAGTGTTGTGGACTTGCCACTGCCGGTAGTCCCGGTTACCAGCACCAGGCCGCGCTGATTTTCGGAAATTTTGGTCAGAACCGCTGGTAAATGGAGGTCGGCAAATTTTGGTATCTGGTCCGGTACCCGGCGCAAAGCCAGATTAACCATTCCGCGCTGCTGATAGATATTAACCCGGAACCGTCCGAATTCACCGATATTCAGGGCCAGGTCACATTCCCGTCTGGCGATAAATTTCTGGCGCTGGGTCTCATTCATCATTTCCTCAGCAATTATCCTGGTGTCTTCCGGAGTCAGGTGATTAAATGCCAGAGAAACCAGGCGACCATCCACCCGCACCACCGGCGGACTGGCCGGACGCAGATGTAAATCCGAGGCTTTCTGTTCAATCATTGAAGGAATAAAGGACTCTATTTTCATTTGAGATATTTCTTTTTCCAGTAATTAATTGCCGGAGTTAAAATATCCACATCGGAAATATTTTCCACCGCCGCGGTTCCTCCCTCACTCGGCCGCCAGTTGCCGGTTGATTTTTCCAGAGTAATGCCGGAAGCAATAATGGAAACTTTCAGGCGGTCCCCGGCTTCTTTATCCTCACTGTGACCATAAGAAAGCTGAGTGTCTTCGGGATTGCCCAGGGCTTCAATTATCCGGGTCATTACTTCCTGGATCTCGCCGGAGGTAATGTTTTCGTCAGCAGTAATATTGACCAGAATTTTTTTGGCCCCGCGCAAGTTTACATTTTCCAGAAGAGGATTATGCAGTGCCCGACTTACGGCTTCCGGAACCCGGTTCGGTCCACTGGATTCGCCAATACCAATAAAGGCCTCGCCGGCTTCCAGCAGCACCGAACGGACATCGTTAAAATCCCGGTTGATTTTCCCCGGATGGGTAATGATATCGGTAACCGCCTGGATTGATTGCCGCAGAACATCATCAACTATTCTATAGGCCTGTTCCATCGGCATTTTGCTATCGGCAACCACAAACAGCCGTTCGTTGGGAATAATTACCAGAGTATCCACATTGCCCTGGAGATTTCTTATCCCCTCCTCGGCCAATTTCTGTTTTATTGGTAACTCAAATTCAAAAGGTCTGGTCACCACGGCCACAGTTAATATCCCCTTGCTCCGGGCCAGTTTAGCAATCACCGGAGCCGCCCCGGTCCCGGTTCCTCCGCCCATTCCCGCAGTCACAAAAATCATATCGGCCCCATCAATCACTTCTTCAATCTTGGCAATATCTTCTTCGGCAGCCCGTCGGCCGAGTTCCGGATTACCCCCGACCCCCAGACCCCGGACAATATTTTCGCCAATCTGAATTTTCACCTGAGCCAGCGAACTGCGCAGAGCCTGGACATCAGTATTGACGGCAACAAATTCTACTCCACCCACTCCAGCAGTTACCATTCGCGAGACCGCATTACCGCCACCGCCGCCAACCCCCAGTACTTTGATATTAGCACTGACCTCCAGAGCATCGGAGGTGGATATCCCGACAAAACGACCAGCCATCAAAACATATCCTCCAATCCCAGCCGACCAAGCAGGCGCCCGAAAAATGACCGCCGCCGATGTCGCCCGAGAAAAAATTCCTCATCACTCTTTTGATATTGTAATAAACCAATCGCGGTGGCATAAGTTGGGTCCTTAATAATTTCTTCCGCCCCCAGAACATTGAGCGGCAGTCCCAGACGGGCGGTAACATTAAACGCTTTTTCCACTGCCTCACTTATCCCGACCAACTTCGCCCCGCCGCCACAAACAATAATTCCTCCGGACTCAACATTTTTCCAGTAGCCGCTGCGTTTCAAATCCCGAATGATAATATCCAGCAACATATCCAGACGAAAAGCAATAACCTCGGCCAGTTCACTCAAATGGGCTTTCTTCTTAGTACTGGTATTGCCGGAGTTATATTCAAAAACCTCGTCCTTTTCAATAAGCGACGGCATCGCCACCCCATACTTTTCTTTTACCCGCACCGCATTGTCCGAAAGCATCCGGAAGTGACTTAAAATATCCCGGGTAATCAGGTCCATTCCGACGGAAATTCGCTGGTTACCAGGCTCTTCCAGTTCAATCTCCCGGGAGTAACGAATACTGCCATTGACGAACACCACCACCCCGGTAGTTGCCCCGCCAAAATCAATCACCAGACAACCCATATCCTTTTCTTCCGGGGTAGCAACCGACTCGGCCAGAGCAATAATTCCATAGACACTGCCGACCACATCCAGATTGGCACTGTTGATGCTTTTGATGATATTGTTTAACTGGGGCGTGGAAACGGTAATAATATGAACATCGGTATCCAGATAGGTACCATCCATTCCGACGGGATTAGCCACCCCGCTCTGATGGTCAACCGAAAAATCCTGGACAAAGGAATGGAGAATTTCTCGCTCATGGGGCAGGCGGACTGATTTGGCATTTTCAATCACATTCTTAACATCGTCCTCAGTAATCTCCCGGTCGGACCGATTGATACTTAAAGTTCCGTGATTGTTTTGCGATTGAATATGCTGGCCGCGCAGCGCCAGATAAGTGGTCCGCACCCCGGTTTCCAGTTGTTTTTCAATATCCCGGATGATTAATTCAATTGCCTGACGGGTTTCCCGGATATCCACCACCACCCCGCCTCTTATTCCTTTGGTTGATTGACGGGCGGCGGCCAGAATTTCCAGAACCCGTTCAGACTTTTCGCTTTCTTTCCACTGACCGGCAACCGCGGTAATCTGCGAACTTCCCAAATCCAGACCGAGAATTATTTCTTCTCTCATTAACTTTCTCCTGCCTTTTCAGCCGGACGGACAATTATCCGCCCAAGCCCAAATAAATTCAAATCCAGATATTCAATTTTTTGTCCCCGGGCAATTGATTTTTCCTGAATGTTTTCTATCGCCCGAACCTTGGCCGACAGGTCTTCCCGCGAGAGATATTTTCCCCAGCAGATTTTCACTCCATCCTTACTGACCGTGGTGATTTCACCATAGGTATTCATATCCAGGGTATAAATATTCTTCCAGATATTATTATACATTTTTTTCAGCTCATTTGTAAATTCCAGAAGCGGCCTTAAGGCCGTCATCGCACCCGGACGGTCAATCCGCAAAAACGGGCCATTTTCATAAGCGAGCAATTCCTGGGCCAGCAATTCAAAACATACCCCTTCTTTATCTATCCCCAGACAACTGGCAAGATTATTCGCTTCCAGAACCCGGCCAATCGGCTCTCGCTCCCTTACCTTAATCACAATTTTATTCGGATAAGACCGCCGGATGCTGACTTTTTTAATCCGGGGAAATGATTTTAACAAATTCTGCCGAACTTCGGAAAGATTGCAACGGAAGATATTATCACCCACCCGCCACGGGACCTGCGAAAGCACCTGGGATACAGTCAACTGTCCGGTCCCTTTAACCACAATCTCCCGCAAGCCAAAGCGCTCGCCGGTAAGCAGCCACTGCCGGAGAGACAACCCGCCATAAACCAGAACAGTGATTAACCCGACTATTACTATTATTCGGAAAATCTGTCCGAGCCGGTAGCGAAAATTGTGAACATAATAGCGCCTGGGTCTATAACGACGCCTGGATAATTTTAACAAGTAAGTTCTCCATTGACCAGCCATAAGCCCGGGCCGCATCCGGTAAAAGGGAGGTGGCGGTCATTCCCGGAATAGTATTTACTTCCAGAACATAAACATTTTTTCCATCACTAATCAAATCAACCCGGGCCATTCCCCGACAGCCCAGTGCCTTAAATGCCTGTAAGGAAATTTTTTTTGCCAGTTTATCTATTGCCGGAGATATCCGGGCGGGAATGATATGTTTTGAAGCACCCGGTTGATACTTGGCCACGAAGTTATAAAAAGGTTGCTGATTGGGAACAATCTCAATCGTCGGCAGCACTGTCTCACCAACAATTCCCACGGTCAATTCCTTGCCGGCAATATACTTTTCCACCAGCACCGGTCGCCCATATCTTTTTGCCCGCCGGGTTGCCTGCCGAAATTCCTTCCCGGTCCGGGCAATGCTCACCCCGATTGCCGACCCTTCGCTTACCGGTTTAACCACCACCGGAAAAGAAAATTCTGGAGGAATAATCTTATCTTCCAGAACCTGAAAACGCGGGGTGGGTATACCGCAACTCAAAAAAATTCTTTTCGCCGCCACCTTATTCATTGCCAGAGCCGAAGCCAGAACACCCGAACCGGAATAGGGAATATCCAGCAGATCCAGATATCCCTGAATTGTCCCATCCTCTCCCGGTGAACCATGTAAGGCCAGAAAAACAAAATCACAATTTTTTATCCGGAAAATATCTCCGGGTTTATTCAAAACCAGAAATTTCACCAAAAACTTCTGATTTTTCAGGGCTGTAAAAACCGCCCGCCCGCTTCTTAAAGATATTTCTCTTTCGGACGACCAGCCGCCAGCCACCACCAGAATTCTGGTTTGGGAATTCAGTTCAATTTTTTTCCTCATCAAATCCCACCAGTTTTATTTCCAGTTCTAAGTTTATCCCGGTTTTCTCCCGGACAGTTTTTTGAACCAGGTCAATCAACTCCCGGACATCTCTGGCTGAAGCATCGCCACAATTGATAATGAAATTAGCATGCTTTTCGGAAACCATCGCCCCGCCAATCTTTTTTCCTTTTAAATTACAACTTTCAATGAGCCGGGCCGCATAGTCACCGGGCGGATTTTTAAATACCGAACCAGCATTATAGGCCGAGAGTGGTTGTTTCTGGGCTCGTTCCAGAAGATATTGACGCATTCTTTCGGCAATTTCTTCTTTTACTTCCGGCTGCAAATTTAACTCGCCAGCCAGAATAAAATAATCCGGTAAAGATGAATTGCGATAGGAAAAACTTATGTCCTTTTTATCCAGCCAGTAAATCTGACAACTTCTATCCATCACCCGGACCCGGTTAACTATTGAACCGATTTCTCCCCAGCGGGTTCCGGCATTCATTATCAGAGCGCCACCGAGCGTTCCCGGAATTCCGGCCAGAATTTCCAGCCCGCCGAGATTTCTCTGCAGCGCCTGATTTATCAAAACCGGAAGAACCACCGCTGAGCCAGCTATCACCTTATTTTCCCGGTCGGAGAAATTTATCGTCGTAAAATCCCCTTTGAGCCGGATCACCACCCCGGGATAGCCCTGATCGCTACACAAAACATTGGAACCAGCCCCGAGAATAAAACCGGGGTTGGGCGAAAGAACCTTGATTGTCCGCTGGAGTTGTTGCTCGTTTTCCACCTCCACCCAGAGGGCCGCCGGTCCACCCAGCCGGAGAGTAGTATGATTTTTTAACAACTCGTTTTTTTTAACCCTCACCAGAAAAGATAATTCCTGAGCAATAGTATCTATATCCATTAGCCCTTTATTCAGTTTTTAATCTCTCTATTATTTCCTCGCCAACTTTATAGACCGAACCAGCCCCCAGAGTCAAAAAGACATCGCCCGGTTTCAGACAACGAACCAAATCATCAGTCCGGCTAAATTTTTTCACCGGCACAAAACCTTTCGGCCAGGCCCGAATAATCATTTCCGAACTGACATTTTTTTCTGGCGGCTCCCCGGCCGGATAAATATCCATAATCTCCACATAATCGGCCCGAGCAAACGCCCGGGGAAACTTTTTATATAACAACTTTGTCCGGCTATAGCGATGGGGTTGAAAGAGAACCACCAGCCGTTTTTCCGGATACTGCTGACGCAACGCCTGTAATGTCGCCCTTATTTCCGTCGGATGATGGCCATAATCATCAATCACGGTAATTCCGCCGACTTTTCCTCTGACCTCCAGCCGGCGCCGGACCCCGGCAAATTTTTTCAGCGCCGCGACCACCCGGGCCGGCTTAATCCCCAGCTGGCGAGCCACCACCAGCGCCGCCAGAGAGTTTAAGAGAAGATGTTGACCGACCCGGGCCAATTCTATCCGGACAATTTTTTTATTTTCCAAATATACATCCGCACTACTTTTTTCCGGACTTAATTGAATATTTTTTAACTGGTAATGGTTGTTTTTCCCCAGACCATAAGTGTAATAAGTCCGGTTCAGTCCGGAAAGGACCCGTCGGATATTCGGGTCATCACCATTCGCCACCACAAATCCATAAAAGGGAACCTTACTGGCAAACTGCTGAAAAGCCGAAAGAAGATTTTTCATATTCCGGTAGTAATCCAGATGGTCGTCATCAATATTGGTAATCACCGCTACGGCTGGGCTTAAACGCAAAAAAGAACCGTCGGACTCATCCGCTTCGGTTATCAAAAAATTTCCTTTACCGACGACCGAATGCTGACCAATGTTATTGGGACTTCCGCCGATTAAAACCGTTGGCTGTTTGCCAGCATATTGAAAAATCCAGCCAAGAAGCGAGGTCGTAGTGGTTTTTCCGTGAGTTCCACTAATAGCAATAGTATACTTCAGACGGGCTAATTCGGCCAGCATCTCGGCCCGACTGATAACCGGGATATTTTTTTCTCTGGCTGATTTTATTTCGGGATTATCCGGAGCAATAGCACTGGAAACAACCACCACATCGCTATTCTGGATATTTTGCGGCCGATGACCGAGAAAAATCCTGGCGCCCATCCGCCGCAATTGGCCAATACTTTCCCCACTCTTTATATCCGAGCCAGTTACCCGATAGCCCAGGGTAAGTAAAACCTCAGCGATTGCCCGCATCCCCACTCCGCCGATGCCAACCAGATGAATTCGCCGGATATGGTCAAACATTTTCTTTATAGCGATAGCCGGCCACCACCTCGGTAGTCAGTCCGCCGCGGACATTAAAAATAAGTCGAACCAGCATCTTTTTGGGCTTTATCAGTTTTTTCAAATCCTGCATAATCCGGTTGACCGCGCTTTCGTGAACTATTCCTACATTGCGAAATGATTGTAAATAAAGTTTTAATGACTTCAGTTCCACGCACTTTTTATCCGGAACATATTTAATTATCAGATGGGCAAAATCCGGCTGACCGGTCCAGGGACACAAACAGGTAAATTCTTTCGTGTCAATAATAATCTCAATCGGCTCACCACTAAACTCATAAGGCATCGCCACCAAAATCTCTGGGGAAATACGCTGGAACTCCGGAAATTGTTTTTTTTCTGGCCTAAACATGTTTATTTTTATATTATAGCAATTCCGGGAGATGTTCCCGCCAAACTTTTCTGGAGATTTTTATAATTGAATTGCTGAGTGGAACCCGGCGGGTCTTACTTCTTATCCAGACCGAAGAGAATATCGGCATCACCGTCGGGGGTCTTAACTTTTATCCGGAGATGCCTGGGGACAACAATTTCTTCCTGCCAGGTGGGCATATCCTGCGGAGTAGCCGTCACTGGTTCGGCCGGCGGTTTTCCTGCTACAACAGTTGTTTTTTGACCCGGCGAAACCGCTACCTTTCCCAGGTCATTTTCTACTTCCACTATTCCACTTATCACGGTTAAAAGCAACTGCTGATTATTTAAATCAGCAGCAAATTCTGTCCCCCGAACTGCCGCCACCGCTATCGGTGTTTTTACTTCAAACTTGGTTCTGGCCCGCACCTGCGTCCACAATTTTCCTATCCTCATTTTGATTCGGGAGGCCACTTTTTCTATCCGGGGCTGGACCTCTATCTCAAACTCGGTGCTCTGACTGATTTTTATCCTTGTTCCGCTGGTAAAGGTTATCGCGGCTGAAGAATTCTTTTTCGTCCGGACCGCATCGCCCTCGGATAAATACATCCCGGTTCTGGCTGGCAACCATTGTTCAGAATCGGCCCTTTTAACCTCGACCGTCCCGCGAACATAAGTTAACATTCCGGCAACCCGTCTTTTCTCAGCCGAAAAGACCACCTGGCTAATCAGGACCATTAGAATTACTCTCAGCAGCAATAAAATTCTATTCCTCATCAGGTTCCCTCTTTATTCTAATCCGGCCTCTACTATTTTCGCCCGACCTTCTTTTAATTGTTTTAAGATTACCCCAATATCTTTTTCCCAGATTACTTCTTTAATTTCATATTCACTTTCAACCCGGGAAATCAGGCCTTTATCCGGCAGGTACTTTTTTAGTTTATTCCAGATGAGTTTCGGATTTCTGGAAACTTCTTCTTCTGTCTCTTCACTCACCGGAACGGTGGAGACAACTACCGTCGGTGAAGAAACCGCTATCTCCGGAGCAACCTCCACTACTCTGGATAAAATGTTATTCCGGGAATAGTCGTCCTCAAAAGTTATCGCCGCTAAAACATTGACTGAGCCAGCAATGGTCAGTGGAAAAATCAGGGTCTTTATCTCACCGGGTGATATCAAAGATATTGTTTGATTAGCAACAATCTGTCCATTAGCATAAAGGGACACCGGCACATTGTTTTCGGTCCGTCCTCCAAGATTTTTCACTTCTACCAGAATATTTTTGTCCTGCGGCTCCAGAGCAATTATTGCCAGATCCCGGGAACTGGTGGTACTGGCAATTTGTTTGATACTAAAATTAAACGGCTGACTGCAACTGGCGATAACTCTTCCGGCGGCGTCCAGCCCCTCCACTTTCCAGTAATAGACAACCCCAGAAGATAATTTTTGCCGGGCATCGGTCGGATTGGCCGGATAAATATAGTCAGTGGAAAAGACCTCGGCAGTGAATATACAATTGTAAAATGCGGCATCATCATCAACCGACAATTTGTAGCGACTGGCGCCACTGGCCACCCAGCGGAAACTCAGGGGATTGTCGGTCAAATCGCGGCTGTTATTGGGCGGATAAGTCAGGGTAATGTTTGGCGAATAAACCGAAAAACTTGTTTCCCCACTAATATTGTTGGCTTTAACCACCAGACGATAAGTTCCCGGATTATCAAAAAAACTGCTGATGGGAATATTTTTTATTGCTGAACCGCCCTCCCCTAAACTTCCGGGCAGGGAATTGCCCGAATGGGTAAGTTTTTTTACCCCGAACGGGTCATAGACCTCAAAAGTAAAATTTATCCGCTCAACCGTAATATCATTATAGACACTGACATTAAAATTTATTTTTTCCGAGGAAGAAAAATTGCTCCGCACCGTCCCCAGTGTAGCAGTGACAACTATTGACTTGATTGTCAAAGCGACCAACTGAGGACTGAAACCCAGCAACACCCAACCACCAAAAATTACTCCGATTATCTTTTTCACTTTTTCCTCACCTTATAATTTCTGAACATTTGTTCAGAAATTATTTTTACTTTATTATCGCCAGTTTCTTTTTGATAACTTTTTCTTCGCCAGTACTCAATTCTTTCAACTTCAACAGATAGATATAAACCCCGCTGGCAACTTTTTCGCCACCATCGTTGTCCAGTTGCCAATCATATTTATAGACAATTCCACTTTGCTGGAAACTATCTTTATTAACTGATTTTACCAATTCCGCCGCAATATTGTAAATTTTTAACTCGGCTGAGTGATTCGGATTGGGGGTGGCATAGCGAATAGTAATAGAACCAATTTTCGTCGGGTTGGGATAGGCATAGACATCTTCATCACTAATTCCCAGCGCCCAGGCAAAACTGACATTCAGCCGACTTCCTTCACTGACCGATATATCTCTTGGCCGAGACATCTGCAACCCATTATAGGCTTGAAGGCTATATTTTCCCGGCAATAAATTCGGGATAACATAATTTCCCTGCTCGTCGGTATAGACCCGGGCGATAACCTTTCCTCGCTGGAGCAATTCCACATAGGGCAAATCAGAATTATTGGACCGACTGACCGAGCGCCGGATATTCTCTCTGATTTTCGGGATAAGCGCGATATTGCCCGAAACCTCGGCGAGTTGGTATTTTACTTCCAGAGTGAACCAGATATCAAACGAGTTTTCCGGAATACTATCCTTATAGACACTGCTCTCAATATCATTTGCCACCCAGATACAGACAAGTTTATAAATGCCGTCGGCAACATTCGCAAACTGGTAACTTCCGTCGGTAGAGGTATAGACCTCATATAATTTTGTCCCACCAGAATCATATAACTGGACAGTGACTCCGGTAATCGGCGTGCCGTCGGACTGGGTGACCTTTCCGGCAATCGGTCCGGCGACAATTGACTCGGGAGTTATTACAATTATCTCAACAGCAGCAGTTGCCAGACCATCGCCGTTTAGCGCCGATATCTTATAATAATAGGTGGTCAACTGGACGAGCCCACTATCACTATAGGTAGTTGTGCTTATTATAGCAATAGATGTATAGACAATACCGTCGGTGGAGCGAATAATTTTATACAGCGTACCGGCCGGATTGCTGTTTGCCGACCATATAAGTTGAGCACTGTTAAATGTTTTTGTGGGACAGATAAGATTTATCGGTGGATTGGCCAGGGTATAGACCGAAATCAGAGTGGTGGTACTTGCCCCGGCGCTGCTATATACTTCTACCCGGCGACTATATTTTGTATTGACCAGAAGATTGGTTTCCAGATAACCGGTAGTATTTGCTGGCAGAGAAACAATTATTCCATTGGTATCACTTTTCAGCCGGTAGCCATCTTCATTGGTGGCATTGTCAATCCAGGACCATTTTATTGATGTGCTTGACTGGCTAACTCCACTAAATCCCGAAGGAGCCGCTGGCGGTGCGCCCAAAATTATACTTACAACCGAACTGGTGGAAGAATTTAAGGGACTGGCGTCAGTGTCATTAGCCACCAGCGACCAGGCGCCGGTTGAGTTAAACACAATATCAAATGTCGTTATGCCAGAGACCAAAGGTTTTGGACTCACCGCGCTTATTGGACCAGAAGAAACTATTTCTACCGTTGCCACAGCCGCGCTGCTTAAGTTCCAGTAATCATCAACCCCACTCACGGTTATAGTAAATGTTGAACCAACAACCTGATTAATCGGTGTGCCAGATTTGCCCGTGGAAGAACCCGGAACCGCGGTTTCGCCCGGAACCAGTATCTGTAATTTTGTCGCTACATCTGGCACAACCGAAACTATTGCGGTATCCGAAGACAATCCCACTGAGTTGGCGCTTATCTGGGTGTTTCCAGCAGTAATCAATGTCAGAGCAAATGTCGTTGACCCAGCAATTAATGGTTTTGCTGCTGGCTCACTATCAAAGTTATCACTTGTATTTATACTCACCGTAACTGTCGTCGGAACCAGATAGTAACTACTATCCACTGAGTAAACTGTAACCATAAATGAAACACCAGCGGTTTGAGCAATTGGTGAGCCTGATTTTGGCGAGCCAGAATTAAATGTCTCACCCGGTACAACTAACACCAGTTTAGTCGCTGGTTGAGTTACATAAAATACTGTTGTGCTAAATCCGCTCTCATAATTTCCGGCATTATCCTGAGAACGGGAGTTAACCCAGTAATAACCAGATGTCCAGGCCGATGAAGATACTGAATAAGACCAGTTATTTGTGCCGGTGGCGATGTTCCAGGCCTCGGTGAGAGTCCAAGCGGAGATAGAACCATCCCAGTATTTAGCATCTATCGGACGATAAATTCTTACCCGGACATTGTTTATTCCGGAAATTGAGTCAAAAGAT
>Ga0123519_10003260_pt1 | contig 26985 bp, 32 predicted proteins | sample YelNatPaOPRAMG02_FD_87396 | JGI IMG/M metagenome (GOLD analysis project Ga0123519, IMG submission 87396) | Hot spring microbial communities from Yellowstone National Park - Yellowstone National Park OP-RAMG-02 (version 2) | ecosystem: Environmental > Aquatic > Thermal springs > Hot (42-90C) ...
AAAAATAACTATCTTAAAGGTTACAATACCGACGGAATTGGATTTATTAGGCATCTCGTTTATGATTTAAAATTTAATCCGCAAGATAAAAATGTTTTAATTTTAGGAGCGGGTGGAGCAGCAAAAGCGATAACTGATCAGTTAGGGCGTCGTAAAGTAAAAAGTATTACTATTTATGATATAGATAAAGAAAAGGCAAAGAATTTAAAAGAAAAATTATCTGAAGAATTTAAAGATTGTAAAATCCAAAATGTATCTTTTTTAGAAGAAATCAATTTTAAAGATATAAACTTACTCATCAATGCTACTCCTTGCGGAATGAATCCGGACGATTCTTGTATTATTAGAGAAGAAATGCTTCATAAAGATATGTTAGTTTACGACCTTATCTATAATCCCCCTCAAACAAAGCTTTTAAAATTAGCCCAAAAAATAGGCGCAAGGCATTCCAATGGTTTAGGTATGCTTCTTTATCAGGGGATGCGTTCCTTTGAGATATGGACAGGCAAAGTTGCTCCTAAAAAGATAATGCTTGAAGCTTTATTAAAAGAAGTCCAAGGATGATTACCGCATTAATTTTTATATTGGGGGTGGTGGTTGGCAGTTTCTTAAATGTCTGTATTTATCGCCTGCCGCTTCAGAAGTCAATTGTAAAACCGCGTTCTTATTGCCCTAATTGTAATAAAACTATCCCTTGGTATGACAATATCCCGCTTTTAAGTTATATTATTTTGAAAGGAAGATGCCGCTTTTGTAAAAACAAGATCCCCTTCCAATATTTTTTAGTAGAACTGCTTACGGGTCTAATCTTTGTAGTTTTATTTAAACGTTACGGATTGGGTTTTGATTTATTCTTTTACCTTATATTTGTCTGCGGTCTGATAATAGCAAGTTTTGTAGACATAAACCACCGCATTATTCCTGATGAGGTAAGTTTAGGCGGCGTAGTAATGGGCTTTGTTTTTAATGTTATTAAGAGTATTTTTTTACATTCATTTATACCGGTTAAAGGTTCTTTTTTAGGGATTCTGGTAGGTGGCGGGATAATTTATTTTAGTGGGGCTGCTTTTGATTTTGTTTATTTTAAGTTATTAAAAAAACCACCGATTGACGGAGAAACCGAGTCAATGGGCGGAGGCGATATAAAATTTTTAGCAATGATTGGTGCTTTTTTAGGTTGGGATTCTGCTTTGCTTACCTTTTTTATCGCGCCCTTTATAGGTTTATTTTTCGGATTAATAAACCTTTATCTTACCAAAAGGCATACCATCCCTTACGGGCCATTTCTTGCCTTGGCGGCTTTCTCAATCTTTTTCTGGAAACAACCGATACTTAATTTTTTGTTTTTTAGGTTATGGAAATAGTAGGTTTTCTTTCCGATTTTGGCATTAAGGATAATTTTGCAGGCGTGGTTAAAGCGATAATTTTAAAATTAAATCCTTCGGCGCAGATTATAGATATTTCTCATCAGGTAAGTCCCCATGATATTTTGGAGGCAGGATTTATTTTAAAAAGTTCTTTTAAATTTTTCCCCCCAAAAACTATATTTTTAGCAATTGTTGATCCCGGGGTAGGCAGTAAAAGAAAAGCGCTCATTGTGAAAACAAAAAATTTTTATTTTGTTGCGCCTGATAATGGCCTGCTTTCCTTGGTTTTAAAGGAAGAACCATCCCTAAAGATTATAGAGATTACCAATGATAGATATTTTTTAAAACCGGTTTCCTATACTTTCCACGGCCGCGATATATTTGCTCCGGTGGTAGGTTATCTTTTGCAAGGAATACCAATTGAAAAATTTGGCAAGGAGACTAAACGTTATGAGGTTTTAAGTTTGGCGCCTTTAAATAAGAAGGAGGACCTTTTAGAGGGGGAGATTATTTATATCGATAGTTTTGGCAATCTCGTTACCAATATAGAAGACAAAATATTTAATGATTTTGTTAGAAACAAAAAATTTAAAATTCAGGTAAAAGGATTTATTATAGATAAAATCTCTCTAAATTATTCAGAAGCCCCAGCGCGTAAACCAACTGCCCTCCTGGATAGTTTTGGATATTTAGAGATATCCTTAAGAGAAAAAAATGCAGCAAAAGTTTTAGGGTTAAAAAAAGGCGATAAAATTAAAGTTTTAATTAATTAAAATGGAACTGACCATTAATAAAATCACCAAACCGAAAGGAAAGGAATATTTTCTTTCCAAAAAAGTAGGCAAGGCTATTATGGATTATCAGATGATTTCTGAGGGTGACCGGATTCTGGTAGCGGTTTCTGGCGGCAAAGACAGTCTTACCCTTTTAAAAATTTTAAGGGACCGGTTAAGTTTTTCACCGGTAAAATATGAACTTTTGGCGGTGTATATCGATATGGACGAAGGTTTTATCCATTTGCAAGCCCTAAAGGATTATCTTAAAAAAAACGGCTATAATTATCACATAGAAAAAATAGATATTCCAAAAGATAGTCCTTCAGAAAGGCTCAGCTGTTTCTGGTGTTCTTGGAACCGACGCAAAACCCTTTTTCAACTTGCGGATAAATTTAATTGTAATAAAGTTGCCTTAGGGCATCATTTGGATGATGTGGTAGAGACTATACTTTTAAATATGTTTTTTAACGGTGAGATTTCCGCGATGTGCCCTAAACAGATTTTGTTTGGCGGAAAACTAACCATTATCCGTCCGCTTGTTTATATCGAAGAGAAAGAGATAATTAGTTTTGCCAATCAGCAGGATTTTCCGCAGTCATATTGCCGCTGTCCTAATTCTTTGAATTCCAAGCGCGCATATATTGAAAGATTAATTAAAAATTTAGAGAAGGATTTTCCAAGAGTAAAAAATAATATCTTTGGTGCTTTAAAGCGGATAAGAAAAGAGTACCTTGTTTAAAAATTTTTAAGAATAATGTGGTATGAGGTCTGGCGATATTTTTTCTGGGAATTATGTTTTTTTCTTTTATAATATTAATGTAATGATTTGTTTAAGCCAGCGTTAAAAGTTAAATTTATGAAAATTTCCAGCACTTTAGCAAAGGAAAGGAGGTAAGATGGACAATGAGATTTATAAACATCATGCGGGTATAGCGGCAGTACTTTCTTTTTTATTTACCGGCTTAGGGCAGATTTACAACGGCCAGATTAAAAAGGGCTTAATTTTAATGTTTTTCTCCGGCGTAGGAATGATAATGTTAGTTTTAGGGGCGATAATTTTAGGCGGAATATTTTTGGCAAAATTCCCCCTTTCAATGTTATTTGCCGGTATATTTTTGATATCAATAGGGTTTACCGTTATCTGTATTGCGGGAGTATTTAGCATAGGGGATGCCTTTAAAAATGCAAAATGAAAAATTTTTTCAATTTGAAGAGTTAAACAAAAAGTTTTCGATTGTTGCCCTTTTTAGTTTAAAGAAAAGCAGAAATATGCGGATTAAAAAAAACTTTAATTCCTTTATAAAAAATTTAAGTTTTTCGCCGGAGAAAGTAATTATCCCCCAACAGGTGCATAGCAAAAGGGTAGGGTTGGTAAAAAGGGATAGCCCTTCTTATTACTTCGGTTTTGATGCGTTAGTTACCAGAGAAAAAAAAGTGGCGCTTACTGTTTTTACCGCTGATTGCCTTTCTCTTTTTTTATATGATTGTAAGTATAGGGCGGTTGGCATTATCCATGCAGGTTGGCGGGGTATAAAAAAAGGAATAATTCCCAATACCTTAAGGGCTATGCACAGATACTTTCATACCGAACCCAATTATCTTTATGTTGCTTTTGGACCGGCGATCCGTAAATGTTGTTATGAGGTAGGTAAAGAATTTAAAGATTTTTTTCCTGCGCATTATATATACCAAAGAGATGATGCGTTATACTTTGATTTGGCAGGGGTAAGCAAGGATATTTTGTTAAATAGTGGGGTAAAAAAAAGTCATATTTTGGATTGTGGTTTATGCACTTTTTGCTCTCGGGATATTCTTTTTTCTTATCGCAGGGAAAAAGCGTCTTGCGCAAGGATGGTTTCTCTAATTATGCTTTTATAAATAAAAGGAGAGATAAGATGAATTTTTTCCTTTATATAATGTTGGGAGCTATTGCCGGGATATTAAGCGGTGCTTTTGGGATTGGCGGAGGGACAATACTTATTCCTGCCTTGGTATATCTTTTTGGGCTTACCCAACATCAGGCGCAGGGGACAACTTTAGCCATTATGGTGCCTCCTATTGGGCTTTTGGCGGCTTTAAGATATTATTACAGCGGAAATGTAAAATTAGATATAGCCTTTTTTATCTGCTTAGGGTTTTTTGTAGGCGGTCTGCTCGGTGCACATTTTGTGCAAGGGTTGCCTGAGAAAATCTTAAAACAACTTTTTGGCATTTATCTACTTATTATCAGTTTTAAATTTATTTTGGGGAAATAGTATGCCAAACTTATCCGTAAAATTAGGCAGGGTTAATTTAAAAAGCCCGGTAATTATCGCCTCAGGGACGTTTAGCGAAGAGCTGCTTGATTTTTTAAATGCCAAAGATTTAGGAGCAATTACTACCAAAACGATTACTTTAAAACCGTATTCAGGCAATCCACCAAAACGCACCTGTGAGACCCCTTGCGGTTTGCTTAATTCCATTGGTTTGGAAAATCCTGGTTTAGAGGTTTTTCTTAAGAAAAACCTGCCTTATTTTCTGAAATTAAAGGTTCCCCTGATTGTGAGTATCAGCTCGCTTAAAAAACCGCAGGAATTAGTGGTTTTAACCAGAGAATTAGATAAGATAAAAGATATTTTTGCCATAGAATTGAATATCTCCTGCCCTAATTTAAGGAAAAGGTATTTGATCTCTCAGGATAGCAAAGCAACTTATCAAGTTGTAAAGAAGGTTCGTTATGCCACCCAAAAACCTCTGATTGTTAAACTTTCGCCCAATGTCACTGATATAACCTTGATTGCCAAAGCAGCCATAAAGGCAGGCGCAGAGATAATATCTTTAATTAATACCCTTATGGGAATGTGCGTAGATATCGAAAACAGAAGACCAAGACTATCTAATCTTACCGGCGGTTTAAGTGGACCGGCCATAAAGCCGGTAGCGCTAAGGATGGTCTGGGAAGTTTATCGGTGTTTAAAAGTTCCCGTTATTGGGATGGGCGGGATAATAGAAGCTCAAGATGCGATAGAATTTTTGTTATGCGGAGCGTCGGCAATTGGCATAGGCACTGCTAATTTTATTAACCCTAAGGTAAGTAGCGAGATATTAGCGGGGATTAAGGAATATCTTGTAAAAAATAAAATCAATGATATAAATAACTTAATTGGGGGCTTAAAGGATGAAACCTGAATTGATTGTAGCTTTGGATGTGGATAGTGGCGAAAAGGCAAAGAGGTTGGTAAATTTATTATACCCTAAAGTTAAAATATTTAAGGTGGGCTTGCAACTATTTACCGCAGAAGGTCCAGCCATTATAAAATGGCTTATCAAAAAAAAGGCAAAGGTATTTTTGGATTTAAAGCTTTACGATATCCCCCATACTTTAAGCCAAACCGCAAAAGTGATCATACGTTATGGCGTATCGATATTTACCGTGCATCTTAGCGCCGGCAAAGAAGCGCTTTTAGAGGTTAAAGATACTCTTTATAGGGAAGCAAAGGAAAGGAAAATAAAAAGGCCATGGATAATTGGCGTGACGGTTTTAACCAGCCAAAAAGAAAAAGATACCAACTTAAAAATCACTGAATTAGTAAAATTGGCTCAAGAGGTAGGTTTAGATGGGGTGGTGGCTTCTGTGAAAGATGTTCCGATGATTCGCCGGCATCTTAATAAAAAATCATTGATTGTTTGTCCTGGCATAAGGATAGAAAAGATAAAAGACGATGACCAAAAAAGGACTGCTACCTTAAAAGAGGCAAAGGATTTGTCAGTGGATTACATCGTAGTGGGCAGGCCAATTATTAAAGCGGATGATCCGTTATATAAAGTTGAGGAAATTTTAAGAGAAATAAGATGTCCGTAAAAGAAGCTTTTTTAAAAATAAAATTGGCAGAAGAAAAAGCCGAAGAGATTTTAAAAGCAGCAGAAAAAGAGAAAGAGAGACTGCTTAAACAGGCGCAGGAAACTGCTTTCAGAATACTTGCCGAAGCTCAAGAACAAGCCAAAAAGGAACTAGAATTATTAAAAGAAAAAGTTATCGAAGAGACAGATAAACAGAGAGAAGCAATTTTCAAAGAAACCCATGAAATCATTTTAAAATTAAAAAAAGAAAAAGAGAATTTAAAACAGGAAGCGATAGATTATCTTATTAAAAAGGTTAATAGTTAAGTATGGCGATTGCACAGATACAGAAGATACATATTATTGGCTCGCAACAGGTAAAAGAGGCGGTTTTAGATTATTTAGGAGAGAAAGGGATAGTGGAGATTATTAAAACTACCCATAACGAAGATAAGATAATTGAAGATAGAGACCTTTTAGAGGTTTCTTCGGCAGTCCAGTTTCTTGATTCTCTCCAACTCCAAAAAACCCTTTTTAAAACCAAACGGGTAATCCATAAAAAAGATTGGCAGGATTTAATAAATAATTATGATTATAAAAGAGTAATCAAAGAAATTTCATCTTTAAGAGAAAAACAGAATAAAATTATTCAGGAAAAGAAAAAAGCCATTGCAGAATACAATACTTTTTCCCCTTACAGAAATTTAGATGTTTCGTTAGATAAACTTTTAAGTTTGAAAGGGATTGCTTTTTTTGTCGGCAGGATCAAGAAAAAAAATTTTTCCTCTGTCCTGCAGAGGTTAAAAGAAAAAAAGGTTTCTTATTTTTTAGAAAAGTTATCCGAGGATAAAAATTTTATTTTCTTTATCGTTATTTTCCCCGCTAGAGATTCAATAACCGTAGAAGACATCCTTCATAATAATGATTTTGAAAAGGTTACGTATTCCTGTCCAGAATTGCCGGTTGATTCTTATTTAGATTTACAGAAAGAGAAACAAAAAAATTTGGATAAAGAGATAGGGGAAATTAGCCGGCAGTTATCTTTATATTTACAAGAAAAATCCAATTTAGAGATCATTTTTGATTATCTTTATAACTTAAACAAAGTAATGTTAGCCAGTCAGGCGCTCAGTTTAACGCGTAAAACTTTTATTTTAGAGGGTTGGATAAAAAAGAGCGATGCTTTAAAATTAAAGGATGATTTAGAAAAACAATTTCCAGTAGCGGTATATTTAGGCATGCCTTCTTCCCAAGAAGATGTCCCGGTGGCTTTAGAGAATAAAGTGATATTTAGTCCTTTTGAAGTAGTAACCCAGCTTTACGGAACGCCCAACTATAAAGGGGTTGACCCAAGCACCTTTTTATCCTTGTTTTTTTTGCTTTCTTTTTCTCTTTCGTTGGGTGATGCAGGTTATGGTTTAATTTTGGCAGCTTTTTCTTTTTTTATGCTGAAAAAATTTAGATTAAGCGAGAATGCCCGCAAATTCATAAAGTTATTTTTATGGGCAGGTATCTTTACTTTATTGTCAGGTTTATTTACCGGTAGTTTTTTTGGCAACCTTATTGATAAATTGCCTGTCTCTTTTGCTAATTTAAAGAAAATAAAGGATGCACTTATTATATTGGACCCTTTAAAGGAACCGCTAAAGTTTCTGGTTATAGTGTTGCTGTTTGGATATTTACAGATCTGTTTTGGGATATTTTTGCGGTTGATAAAGTTAATTAAAGATAAAAGTTATTTTGATGCTATTTTTGGACAGTTTCCTGTTTTGGTTCTACAGCTGGGTTTATTTTTGCTTATTTTATGCTTTGCGCATATTCTATCGTTTTCCTTTATAAAGATAATTCTGGGTGGCTTGGCTTTTTGCGGATTGATGATAATAATTTATCAATTTTATGTGCAGCCGGATTTAAGTCTTAAAATATTCTGGTCAATATACGGAATCTACAGTATAGTGGCGGGAAATTTTTTGGCAGATACTTTATCTTTTAGCAGAATCTTTGCTTTGGGTTTGACCAGCGGGCTTCTGGCAATCGCTATAAATGAGATCGTCTTTATTATGTTTAATCTTTTTACCGGTTTAAAAATTCCGCTTTTATTAAGCGCATTTTTTGCTATATTATTATTTATTCTTGGGCACCTGATGAATCTGGCAATAAATATTTTGGGAGCTTACGTACATACTTCCCGACTCCAGTATCTGGAGTATTTTAGCAAATTTTTTGAAGCAGGAGGAAGGCCTTTTAGGCCATTTAGAAAAGAGTATCTTTATATTGATATAGAAAATTGAAAATAAACAGGAGGCAGAGATGGAAGGATTAGTAATTGCGATAATTGGTTCGGCAATGGCAGTATTTTTATGTGGCGCAGGTTCTTCAATTGGTGTAGGATTAGCAGGACAGGCAGCAAATGGCGTTTTGTCTGAAGAGCCGGAGAAATTTGGCAATATGTTGCTTTTGGTAGCGCTTCCCGGAACTCAAGGTATTTACGGTTTTTTGGCGGGGTTTTTGGTAATTTTAAAGTTGGGTTTACTTAAAGGTGAGGTGGTCTTGCCTAATTTAAGCCAAGGCTTGCAGATTTTTGGCGCATGTTTGCCGATTGCCATTTCGGGCTGGATTTCCGCTATCCATCAGGGAAAGGTTTGCGCCGCAGGTATTGGGGTGGCGGCAAAACATCCGGAAGCAGTGATGCGGGCGCTTATCTATGGTGCATTGGTGGAAACTTATGCGATTTTGGGATTGGTGGTAACTATTTTCCTTCTCAACGGAATAAAATTATAAGATGGGACTGCAGGAGATTATTGATGGTATTTTGTCTGAGGCAGAGAAAAAAGCCCAGGCAATAGTGAAAGAGGCGCAGGCTTCTAAAGAAAAAATAATTGAGGAAGCGAAGATAAGAGCCCAAGAGAATAAAAAAAATTTTTTAAATGAAAAAGAAAAAGAGATTAAGAATCAGGCAAAGAATATATTAATCCAGGCAAATTTAGAAAAAAAACGACTTATCCTTAAGGCGCAGAGAGAAATAATTGACGAGGTATTGGAAAGTTTTTTAAAACATTTGGACAAAAACAATTTCCCCAAGAAAAAAATAATTTTTAAAGATAAAGAAAAACAGGAGGATTTGACCCCTGAAGAGTATCTAAGAGATATAAAAGAAAAATTTGAGATTGAGGTCGCGCGTATTCTTAAATTCGATGAAGAAAACAGTTAGAATCGATCCTTTTTCTTACGCTTTTTCTGTTGGCAAAGTTAGGGTGCTGGAGAATTATCTTTTAAAGGAAGACGAAATCAGGAATCTTATAAATTTGGATTTACCTTTAGCTTTAGAATCTTTAAGCAACCATAAAATTTACGGGACGCAGATTTTAAAGTTGGATACTTTTTTAAAATGGGAAGATTTTTTAGAGAAGCAGAAAGAGAAATTAGATACACTGCTAAAAAAATTGATTATCAGGGAAGAAATTTTTACAATTATAAAAGATGCCCTTGCCTTTCCCAAAAAAGCGCTAAAGATTACCTCTTGTGTAGAGAGTAAATTTCTCAAAGATTATTTTAAATATTATGTAGATTTTATAAATATAAAGACACTATTTTCTTTAAAAGACAAAAAAGAATTTATAGAAGGAGGATTTATTCCCCTTAATGAATTTTTTAAATTAAAGGAAAAATCCCCTGAAGAGATACTCTTATTTTTTAAACATACCCCTTACAGCCGTTTGGTTACAGAGGGTATAGGATATTTTAAGGAGCATTCTACTTTTGTATATTTAGAAAGCTTGTTTCAAAGTTTTTTGGTGGATTTTATAAAAAAATATAAATATAATGCCTTTGGTTTTGAACCAGTGGTGGCTTACTATCTGGCAAAACTTAATGAGTTCAATCTTTTAAGGACAATTTTTTTGGGCAAGTTTTTAGGGTTAGATAAGGAATTTTTAAATAAAGCATTAACTACTACCTATGTCTAAAATTGCCATAATTACGCAGGCAGAATTTACAGATTTATTTAACAATCTGGGGCTTGTTGCTTATTCATTTAAAGAAAACGATAATTTAAAAGATAAGTTAGAACAGATAAAAAAAGACGATATAGCGATAATTTTTATTCAGGAAGATTTAATTAAAGAAGAGGATATTGTAGAACCGCACAAAGATAGAATTTACCCTTTAATTATGCCTCTGAGGATTTATAAGGACCGTTTGAATTTAAACAAAAAGATGTTATCCAAAGCTTCTTTAAAGGTTAGCGGAAAGGAAGGGGCTTAAAGTGTCAGAAGCAAAGATAATTCGGGTAGCAGGACCATTGGTAGTGGCGCAAAATATTAAAGAAGCCCGTATGTACGATGTGGTAAGGGTAGGCAATGAAGGCTTAATTGGAGAGATCGTAGAGATAAAAGATGAATTTAGTTTTATTCAGGTATATGAAGAGACCAGTGGATTAGGTCCGCAGGAGCCGGTTTATTCTACCCATCAGCCTTTAAGCGTAGAATTAGGTCCCGGCTTAATCGGTGCAATCTATGATGGGATTCAAAGGCCATTGGATATTGTGCGAATAAAACAGGGGGATTTTATAAAAATGGGTATATCCGTAGCCGGACTGGATAGAGAGAAAAAATGGCATTTTGTTCCCCAACTTAAAAAAGATGATTTAGTAGAAGGAGGCGATATTTTAGGTTATGTGCAGGAGACTAGTTTAGTGGTTCATAAGATTATGGTTGCGCCTTATATTAAAGGTAAGATATTAGAGATAAAAGAAGGCGATTTTCAAATTACAGACACCATCGCTTATATAGATTCCGAAGGAAAAGTTATAGAGTTAAAGATGTTTTCTACTTGGCCGGTAAGAAAACCCCGCCCATTTAAAGAGAAATTGGTTTCGGATACGCCTTTGGTTAGCGGACAGCGCGTAATCGATACTTTCTTTCCTATTGTTAAAGGAGGGACAGCTTGTATTCCTGGTCCTTTTGGTTCAGGCAAAACTGTCTGCCAGCACCAGTTAGCAAAATGGTCAGATGCGGATATTATTATTTATGTGGCATGTGGAGAAAGGGGCAATGAAGCAGCGGATGTGCTTTTAAGTTTTCCTGATTTAAAGGACCCGCGCACAGGAAAACCCCTTATGGAACGCACGGTTATCGTTGCCAATACCTCTAATATGCCGGTAGCAGCCCGCGAGGCGTCTATCTATGCTGGGGTAACCATTGCAGAGTATTTCCGGGATATGGGATATTCGGTTGCCTTGATGGCAGATTCTACTTCCCGCTGGGCAGAAGCACTAAGGGAAATTTCCGGTCGTCTGGAAGAGATGCCAGGTGAAGAAGGTTATCCGGCAAATCTTTCCAGCCGGATAGCTGAGTTTTACGAACGTGCCGGAAACATAGTTTGTTTGGGAAAAGATAACCGGAAGGGGTCTTTAAGCATTATTGGTGCGGTTTCTCCGCCGGGAGGGGATTTATCCGACCCGGTAGTGCAGGCAACATTAAGGGTAACGAAAGTTTTCTGGGCATTAGATGACCGCTTAGCCAATGCGCGCCATTTTCCGGCAATAAACTGGCTTTTAAGTTACTCGCAATATTTAGAGAATATAAAGGTTTATTTAGAAAAAAATATTTCCGAAGAATTCTTAAATTTAATCCGTGAAGCGATGCGGATATTAGAGGAAGAGGCAGAGTTGTTGGAGATTGTGCGTTTGGTAGGGGAAGAAACCCTTTCCGAATTTGACCGCTTGACTTTAGAGACAGCCAAATCTCTGCGCGAAGATTTCTTGCATCAGAATGCCTTTCATAACGTAGATACTTACACCTCTTTAAAAAAACAATACCTTATGCTTAAGTCAATTATTTCGCTCCACAAAAAATATTATGAAGAGTTAAAAACAGGAAAAATATTTAAGGAGATATTCTCTTTGTCTTTAAAAGAAAAGATAGCGCGTATGAAGTATATAGAAGAAGAGTCTTTGGATAAACTTCAAGATTTAATCCAATCAATTAAAAATGAAAATGTATAAAGAATACTTTACCATTTCCCATATCTCTGGTCCTATTTTGGTGGTAGAAAAAACCCAAGATGTAAAGTACGCAGAACTAGTGGAGATTAAGGGTCCGGATAATCAATTTAGGCAGGGCAAAGTTTTGGAGGTAAGCGAAGAATCGGCGATTGTAGAGGTATTTGAGGGCACTACTGGTTTAGACCTGCAAAATACCCGTTTGCGGTTTTTGGGGAAAACCCAGACGCTGGGAGTAGCCCCCGTTATGTTAGGCAGGATTTTTGACGGGAAAGGTAAACCGCGCGATAACGGACCTGAGATTATCCCGGAAAAATTTTTAGACATAAACGGTTTTCCCATAAATCCGGTGAGCCGGGATTACCCCAGGAATTTATCCAGACAGGTATCTCTGCGATTGATGGGATGAATCCTCTGGTAAGGGGCCAGAAATTGCCCATATTTTCTTCAGCGGGCCTTCCCCATAACCGGCTTACTGCCCAAATTGTGCGACAGGCAAAAGTATTGGGTAGGCAGGAGCAATTTGCGGTGGTTTTTGCTGCGATGGGGATTACCTTTGAAGAAGCAAACTTTTTTATTCAGGATTTTACGCGCACTTCTGCGATAGAGCATACCGTGCTTTTTATAAATTTAGCTGATGAGCCGACAATTGAAAGGTTATCTATCCCGCGTTTAGCTCTCACTTGCGCAGAATACCTTGCCTTTGAAAAGGGGATGCATGTATTGGTTATTTTAACCGATATGACTTTTTACTGCGAAGCATTGAGAGAGATTTCCTCCCATCGCAAAGAAGTGCCGGGCAGAAGGGGTTATCCGGGTTATCTTTATACTGACCTTGCTTCGATATATGAACGGGCAGGAAGGATAAAACAAAAATCCGGCTCAATTACTTTAATACCGGTTTTAACTATGCCGGAAGATGACAAAACCCACCCTATTCCGGATTTAACCGGTTATATCACCGAAGGTCAGATTATTCTCTCCCGGCAATTACACAAGAGAGGGGTATACCCTCCTATTGATGTTTTGCCTTCTTTGTCTCGATTAAAAGACAAAGGGATTGGCGAAGGCAAAACTCGCAGAGACCATGCGGATGTGCTTAATCAACTTTTTGCCTGTTATGCGCACGGCAAAGAAGCTAAGGAATTAGCGGTGATTTTAGGGGAAGCCTCACTTTCCGAATTAGATAAGATGTATTTGGATTTTAGCGAGAAATTCGAAAAAGAATTTGTAAACCAGCAGGAATTTCAGGAGCGCAGTATTATCGATACTTTGGAGATTGCTTGGAAATTGCTAAAAGATATTCCCAAAGAAGAACTTAAGCGCATCCGGCCGCAATACATAGAAGAATTTTATCTTAAATCTTAAAATTAAAATTTTTTAAATGAAACTATCCGTTAATCCCAACCGCATGGAACTTCTAAAGTTAAAAAGAAGGATTCTTTATGCCCAGAAAGGCCAACGCCTTTTAGAGGAGAGATTAAAGGGTTTGCTTTACCATTTTATGGCGCTTTTTAAACAGACCCTTGCCTTAGAAGAAGAGATAGAAAAAGAGACCGACTCTTTTTTAAAAAATCTTTGGGCAGGGTATCTTTTAACCGGCAAAAAAGAGTTCTTCCGTTCTTTAAAAGAGCTCTCTTTTGGCTATCAGATTAAAAAAGAGGAAAAAACTTTTATGGCAGTAAGGACTCCTTCTTTAGAATTGCAAATAACCTCCTTTAACTATCCCAAAGAAGAAATTAATCTGGATTTGGAGCTGGCGGTTAAAAGATGGAGCAAACTTTTGCCCAAATTAGCAAAATTAGCTTGCCAGCTTAAAACCTGCCAGCTTCTTGCTGATGAGATAGAATCCACCCGTCGGCGTGTAAATGCACTTAAATATTTACTTATTCCTTCCTTTTCGGAAACCGTCCGTTATATTAGCGAGAAACTTAATGATTTGGAACGGGATGCTTTGTTACGTTTGTTGCGGATAAAGGAAGTTATTCGCAAATATTAAAAAACTTTTTTTAAAGTTTCTTTACATTAGAAGCCTGCTGCCCTTTTGGACCGCTGGTAATATCAAATTCCACTTCTTGCCCTTCGTTTAAGGTTTTATAACCTTCGCCTAAAATAGCAGAATGATGTACAAAAATATCCTTGCCATCATCGGTGGTAATAAAACCATAACCTTTTTGGTTGCTGAACCATTTTACTTTACCGTGCATTTTATTTACACCTCCTTTCTTTTGATAATAAAAAACCGCAAGGTAATTCCATCACTCTTTACCTTGCGGTAATTGGCGGTGACGAATTCCTTTAACCTGTTTTTGAATATAGCATAAAAATTTAATTAGTCAAGTATTTTTTTATTTATAAAGCGTTTGCAAAATTTTTAGATATTCCGAACATCTTGATTTTTTATATTCTTACGTCAGAGAGCAAGCGATGTTTCTTTAGTGACAATAACTTTATTTTTTTAAGAAAAAAATAAACTTTAGTGTTTGTTCTTTTTAAAAAATGTAGTGATTTTTGAAGAGTAATTTCAGTGTGCCGGTATTTCGGCATTTTGTAAAAAGCGGATATTTTTATTTTGCTTTTATAAAAAAAATAAAAAAAACTTGATTTTTTATATTTTTATGTTAAAAATAAATAAATAAATAAATAGATGAAAGAGGACAAAATCTTCAAAAAAATAAAATTCTTAAAAGTTTCCGGTTTGATTTTAAAAATAATCGCTTGGGTTTCTTTATTTTTGGGTTTAGCCAATTCAATTTCTCTGCTATTCGGTAAATTTAATGGATACCCGCAAGAAATAAAAATAGTAGCTGTCTTGGCGGGTTTTCTTTTTTTTGGTTTTGTATTCTTTTTGTTTTACACCATTGCGGTTACTACCGATGTTTTAATTAATACAAAAAAAGAAGAATAGATGAAAAAAATTTTTTTTATTTTTTTAATTTTTTGTTTAATCAGCGGGGGTTTTAGTTATGTTTTGGGTGAAGATGAATTTACGGAATTTCAGGAAAAGGTAAACCTGTATGTAGGGGAAACAAAGATTTTCTCTGCGGATGCCCCTAAACGCGTGGTGCTTGGCAAGCCCGAGATAGCCGATGTTCAGACGGTTAAAAAAGATGGGATTATCCTGTTGGCAAAATCACCCGGGACCACTACCTTTATTTTCTGGGATAAGTGGGGCGAGCAAGCTTTTCGTATCAATGTCTTTGCGGAAAATTTAAGTTCTTATCAGGACAGGATAAAAGATTTTATTAAGGAATTAAATTTAAATAAGGTTTATTCCAAAGCAGTAGAAAGCGAAGGTAAAATTATGCTTTTAGGAGAGGTAAGAAGTCAGGATGACAAAGAACGGCTTTTTTCTGCTTTAGGTTCTTTAAAGGATAAGGTTATCGATTTAATTAAGGTAAGAGAGGAAAAACTTGTAGAAATTGATGTCCAGGTTTTGGAGTTAACTAAAGAAGCCTCTGAGGCATTAGGTTTTATTTGGCCAAGCAGCGTAACTATTGAAGATAGTCCAGCTACCGGTAAATGGAAAGATATGATTAAGGTAACTTCTTTTAGCCGAGGCAAATTTACATGGACTTTAGATCTTTTGGAAAGTGAACGCAAGTTACATATCCTTTCCCGGCCTCGTCTGGTTTGTTTAAGCGGCAAAGAAGCAGAATTATTAGTAGGAGGGGAAATTCCGGTTTTTACCTCTACAGTTAGCACCTATGGAACAACGGGGAATGTAGAATATAAAGAATATGGGATTAAATTAAAAATAAGGCCTCTGGTAACTGATAATAACAAAATCCAACTTTCTTTAAATACAGAGGTAAGCGAAGTGGGGAATGTGGAGACCACAGGTTATGCGCGCGCTTATCCGTTGACTAAACGCTCTGCTTCTACTGAACTTTACTTAGATGATGGCCAAACTATTGCTATTGGTGGTTTGATAAAACAGAAAAAAGAAGTGAATATCCAAAAATTTCCTTGGTTAGCGGATATACCTATATTGGGTATATTTTTTAAACACAAAAGTATGGAATTACCTCCTAAACAAGATACCGAACTTTTCATTACCCTTACGCCCACGATTATTGGAGGCAAACAAGAGGTTAGTGCTATAGAAAAAGAAGAAAAGACAGAGACAAAGAAAACCTTAACGGAAGTTATGCCGATTCAAGAGAGCAAAAGTCTCCCTGCTCCGCTTAGAGATTATATTTCAGGGGTGCAGAATAAGATTTCTAAATTTGTCCAGTACCCTTCGTCGGCAAAGGGCACAGGTTGGTTTGGCACCGTAAAGTTAGGGCTTCTTATTGGTTCGGACGGGAAACTTAAAGAGGCAAATATAGTGAGTTCTTCCGGATATAAACTGTTAGATGATTCTGCGAAAGAGGCGGTAAGGAAAGCAAGTCCTTTCCCGCCGTTTTATTCGGATATCAAGTTAAAAGAACTGTATGTAGAAATTCCTATTGAGTATAACCACGATTGATATGAATTGTATTTTTAAAAAAGGAGGAGGTAAAATGGGTTTATCTACTGTTTTAAATAACCAAACAAATATTAAACGATTGATGATTTTTGGTTTAATATGCGGTTTTTTATGGGGATGCGATAAACTGAATTTTTTAAATTTTTCTTCAAAAAAACCTGCAAAAGAACAACCTTCCAAAGTTTCTTCTGCAAACACTTCTTATGAAGTTTCCGGGACAATCGTTGCCAGAGTAAACAATATGCCTATTACTTTAGAAGACCTAAATCAGGAAATAGAAGCTTACAATGCGCTGGTGCCGGCGGATAAACCAGAATTAAAGATTACTACCCGCGAAAAAAAGCTTGAGTATTTAAAAAACGAAATAGTCAGACGCCTTCTTTTGTATCAGGAAGCATTAAACCGCGGTTTGGATAAAAAAGATATAGTGTTAAAAGCCATAGAAAAAACAAAAATGGACCTTTTGGTGATGGAATTGGTTAAGGAGGAGGCAGAAAAGGTAGAGGTATCTTCCAAGGAAATAGAGGATTATTACAATACCTATAAAGAGGAGTTAAAAGAACCGGAAGAAAGGCAGATTCGGGAAATAGTGGTTACTACCGAACAGGAAGCCAAAGATGTGCTTATCAAACTTTTGCAGGGAGAGGATTTTGCTAATTTGGCAAAAGAATATTCAAAGTCTGCTTCCGGCAAAAATGGAGGAGATTTGGGATTTATTAAGAAAGGAACAAAGTTTGTTCAATTCGATACTGTGGCTTTTGCGGATACTTTGGAGGTAGGCAAAATTAGCAATATTTTTAAAGGGCCCGATGGGTATTATATTATAAAATTGGAAGCCAAGCGTGGGGGAAAACAGAAGAGTCTTTCCGAACTCTGGGATGATATAAAGAGGGGATTGACTTTTTTAAAACAGCAGAAGAAAATAGAAGAATTAATTGGGAACCTTTCGCGTAACGCCAGATTTGATTTTTATGAACAGAATATAAAGTAAAATAAAAATGTCCCAACAAAAATTGTTTTTAATTATAGGTGCGATATGCGTGGTAATTGCCTTGGTGGTAATCTTTGGTTATATTGAACAACAGCGCCAGATTATTAAAAAACAGGCGGCAGAGGCGCTTGCCAGTCTTCAGAAAGAACAGGTGGCAGTGCTGGTAGCCAAAAGCGATATCCCGCAAGGGGTGGCGCTTGAGCCGGAGATGTTAGATACAATGATAATTCCCCGCCGTTATCTTCAACCTAAAGCAGTGGTGTCTCTGGACAGAATAGCAGGGATGATTACTATCGCGCCTATTGCTAAGGGTGAGCAGATTACTTTAAACAGACTTTCTCCTCCCAAAGAAGCCGCAAGCAGGGTAAGTAGCGGTGCTTTGGCGGATTTAACTCCTATTGGCAAAAGAGCCATTACCATTCCGGTAGATAATATTGCTTCCTTAGCGGGGATGATTAAACCCGGCGATTATGTGGATGTAATCGCCGTAATGCCTGTGCCCTCGATTAGCGCGGAAGGCAAACAGGTTAATCAGGTAGCAGTCGTTCCTTTATTTCAGAATGTTTTAGTTTTAGCCACAGGCCAGGAGACTGTGTCTTCGCGTTATAAAAAAGAGGAAAAGAAAGAAGTGCCTCCATTTATCACTCTGGCGTTGAGTCCGCAGGAAGCAAATTTAATTGCTTTTGTTCAGGAACAGGGCAAGATTCGTTTGATTTTGCGTTCACCAGCAGATGCGCAAATCCAGATGCTTTCACCGGCAAGTTGGAATACTTTATTGCAATATATAATGCCGCCGGAAGCGTATAAACCGGAAACCGAACCGGTTGTTAATAATGAAGAAAATAAAACCAAAGAATTAGAGAAGGCATCTCCCGTCGATTATGTAGAGATTTATCGCGGTTTAAATAAAGAAAAAGTCCCTTTATCTAAAGAATAATTTTTGACATACCAATATTATCATATATTAAATCCAGTTGATTAAAAATGGCAAGAACAATTGTATTTTTTAGCACAAAAGGCGGGGTAGGCAAAACTTTAATTACCGCTAACTTAGCGGTTTCTCTGGCAAGGGATTATAATCAAAGGGTCTGCCTGATAGATTTGGATTTGCAGGCAGTAGGGGATATGGCAAGGATGTTGGATTTGGTTCCCCAGAAGACGTTGGCAGATTTAATAAATATTATGAAGCACCATCCCGAGAGTTTTAAAAAAGAGGAATTTTTAATTAAGACCTCTTGGGGGGTGGACTTTCTTAGCGGCGTATTGCGTCCGCAACAAGCGTTTTATTTGGAAGTAGATAAAATTAAAGAAGTGTTTAAATTATTGGATAAAGATTATGAGTATATTCTAGTGGACATCGGCAGAGGATTTAGCGAGATTTCGGTCAATGTTTTAAACCAAGCCAACCTTATCCTTTTGGTTTTAAGCCCTGATATCCTTTCCATATATCAAACCAAATGGGCGTTAGACACCTTGCAATTTTTGCATTTTCCTTTGCAGATGATTAAAATCGTGCTTAACCGGGCAGGCTCGGTTTCGGGGATTAGTTGGCAGGAAGTAAAAACCACTCTGCCGGTAGAGATTGTCTGTTTTTTGCCTTCGGAAGGCAGGGCTGTAGGCTTGGCAGTTAATCGTTGCATACCTGTGGTAGTAGATAACCCCCGCGCTAAAATTAGTCAGGCAATAAAAAAATTGGCGGAAGAATTGGTGAAAGAGTCAGGACTGTTTATCGAACACAAGCAACTGGACCAGGTCCATTTAAAAGAGCTAATTACGGAAAAAACAGGAGAATTTTGGCAGAAGGAAGGGCTGGTTGAACCGCTAAAGTCAGCAGAAGAGAAGGTTGACGAGATATTGGTTATTAAACGCCGTATCCATAGCCGTCTAATTGAAGAGTTAAATATAAAACGATTAGATATGAAGGTATTTAGCGATTACAAAAAAACTCAGGAATTGAAGGAAAAGGCAGAGGTAATTGTGACTAATTTTTTGACCGAAGAGGTGGGAAGTCTGATCAGTTCTTTGGAGGTGCGCAAAAAATTGGTTAAAGAGATACTTGATGAAGCGCTTGGGTTAGGACCTTTGGAAGATTTATTAGCGGACCCGGATATAACCGATATTATGGTTAACAACAAAGACGAGATTTACATTGAACGGCACGGAAAAATTGAGCTTACTACCAAAAAATTTATTTCCAATGAACAGGTAAAAACGATTATCGAAAGGATTATCGCTCCTATTGGCCGGCGTATAGATGAATCAAATCCTATGGTGGATGCGCGCCTGCCGGACGGCTCGCGCGTAAATGCGATTATCCCCCCTTTGTCTTTAACCGGGCCATGTTTGACAATCCGCAAATTTAGAAAGGAAAGATATAAAATCGAAGACCTGATTAATTTGAAAACCTTAAATACCAATATGTCGGAGTTTATCAAAGCATGTGTTTTATCACGCAAAAACATAATTGTTTCCGGAGGCACCGGTTCAGGTAAAACCACCGTGCTAAATGTATTATCCAGTTTTATCCCCAATAATGAAAGGATTGTCACCATTGAAGATGCCGCGGAATTAAAATTGGCTCAGGAACACTGGGTAAGATTAGAATCCCGTCCGCCCAATATTGAAGGTAAAGGTGCGGTAACGATAAGGGATCTTTTCAGGAACACCTTAAGAATGCGTCCGGATAGGATTATTATTGGCGAGTGCAGGGGTTTAGAGACATTGGATATGCTGCAAGCTATGAATACCGGCCATGATGGCTCAATGACTACGGTGCACGCCAATTCTACCCAAGATGTTTTGGTAAGGTTAGATTCAATGATTCTGATGTCCGGAGTGGAACTTCCGATTAGGGCAATTCGGGAAATGATTGCTTCGGCTATTGATATAATTATTCATACCGCGCGCCTTTCTGATGGAACGCGCAAAATTGTGCAAATTACCGAATTAAGCGGAATGAAAGATGAAATCCATGTTAATTTGCAAGATATCTTTGTTTTTAGACAAACCGGGATTGATGCGCAGGGGTATGTTTTGGGCGAATTTAAGCCTACCGGCTATATCCCCACCTTTTTAGAAGAAATAAAGATAAAAGGCATTTCTCTACCCGAAGGAATTTTTACCCCTTAAGTTTATTAATTGCAATTTTATAACTAATGAAAATAATTAACCAGAGCAAAAATACGGTTTTGGCGCAAGACATAATCGTAACAGATAATTTCTTAAGCCGTGCTAAGGGCTTATTAGGAAGAAAAGAATTTTTAGCCGGGCAAGCATTAATTATTAAACCTGCTAAATCCATCCATACTTTTTTTATGCACTTTCCTATTGATGTTTTATTTGTAAATAAGAACAAAAAAATAATAAAAGCAATTACTGCGCTTGCGCCCTATCGTTTTACCGCCTTTTATTTTAATGCGGTTTTAGTGATTGAATTGCCTGCTTATACCCTTCAAAAAACCTCCACCCAAGAAGGCGATTTATTATCCTTTGATTTTGCCTTTTAGATTAAAATTTTCTTACCCATTTTAAAAGAAAAAATTTTCTCTAATTGACAAAAGTATTTTTAGATGCTATATTTAAAATAGAGTTTAAATAATGTCCAATCTGGAAAAGGCAATAAAATAAGGCAATTTTTCAAGGGAAAAGGGAAAGAGTAGATAATGGGAGTAATATATAAATTAAAATCGTCTATTATTGATTTTATTTTAGAAAAGAAAAAAGAAAACCCTTTAATTAGTTGCCGGCAGCTCGTTCCTTTAATTCAGGAAAAATTTCAAATTGCGGTTTCTAAATCCAGCATTAATGCAGTAATCAAAGAAGCAGGGTTGAGTATGCCGGTGGGAAGAAGGCGTAAAAAAACTTCCAAGCAGGAAATTAAGCCAGAGCAGGAAATTAAGTTATTAAAAAGCCCAGCATTTGCTAATCCGCCTCTTTTGTTAGGTGTAAAAGAAAATTTAGCATCTGTTCCCTTAGTATCTGTTCCTCCAGAACCACCCGCTAAAGAAGAGTCAAAACCTATTTCGTCTGCATTTATGGCAAAACCTCCGACGGAAAAGCCCCCAGTTGAAGAAACTCCTGTTAAAGAGCCAATTGCCACTGAAGCATTTCTTAGTCAAGAGAAAAGGGTTATTCTTCCCTTAGAGATAGAAAAAAGTGGCATAGTTTTTCTTAAAGCTGCAGATTACCTTTTAGGAGGAACTTCTTGCATAAAAGAGATACTTTTAAACCGGTTTAATAATGGCAAAGAAAAAGAGATCACAGAGATGATTGAAGCCATACTTTACCAGCCCTTTACCGACAATTTGGACATTTCTTCTTATCTTGAAGCATTAAAACAAGTTAAAGGATTATTGCCCTTTATAAAAGAAAAAATTGCGCAGGCAAGTTTACAAGTGCGTTGTATAGAAGTACACCTTTCTGATGGCATAAGTTATTATTTGGATGGGCAACTGCATACTGTTTGGTCAATCCCACAAATCCCGTATATTTTTTCTCTTGGTTTATACCATATAAAAAATTATTTTAAAGATATTTTTAATGGAAATAAACCCTTAGTGCTTTGCCATTCTTCTGGCTATAATTTTCCTATCCCTGAATTTTTTAATTTTATGGAAAGTTTTGAAGCCAAAGAAAAAACAATTACCCACCTTACCTTTTATAATAATAAACTGGAAAAAATAGGAATTTTGCCTTTAGAAAGAAAAGAAAAAAGAACTTTTATTTTTGGTTTATGGCCTTGGCAGTTTGGACAATTCCGCAAAGGGAAAATTCTTACGGATTTTATGTCTTTTTGTTTTACTCCCTTAAATAAAAAGTTATATTTAGCACGCGTGGAGATAGAATTGGCGCAACCTAATGTAAATAAAAATGTTATACTACAAGGATGCGCTTTAAAAGAAGAACTTGAAGGGAAAATTAAATTAATTATCCTTACAAATTCCCCTTTAGAAATGTCCAATGAGGAATTAGTTAATCTTTATCTGGAATCTTGGCCCAATTTAGAAGAAACCTTTATGGATTTTAGCAAAAAAGTAGAATTTTTTACTTATACTTCTGAGCAGCAAAAATTCTTTTTTTTGGAAAAAGAGCTTAAAAAAGAAGAAGCAGAAATAGAGGGCTTTTTTAGGAATTATTTGGATAATTTAGATAATTATGTGCGTTGGCAATTTTTCCCTGCTGGCTATGAAGAAAAGGATTTTTCTCTTGCTCAAGAAAGATTTTATAGTTTAAAAGCGGATTTTAATCTCCAAGCGCATAATTTTCTGGTTGCTTTTAAGGTTTCTGACCAGTATCCTTTTTTAAGGGATTTGGAATATGCCTGCCGGCGCATAAACGAAAAAAAGGTTGTATTTATGGATGGCAAAAGATGTTGGTTAAGCGCAGAAAAATTTTAAAGAGCATTTTTAAGAAAGCGTTTTCTAAATTTGGCTTAACTCTCCTTGACAAGTCATCATCTAAATGATATATTTTAATTGTAAATAAGAGGAATCCTGATAAGGAGGAATCAGGATGAAATGCCACGGGATAAAAAGGGTCAAAAAAGTTTTTATTTTTTTTGTAAATCTGCCGGGTTAAGCATATAGCAGCGCTTAATTCGGCATTTTTATTTTAGGAGATTTGTAATGAGTTTAAAAAAGAATTTAAAAATAAAAAAAGCACAGACCATTGTAGAGTATTATCTTTTGTTTATTCTTTTTGCTTTTGGAATAGTGGCAGTATTTGGCGGCTTTAATCCGGAGAGTGTAAATATTAAGCAAGTGTTTCAAAATCAGATAGAGCAAGCATTAAGCACAATAAATAGTCAAAGATGAAAAATAAAAAAGCAATAATTACCTTAGAAACTACAGTATTGTTGGCGATTTGCGCCATTGCGCTTTTATCGATGACTGTTTATTTTAAAAGGTCGCTACAGGGAAACTGGCGCACTAACATTGATAGTTTTTCTGCGGAGCAATTTGGCAACGAAGGATATACCGGAGAGATTTCTGTTTTATCATCTTTGTTGGGAGTAGATGTGGGTATCGATTCCAGTATTGAGCAAACGTATTCTATTTCAACACCAAATAGGATTATAGTTATTCCAGGATGGCAAGAAAATAATTAATTATGCGCAAAGCACAGAGCATATTAGAATATGTGATATTGGTGGTTACAGTGGCAGCAGCATTTATGGCGATGAATATTTATATCAATCGCTCTGTCAATAGCCGGCTGCATGATTTGGAATTGGAGATTACGCCGCCGGTAATAGTAAGTAACCAATAAAGAAAGGAGGTGAAAAAAATGATGAAAAGAGGGCAGTCAACGTTGGAATATGTAATTGTTTTAACTGCAATTATTGCGGTGGTATTGGCTTTTGCTTGGAGCACATTGAAAAATAATTTAAACACTTCTTTAGTGCACGTGGGAAACCAGATGCAGAGCCAGGTTCAGAAAATAAATTATGGTGGCGCAGATAATCTTTCAAAATAACTTGTAAAAAAGGAGGCAAGAAAAATGTTAAAACTTAATAAGAAAAAAGCGCAGACCACTGCTGAATATGCGATTGTGATTGCTATTGTGGTAGGCGCAGTAGTGGCAATGCAGGTTTATATAAAAAGGGGGCTGCAAGGAAGAATTAAAGACGCAGTAGATTTTACCGGTGATAATTTAAGCACTAATACGAATTTTGCTTTTAAGAGTGGGCAATATGAACCCTATTATTTAGCTACTGCTTCTGATTCTCAGAGCGCAAGAAAAACTCAGGAAGTTTTAGGAGTAGCAGGAGAAGTAGGCAGGGGAGCATCAGAATACACTTCACAGCAGCGCGTGCAAAGGATTGGTACTAATGAAACTAATGAGTTTTTAAATGCTACTGCTTCGAATGTGACCGAAGCTGATCTTACTAATATTGCGGCGCCCGACGTAAACAAAAAAGAACCTAATAAAAAATAACCGTGCAATATCAGGGGTTAGGTTTGATGGTTTATAAAAGAAGTTATGCTAAGGGAGGTGAAGGTTATGTTTTCGCTTTATAAACATAAACGCGGACAAAGCACTTTGGAATACGCAGTAATTATTGCGGTGGTGGTGGGAGCGCTTTTAGCTATTCAGGTATATGTGAAAAGAGGAGTGCAAGGAAGATTAAAGCAAGCAGCAGATGATATTGGCGAACAGTTTTCACCCGGTGCAAGCACCTACAACTATACTACTATTGTTACTTCTCGTAGTAATGAAAATGTGATACCGTCTAATAATTTAAGTATTACGAACACAACTTCGGCTTTGACACAAAATAAAACTGGCACAGAATATGTGGCTACTTATTCTGATGTAGATGAATACTGGGGAAACCCTTCGAATGTTACTAATAACAGGTAACAGGAACCAATAATAGCGGGAACTGAAATATTGATAAAGGTAGGATAACAAATAAACGTATAAAAATTGATGATTAAATTGAAAGCGCAAATTACCACTGAATATGCGGTGGTTTTGGCGATTGTGGCTGCTGCTTTATTGGCAATGCAGGTTTATATGAAGCGCGGCATTCAGGGAAGGATTCGGGACTTGGCAGACCAACTTTCGCCTACGCAATACGAGAAAAGCAGTACTGTAAGCAATTCTACTGTTATTCAAAGTGGTAATACTATCTTATCATATAAATACGGAGCAGCAAGCATACAGAGCAATGAAACTATTAACAAAAGAAGCAATGAAACAATTGGTTCAGAAACAGAGCTGGTTAACCAGCGTATCGAATAAAGGGCAAGCGACCACTGAACTGGCGATTATGGGGATGGTAGTGCTGATGGCGATGCTTTTTATGGCTAAACAAGGATTTATCTATAACGCGCGCCAAGGGCTGGAGATGTATGCTTTTAGGCAGGCATTGTCTTTAAGCAAGCAAAGCAAAAAAGGGGTTAATCTTTTGGTAATCCGCGATATAGTGCTTCCTTCTTTTTTTAGCAGTCTCGACCGCCAGCGGATTCAATCTTCTGTTGCTGTGGAAGCAAATCCTTGGGATGCTTATAATGATGAGCCGGATACTTTGCAATTTTTTCAGATTGGCGAGGCAATGATTCAGAATGATAATTATATTAATGTTCCAGCTACCAAAATTAATGCTGGCGGACATACTCAGTATATCCCTTCTCAGATTAGAGGTTTTGATTTAAAACCCCAGCCTGTTTCCCAGCCTTCTTATGCGCCATTACACACGGAAGAGCATACTTACGTTACTAAAGTTTTCGCAAATAAAAACACTACCTTTGAGAAAAATTTAACCACGCATTATACAATGCCTCTTATAGTAAGTTTTAAGAACGCCACAGAAATACAGGATGGATACACAAAAGAGGGAGAGGGTAATGTTGCTGTAGATGGTAATACTATCCCTAAAGATATTGTGTTTTATTTGAATGAAACGGTAAACAAAAAAAGGACATATACTGCGGATTGATAAAATGGCGATAAAAAGAAAATTAAAAGAATGTTATTCCCAGTCAATACTGGAGACAGTATTGGTTTTTGTAGCATTGGCTCTTTTGGCAGTGGGAGCAATGCAGTTATTCGCCAAATTGAATTTTAACCAATTTAAACGCTTAAGCGACTTTAAAAAGACGCGGCTGGCTGCGTTAAATAACATTGCCATTAATTTATCATCAAATAATCCTGCTTCGCCTAAATATTATTTAAAATTTGGAGATAGAAGTAATTACAGGATTATCTCTATTATTCCCCAAGTAGAGTTTTCCGGTGATTTTTTGCAGGATAAACGGCTTGTTGAAGCACAATTAAAATTAAAGGAATTTGATACTATTTTAAATTATGTCTTTCCCTATAAAGCAAATCAGATGAATAAAATCATAACATCATCAAATGCTTCAATAATATCCCGTTATGATCAGCTATATATTCTAAAAACATATTATTGCGGGGTGTCTTCTTCTTATTGTAGGAATAATTATAGGAATAGGAATATTTACTACTGCAATTGTTATAAAAATCAATGTGATAATGTATTAAACTCTGCTGAATATAATCTTGTTAATAATCTTGTTAACGAAATATCAAATTTAGCTAATGATACGATTAATGATATTAATCTTGCTTATAATGATTTATATAATGATACTACGGGAGTGGTAGCACTTATGAATGACACATTGCGTTCTCCTTATAATTATACCATTTATGATTTACCCCATTGTAAATCTTTGCCGCCTTGTTTATCCCGAGAAAAAAATGGGACCTATTATTGTTTAGAACAGACAGAAAATAATTTTTATGTAGTGAATAATTCGACTGGTGAATTTAGAGAAACAACTTGCGAGCCGGTAAGTTGTTGTGATGCAGGAGGTGATTTTTCTTCTTCTTGTCCTGATTGTGCTGAAGAAGAAAGACTTCCTGATAAGGATACAGGAATAAGTTGTCAGGATTATCAGAAATTATATTGCACTTTGCAGCATTCAGTTTTAGGCAGCCGCACCCAATTAAATAATACTATGTATAGTTTAGATAACCCCACAAATAATAATGATACCCGCGCTAATATTGAGATGTTTTTATATAAGGTA
>Ga0123519_10003262_pt1 | contig 26969 bp, 19 predicted proteins | sample YelNatPaOPRAMG02_FD_87396 | JGI IMG/M metagenome (GOLD analysis project Ga0123519, IMG submission 87396) | Hot spring microbial communities from Yellowstone National Park - Yellowstone National Park OP-RAMG-02 (version 2) | ecosystem: Environmental > Aquatic > Thermal springs > Hot (42-90C) ...
CCGCAGGGTCATGTCCATCGGACAGGTCACCACCCCCCGGTGCATCACATCGCGCACCAGCATCGCGTCCTCCTCCTGTATAGCACCGCGCCGGCCGCACCGCGCGCCATGACAGGAGGCCCACGGTTAACCCACCATTGACTTGGATGTAAGCTTCGTTCCCCTGGGCCTCCTATACGGTCGGACAATTTAGAAGATGGGGTCCATCATCAGGGCCGGATGCCCCTTCTCTTCCAGCCAGGGCAGCAGGCCGTCCACGTCCGTGCAGATCGTCTCATCGGCGATCTTGTCGAGCAGGTCGGGGACGCCCTCGCGCTCGGCGGCTTTCTGCAGTTCCTCGCGCATCTGCTGTTTGAGGATGCTGGACATCCAGACCACACGCTTCAGGCCGCCGTCGGCGGAGATGAACTTGCGGCTGGTGATGTAGTACTTGCCGATACCCATCACGCCCGGCGTCTGCAGGCCGCCGCCGGCCATGCCGGCCAGTGTGGAGAAGGTCATGCCCGCCGGCGTCATCGAGGGATCCTCGCGGCTGACGATCATCACGCCGTTGGCCTCCGGGATGACCATCATGATGCACTCGAAACAGCCGCAGGCCGTCATGGGGTTCTCCATAATGGAGTACAGCGCCACCTGCTCCACCGTGCCGTTGGAATGCTGTTTGACGAACTCGTTCGGGCCGGTGAAATAGCCCTTGACCGGGTCCAGGCAGGTGCCTTTCGGGATGGGCTGGTTCGGGCCGGTCGGGTTAATCTCGTAAGAGGCCTTGCAGTCCAGCCAGTTGTAGGCGCCGCACAGGCCAAGGCGCTCCGGGGTCACCACGCAGACATGGTTCGGGGCGAAGGACTGGCACAGCGTGCAGGAATAGAAGGTGTCCACCGCCTCGTCGGTGAGGTCGGCCAGCCGGCGGTTGCGGTAATCGTACGCCTTGCGGGCCACCTCCAGCATCTCGGCCACCTTTTTCGGATCGGTGATGATGGTTACCTGTACCTTGTCCACGATGGCGCCGAAATCGGCATGGAAGCGGGCATAGAGAATCTCGCCCAGGTGCTTCAGGTTGAAGCCCTTCTGCGCGGCGGCTTTGCTGATGCGGATCCAGGTGATGTCGCGCTGGCCGATATGCTGGACGCCGGAAGCGCCGTTGATGAAGTAGTGGATCTGGCGCTCCAATACCGGCTCGAAGTCCTCCTGCATCTTGCGGCCGGCGACCTCCACCAGGATGCCCATATCCATGGAGCCGCCTTCCTCGACCTCTTCAAAGCCCGGGCCATCGATCACAATCTTGTGGTCCTCGATCTCATCCATATTGCGCATGCGCAGATACTCGAAACAGCGGGAATTCTTCCCACCGAATTCGATGCGCATATCGGCGCGGCGCACGCGCTCGCCCTCAAAGGCCGAGCCATACGGAACGGGGATGGGCACCTCGGTGATCTTGATCTTCACACCGCGCACCTCAATGGCCCGCTGGACCAGGCGCTTGGCGCGCTCCAGATCGTTCTCCCCCTCGATATCGTCGAACGGCATGGAGATGACATGCTCGTAGCTGGTAATACCGGTGGGGAGAATCTGCGGGATGACCGTGTCGGCGATGGTCGGGAAGCCGTAGGAGATGGCGCCGGCGGCCGCCGCATACTTCAAATCGTCAATCTCGCCCAGCGCCAGCACAAAGGCGAAGACGCGGTACTTGTTGTACAGCAGGATCTCGCGCGCCTGGCCGCCCTTCATGCCGCCAAAGGTCAGCGCCGAGCGGGTGGCAAAGCCCAGGGCATAGATGGCCGACATGGTATCCAGGCCGAAGGGGACGATGTAGGTGTCGTACCCCATCTCCACCCCTTCCTCATGGAGCTGGTGGATGATGCTTCGGCCGTTCACGTTGCCGGAGAGGAAGACCAGGATGTTGCGCTGTTGGAGCTGGCGGACGATCTCGACCGCCACCTCGTTGGACTTGGCACAGCCGACGATGGCGGCGAAGCCGGGCATGCGGCCGTCCACGAGCTGGATACCCCAGGCACGAAGCTGGATGTCGTCAATGGGGCCGTTCAGCCGGCCGTCGCCGGCGCCGGCACCCTCAAACTCCGGCGAGGTAAAGCTTCCGCCCACCATGCCCTTGCCGGCCCAGTTAAAGGGCATCGGCTCCTCCCCCTTGGCGAAGCGGATGCCCTCGATAGCCTCCATCGCCAGCAGGGAGGCCACGCCGGCGTCCAGCGTCTCGCCCAGGTAGGGCAGGTAGTTCTTGTCCTTCGGCACCGGGTGCAGGAGCTTCTTGGCCTCCTCCAGCACCGGTTCCAGGTCGGCCAGCTTGGTCACCTGCCGGCCCGTGAAGCCGTAGATGACCGGCAGGAAATAGGCCGTGTTCGTGAACTCCACCTTGGCGTCCGGCCCCAGTTCAGCAATGGCCTGTTTCAGCAGTTGGTCCGCTTCGCGCACCACCATATTGGCGCCGCGCAGGGCTCGCGTAGCAATATATCGGGACATCGATCCTCACTCCTTCAATGCCTCTGTGATTGGGAAGAAGGGGCGGGGACGCCGGCCGGCGCCCCCTGCCCCAGCGATTTCAGCTTACACCTGCTCTGCGACCCTCTCCTCCACCACCTTGCGGCTGTACAGATAGCGTTGTTCGGGTGGTAGGGACAGGATCTTCTCCATCAGCTCGTCACCGCCGCTCTGGCCGTAGCGCTCGGGGTCCCACGGCACCAGACCCAGTTCCGCCCGCTTGCGGTCAATATGCGCCAGCGCCGCCTGGATCATCTCGTCATAGTCCGGGATGAACTCCATGGTGCCGCCCAACATCTCATCCCACTTCTTGGAAAGGATCTCGACGACCTCCGGACTGCCGCTGACGATGTTGTTCACGCCAAAGATGGTGTGTACGCCGGAGGCGGCGCAGTAGGTGCCGATGGCGATGGCCTTTTCCGACATCCATTCCGGCGCCATTCCTACCGCCGGCAGATCGCCGATGTCCTGGCCCAGGCCGCCTTCGGTCGCCATCTGGCTGAGCACGGTCAGGATGCGGCTGTTGTCCACGCAGGAGCCCAGGTTCAGCACCGGCGGGATGCCGATGGCCTCGCAGACCTCGCGCAGGCCCTTGCCGGCGTCGCGCATCATCTCGGGCAGGAGATAGCCGTACTTGCCCGAGGCGTGGGCGGTACAGCCGGTGGTCACCACCAGCACGTCGTTGGCGATGAGGGTGCGGATGACCTTCATCATACCCTCATCATGTGGGACGCGAGCGTTGTTACAGCCGACCACGCCGGCGACGCCGCGGACGCGGCCGGCGATGATGGCATCATTCAACGGGCGGAAGGAGCCGCGATGCAGACCGCCCTGCATGTACTGCAGGTACTCATGGGAGAAGCCGCCGATAGCTGGGCTGACGACTTTCGGGATAACCACCTTGGCTTTGCGGTTGGGGAAGTTATCCACCGCCCGCTTGACGATCTCCTTGGCGATGTCCAGCGCGTGCTCCTCGTCGAACTCGATATGCAGGGCGCCGGTCATCTTGGCCTTGGGCGAGGTGGTGATGAGCAGGGTGTGGAAGCGCTGGGACACCGGCACCAGTGCTTCCATGATGCACTGCACGTCCACCACCATGGCGTCCACCGCGCCAGTAAGAACGGCGATTTCCTGGCTGAGGAAGTTGCCGGCCGAGGGCACGCCGTGGCGCGCCAGCACTTCGAGAGAGGTACAGCACATGCCGGCGAGGTTGATGCCTTTGGCGCCTTTGGAGCGGGCATATTCCTGCATCTCCGGCATCTGCGCCACCGCCACCACCATCTCGGATAGGGTCGGCTCGTGGCCGTGGATGATGAGGTTGACCTCATCCTCTTTCAGCACGCCCAGGTTGTGATAGGTATTCAGCGGAACGGGGGTGCCAAAGAGGATGTCACTGATATCGGTAGCCATCATTGAACCGCCCCAGCCGTCGGCCAGGGAACAGCGCAGGGCCTGCATCAGGATGTGCTCCGCATCCATATCCACACCCTCATGGGTGCGGTGCATGGCCTCCACCACTTCCCGGTCGATGCCGCGCGGGGCGATGCCGGCCTTGCGCCAGATTTCCTGCCGCTTCTTCGGCGCCCGCCGCAGATAAATCAGCTCGCCTTCCTGCTGACCGAACTGCGCCAGTGCTTTCCTGCCCACATCCTCGGCAATTTCCTCTACCTTTCGCCCCTTTGTGGGTACTTCCATGATTTCCGCGACCTCGTACAGCTTCTGCACGTCGCGGATGCGGTAGCCCTGGGCTTCCCCGCGGGCGGTTTCGATCAGGGTGCGGGCGAGGTCACGGCCGTGGTCCGAGTGGGCGGAAACGCCGCCGGCCACCATGCGCGTGTAATTGCGGGCCACCACCGTGGCGCGTGTGGCGCCGCAGACGCCGCGGTCGGTCTTGCCCACCAGCCGGCAGGGGCCCATGCCGCACATGCGACAGCACACCCCGGTCGAACCAATGGGACACGGCTTCAACTCCGCCGCTCGATCAAACACCGTGGGACAGCAGGCTTCTTCAGCAATCCCCTGAAGGGCCACCACAGCGGGATCCATCGATTGGTAATTCGGTGACATGGCTTTACTCCTTCTTCATCGCCGGCGGAATGCCGGCACAATCTCACAGCCCTTACGGGCATTTCTACATTACAACGGTCGCTTTAGTACTTGCGGAAGTCGCCCGACATCTCCAAATCGGCCTGGATGGTCTGCGTGACGCGGCGGATGTAGGTGTACCAGGGCGAGGAGTCGTCGTGGGCCGGCACCAGGTCGGAGAAATCCGGCTCGACTCCGATAGGATAACCGGCGGCTTCGATGGCTTGCTGAATCGCTTCTGCGGAAATCTTGCTGGGGTCGTAATCTACCGTCACATCACGATACATGGAGCTGGCGATGACATCCTTGACGCCGTCGAGGGCCAGCAGTACCTGCCGAACCTTCAGGACATGGTGGTCGGCGTACAACGTGGGCGTGCTGAACGTGACTCTTTCCATCCCCGCGCATACCTCCTTTGGTGTGGTAATGGACCGTTTGGCCGGCTAGATTGTGTATTCCGTCACAATTATACCCATTCCTGCAACTCTGTCAAATCCCCATCCCACTTCGCGCAAAAATGCACGAAGTATCCGGCGCAATTTTTTACTGGCAGTCGTTGATGGTTCAGGAGGAGAACATGCGCGCCAATCTGCCAGTAACTATATACATTATACCACAATGCGGGGAAAAAGACAAGGAGGGGAGAAAAACTCCCCTCCTTGTCGTATCTGTGCGGAATACGGCGGAATTAGAAGAGGCCCTTGACCCGGCCGGTCTCCAGGTCCAGGTCCACGTCCACGAACGCCGGCCGTGCGGGCAGACCCGGCATGGTGCGCATTTCGCCGCACAGCGGATACAGGAAGCCGGCGCCCACCGAAGCGCGGATGTCGCGGATGGGCAGGCGGTACCCGCGCGGCGCACCCTTGAGCGTCGGGTCGTGCGAGAAGGACAGGTGCGTCTTGGCCATGCAGATGGGCATCTTGTCATAGCCCAGCTTGGTGTAAAGCTCGATCTTCTTCTCGGCCGCCGGCAGGAAGTCGACGCCATCGGCGCGGTAAATCTCGCGGGCGATGATCTCGATCTTCTCCTTGATGGGGATATCCAGCGGATAGAGGAAGCGGAAGTTGCTCGGCTTTTCGCAGGCCTTGACCACTGCCTCGGCCAGCTCGGCACCGCCCTTGCCGCCCTCGGCCCAGACGTTGCTGACATAGGCGCCCTCGGCGCCGGCCTCCACCGCCGCCTTCCGTACCAGCTCGATCTCCGCATCGGTGTCGGAGGTGAAGCGGTTGATGGCCACCACCACCGGGACGCCGAACTTGAGCACGTTCTCAATGTGCTGGGTCAGGTTAGCCAGGCCCTTGCGGAGCAGGTCCAGGTTCTCCTGCGTGTAGGCCGGATCCAGCGGCTTGCCCGGGACGACAGTGGGGCCGCCGCCGTGCATCTTCAGGGCGCGCACAGAAGCAACCAGCACCACACAGTTCGGGATCAGCCCGCTGAAGCGGCACTTGATGTTGAAGAACTTCTCCATACCCATGTCGGCGCCGAAGCCGGACTCGGTGACCACATAGCCATCCGGCCCCACCAGCTTCAGGGCGATTTTATCGGCGACGATGGAGCTGTTGCCGTGCGCGATGTTGGCGAAGGGGCCGGCATGCACGAAGACCGGCGTGTGCTCCAGCGTCTGCAAGAGGGTAGGCATCAAGGCGTCCTTCATCAGGACGGTCATGGCGCCGGCGACCTTCAGATGCTCCGCCGTCAGTGGATTGCCTTTCTTGTCGGTGCCGAAGACGATGCGGCCCAACCGCTCCCGCAGGTCCTTCAGGTCCGAGGCCAGCGCCAGGATGGCCATCACTTCGGAGGCCACGGTGATGTCGAAGCCGGTCTGGCGCGGCCGGCCGTCATCCTTAGTGCCCAGGCCGATGATGATGTTGCGCAGGGCGCGGTCCGAGACGTCCACCACCCGGTTCCACATGATGGAATAGGGGTCAATATCCAGCCGCGGGATGCCCGTGCGGGAGAGCAGGGCATCGTCGCTCATGACGCTTTCGTGCATGATGCGGGCATCAATGGCGGCCGCCAGGAGGTTGTGCGCCACACCCACGGCATGAATGTCACCGGTGAGGTGCAGGTTGAAATCCTCCATCGGGACGACCTGGGAATAACCGCCGCCGGCGGCCCCGCCTTTGATGCCGAACGTGGGACCCATGGACGGCTGACGGATGCAGGTGAACACCTTCTTGCCGATGTAGCCCAGCGCCTGGGAGAGACCGATGGTGGTCACCGTCTTGCCCTCACCCAGCGGCGTCGGGGTAATGGCGGTCACGTCCACATACTTCCCGTTGGGCCGGTCCTGCAGGCGGTCCAGGACGTTCAGGTGAACCTTGGCTTTATATTTGCCATACAGGTCCAGATCGTCCTCGGTAAGGCCAACGCTCTTGGCGATCTCCACGATGGGCTTGAGCGTGGCTGCCTGGGCGATTTCGATGTCGCTGGGTACAACCTTTGCTGCCATGTCCTTTCCTCCTTCAAAATGTGTGATAAAAATCTTTGCTTCCGCAGGTTGATATCCACCGCGCCGGCCGGCGTTATGCCGAGACCTGGCGTTTGGCGGCCGTCAGCACGTTCTTCATCAGCATCACATTGGTCATCGGGCCGGTACCGCCCGGGACCGGGGTGATCATGCCGGCCACCTCCTTGGCCGACTCGAAGTCCACGTCCCCGACCATCTTGCCGTCCTCGAAATTCACGCCGAAATCAATCACCACCGCGCCCGGCTTCACCATATCGCCGGTGATCAGGCGTGCCTTGCCCACGGCCGCCACCAGGATATCCCCCTGGCGCGTCACCGCCCCCAGGTCCACCGTGCGGGAGTGGCAGATGGTCACCGTGGCGTGCTCATGCAGGAGCAGGAGAGCCATAGGCTTGCCGACGATATTGGAGCGCCCTACCACCACCGCATGCTTGCCCTTGATGGGCACGTTGTAGCGGCGCAGGATCTCCATACCGCCGGAAGGGGTCGCCGGCGCGAAGAAATCGCCCTTGCCCTCCATCAGCAGGCCGGCGTTCAGCGGATGCACGCCGTCCACGTCCTTGGCCGGCGACAGCGCCGCGATGACCGCCGCGGGATCAATGCCCTTGGGCATCGGCTCCTGCACCATGATGCCGTGGACGCTGGCATCCGCCGAGAGGCTCTGCACCAGGCTCACCATCTCCGCCTGCGAGGCGCTCTCGGGCAGGGCCTTCAGCTCAAAGGCGACGCCGTACTTCTCGCAGGTTTTGGCGATAGCGTTGGCGTAGCTCACCGAGGCGGGGTCCTCGCCGGCGCGCACGACCACCAGCTTCGGGGTAACCCCAGTGGCTTCCTTAAAGGCCTGAATCTCCGCGCTGACCTCCTCCTGCATGGTCTTGGCCAGCGCCTTCCCATCCAGCAGTTGCGCTGTCATTCCGTGCATCCTCCTCCCTGATTTTCCGGGCGGCCGGCTGTCAGAGCTTGGCCACCACGTATGCGACCACCTGTTCCTTCAATTCGGACATGCCCCGCATGAGTTCATCGAGCCGGGCGCGCTGTTGTGCCACGAACTGTTGGTCGGCAATTTGCCCCAGGTTAATGAGCACATTCATGGCCGCGGAGCGCATGCAGGCCTCGGCCGCCACCGCCGCCACGCCGGCGTCACTCACCGCATTGACGTTGCCCTTTTCCGCCACCGGCATGCACAGCTTCAGCGTCTCCACGCTGGCCTCCACCATGCGCATCGGCGGGACAACCGCGGCCTTCAGCGCCTTCTGGATGGCCTCCTCGCGCGCCGCCTTCTGCTCCTCCGTGTCGCGCGGCATCTTGAAGGCTTCCGAGACGGCCGTGTATGCCGCGATATCATCCTCGATCAACTGGACGAAGCGGTGCCGCAGCTCCTCGGATTTCTCGAGGATGCCCTTGATCTCCCCCTCCACATCGGCGTATTTCTTTTTGCCGACGGTGAGGTTGCAGACCATGCTCACCAGGGCCGCTCCCAGCGCACCGCACAATGCCGCCGCGCTGCCCCCGCCCGGCGCCGGCTTGGCGCTGGCCAGCTCGTCCAGGAAGGTCGTGACGGGATTCTCGGTGATCATGCGTTCCTCCCTAATATGGTGAGATCTCGCTCGTCTCAGACACGGGCCGGCTCTCCCAAGACGCGCTGTACCAGCTCGTCGGTGGGTGCCAGGTGCTTATCCAGTCCCAGCTCTTTCGGGGGCATGCCGAACGCCAGTCCCATTAGCTCGGTAATATATACCACTGGGATGGGCTTCTCCGCGCCTTCCAGCATGTCCTGGCGCATGTCCAGGTTAGCGTGGCAGAGCGGGCAGGCCACCACGATGGCATCCGCGCCCACCTCCCGCGCCTCTCCCACGATGCGGGCAATCATGCTCAGCGCCATGTCCAGCTCGCTGAGGGACAGGGATCCGCCACAGCAGGCGGTCTTGTAGTTCCAGTCCAGGTTCTCCCCGCCCAGCGCCTCAATGATATGCTCCATGTTCATGGGGTTCTCAGGATGCGGGGCCTCGGTAACTTTCGGCGGCCGGGTGATGAGACAGCCGTAGTAGGACACGAACTTCAGCCCCTTCAGCGGCCGGCGCACCTTCTCCCGGATGGCGTCCAGCCCGACATATTCCTCAAAGGTCTCGAGGATGTGCTGGACCTCCACACCGCCGTGGTAGACGAAGCCGCGGCGCTTGCGCACCAGCTCCTCGACCTCCCGCTTCAGCGCAGGATTGTCATCCACATGCGCCACCGCCATTTTGAAGCGGGAGAAGCAGGAAGCACAGGGCACCGTCACCGCATCACAGCCGGCCTTCTCGATCAGCGCCAGGTTCTCCAGCGGCAGAGCCATGGCCAGCACATGATCGCTGGAATGCGCCGGCGAGGTGCCACAGCATACCCATCCATTCGGCTCGATCAGCGCCAGGTCCAGGGCCTCCGCCACTGCCTCCATGGACCTGCCGAACTCGATGGCGGTCGCATGCAGGGAACAGCCGGGATAATAGCCGATGGCCTTCTTGCCGGCCGGCTTCGGGATAGGCCGCGTCTGCGAGCCGCGCGCGATGGAGGGGAAGATTTTCAGCTTGCCGGCGCGCAGCATGCGCAGGGCCATGGGCAGGTCCTTGGAGAAGAGCCGGCCCAGGTCCAGCTCGCCGCGGAAGAACATCTTCCCGTACAGCTCGGCCATCAGCCCCAGCTCATACAGCCGGCCAAACCAGCGGATGTTGCGCATGCCGGCATCGTAAAAGGCCTTGACGGGGAACTCCGCCGGCTTCAATCCGCGCTCCTGCGCCTCGATCTTGACGATGTCAAACACGCGCGCCACGTCAATGTCCTGCGGACAGCGCGTGTTGCAGGTCTGACAGGCGGCACAGAGCCAGGTGGTTTTGGCGGTCAGGCAGACCTCATCCTGGCCGAACTGCAGGCGCCGGATCAGCTCATGGGGCGGAATATCAAAGAACTCGGCAAAGGGACAGCCGTTGGTACAGCGCTGACACTGATAACACCGGTAGATGTTCTCTCCGCTGAGCTCGGCGATGAGCTGGCTCAGCGGTTTGCCGCCGTTTTTCCCGCTCATGGGCGACTCCTTATGCCTCCAGCTTGGGTCGAGGTAGCAGGCCGGCCTCTTTCACGATCTCGGGAACTGCGCTTTCCCACTCGATGGCCATGATGTGCACGCCGGCCACCCCAGGAATCTCCTTCACCTGCTGGATGATCTCGGCACAAATCTTGATGCCCTCGCGCTCCCAGGCCTCGCGGCGCGCTTTCTTATCCTCCTGGGGGATGCCCTTGACGGCATTGGCCATGCGGTCAATGTACTCCTGCGGGACATCCATGCCCGGCACACTGGTGGCCATGTAGCGGGCCGCGGCCAGAGATTTGATGGGGCCGACGCCGGCCAGGATATACACCTTGTCCAGCAGACCCAGGTCTCCACAGCGCTTCATGTACTCGCGGAACTTCGGCACGTTAAAGATGAGCTGGCTCTGCACGAACTCCACGCCGGCTTTCACCTTTTTCGCCAGGCGGAACGGCCGGAAGTCAAAGGGGTCCGCGAAGGGGTTGATCGCGCCGCCGATGAAGAAGCGCGGCTCCTGCCCCTTGATCTCCTCGCCGCACTGGAACTTCTTCGCATCGCGCATCTGGCGCACCATCTGGATCAGGGTGATGGAGTCCAGGTCGTGCACGTTCTTGGCCTGCGGGTGATTGCCGAAGCTCTGATGGTCGCCCGTCAGGCACAGCAGATTGCGCACGCCCAGGGCATAGGCGCCCAGCAGGTCGCTCTGGATGGCAATGCGGTTGCGGTCGCGGCAGGTCATCTGCATGATGGGCTCGATGCCCAGGTCAATGAGCATCTTGGCCACCGCCATGGAGCACATGCGCACCACCGCCGTCTGGTTATCGGTGATATTGACCGCATCGACGGCATCGCGCAGATAGCCGGCCTTTTTCTCGATGACCGACCGGTCCGCGTTCTGAGGGGGACCCAGCTCGCCTGTGACGACAAAATGGCCGGCTTTCAAGAGGCGTTCGAGCTTGCTTCCGACGACCAGTTCCTTGCCGTTGTCCCCGCTCATAGCTTCAAATCCTCCCGAATGATCTTGCGCAGGCCGCCGTCGCGGCTGGTAGACCAGTTCTTGGCCGGCATGATTTCCATCATGCGCTCCAATTGGCCCAGCTTCGCCAGCCGGTCATAAATCAACTGCCACGCGCAGGGCGTTTCCGGGTTCACCTCACACTTGCCGTTCTGGGATCCACCGCACGGCCCGTTCATCAGGCTCTTGGCACAGCGCGCCACCGGACACACCCCGCCCGTCAGGTCCAGGATGCAGTCCCCGCAGGCCTGACAGCGCTCCACAAACTCCCCCGGCTGGACCGGCATACCCAGGAAGGTGGTGTTCACGCCGGGGAAAATGGGCTTGTCCTCAAAGCGCTCCGCCATACCCTGTACGCCGATGCCGCAGGCGGTCGAAACCACGGCGTCCACCGAGGCGACAAGCTCTTTGATGGGGTCGATGAACTCCCACTCGCACTGGCGCTGAATGGTGTGGTCAATGATCTGTGTGGATTTGCCCTCCATCTGCCGCGCCATGCGCAGTTCGGAGGCGAGCAGTTTGGCCTCTTTCTCTCCGCCGGCGAAACAGACCGCCACACAGGTGCCGCACCCCAACACCAGCACCTTCTCGTACGAGGCGACCATCTCCTTAATCTCTTCCAGCGGTTTGCGTTGCGCAATGATCATGCGTTATCCTCCACAAACGGTGTGCAAATAGCCGCTTCCCTCACCCGCTCGATTTCCCCATAGCCCGCCGCACCGGCGACGGACCCAGGGCCCGAATGCGCTCCGTCATCTCCGCGGCAATGCGAGCAAATTCATCCCCCTGCGCCGCGGTCACATGGAACATCTCCAGGCGGTTGCCACCTACCCCGACCTCGTCCAGCAGGGATTTGGCGTAGGTGACACGGCGCTTGGCGGACAGGTTGCCGTTGATATGATGACAGTTGCCCTCTGGGCACGCCACCACATAGACGCCGTCCGCGCCGTGCTCGAAAGCGTTCAGGATGTGATGCACGTCCACCTTGCCGGTGCAGGGCAGGCGCACGATTTTGACGTTGGCCGGATAGCTGATGCGGTTCCAGCCGGCCGAATCCGCCGCCATATCCCCGCAGTACTGACACACAAAGGCTGTGATCTCGGGTTCAAACGGTGTTTCGCTCATGTCGCCTTCCCCATGTTCCGCACTGCCTGCATTACGCCGCCGGCGAAGGCACTTCCCAGCGCCCCAGCACCGGCATGGCCGGGTCCATCAGCACATCGTCCTGATAACCGTACAACTGAATGGCCTTATTGGGACACTCGGCGGTGCACAACCCGCACCCCTGACAGCGGGCCGGGTCAATGTATGCCGCGCCCATGATGCCGCCGATGCCAGGCACCGAATAGTCAATGTACGGCGCATGGTAAGGGCAAATGCGCACGCAGGTCAGACAGCCCACACAGCGCTCCTGATTGACCTCCGCCACCAGGCCGCCAACCTGCACCGGGCCGTGCCCCAGCCACTGCATGATCTGCGCCGAAACCGCCTTGGCCTGCGCGACGGAGTCCTCGATGAACTTGGGATAATGGGCCAGGCCGGCGACGTACACGCCCGGCTTCACGAACTCGGTGGGGCGCATCTTGGTATGCGCTTCCTGGAAGAAGCCCTCCGGCGAGAGGGGCAGTCCCAACCGCCAGGCGACATCGGCGACATCCGGCGCCGGCTGGGTCACCGTGCTCAGCGCCAGCAGGTCCGGCCGCAGTTCCAACATCTCGTTGAGCGTGCGCTCCCGCACCTTCACCACCAGGCCCTGCGGGGTCGCGCTGACCGCCGGCTTCTCCGCCGGCTCGTAGCGCACGAACAGCACGCCCTTCTCGCGCGCCGCCGTGTAATACGCCTCGCGCGGGCCGTAGGTCATCACATCGCGGTACAGCACATATACCTGACAGGACGGGTTCAGCTCTTTGATCTTCAGCGCGTTGCCCACCGCGCCGGTACAGCAAATGCGGCTGCAGGGGGAATGCGGGGCCTCATCCCGGCCGACGCACTGGATCATGACGACCTGGCGCAGGCCCTTGACGCGCTCCGGCTCCTCCACCAGGATGCGCTCCAGTTCGAGCTGGCTGATCGCCTGGGGATGCTGGCCCAGCATATACTCGTGGCCGGCATACGGCACCCCACCGATGGCCAACACCGTCGCACCGTGCTCCAGGGAGATTTCCTCCGTCCTGCCGTCGTCCACATGCTGGAGCACCGAGCGGAAGCGCCCCGGCCGGCCGCTCTGGCTCACCAATCGGGTATTGGTCAGCACTTTGATGCGCGCATGCTTCAGCACCTGGTTCACCAGCGACTGGACGTACTGCTGGGGGTCCTGCCCTTCGACCAGGTGATATTTGCGGCGCACGATGCCGCCGAGCTGGTCCGTCTTCTCCACCAGGGTCACGCCCAGGCCGGCATTGGCCAGCTCTAGCGCGGCGGTCATGCCGGCCACGCCGCCGCCCAGCACCAGCACCTCCGGGATGGGATCGATGGTATCCACCTTGACCGGTTGGCCCTTGACCGCCCGCACCACGGCCACACGGGTCAGCTCCTTGGCCTTGCGCGTGGCGTCCGCCGGGTTCGGATGCACCCAGGCCGCCTGCTCGCGGATATTGGCCATGCTGACCAGGCCGCGCGGGATGCCGGCCTCTTCCCCCAGCCGCTCGAACAGGGCCAGGTGTGTGCGGACGCTACAGCCGGCCACCACCAGGCGGTTCAGCCCATGCACGGCGATGGCCTTGCGGATCTCTTCTTGTCCCTCGGCCAGGCAGGGGAAGTCCACCGCCGCCGCGTAGACCACCTGGGGCAGGGTCGCGGCGTACATCGCCACGTCCGCCGTGTCGATTTTCCCCTCGATGGTCCCACCGCACCGGCAGACGAACACCCCGACCCGGGCCGGCCCTGCCGGCATTGCCGGCTGAGGGCGCGCCGGCACTGCCGGCTTGCGCAGTGTCGAGAGGAGCTGTATCACCTCGTTGGCCGCCGCCGTCGAGGTCGTGAAGGCCTCGGCCATCTCGCGCGGGGCGGAGACAGCGCCGGCGGCGAACACGCCGGCGCGCGTGGTCGCCACCGGGGTGAATTTCTCCGTGTGACAGAAGCCGTAATCGTTCAGGTCAATGCCCAGCATGCGCGCCACCCGCTCCGACTGTTCGGATGGATGCACGCCAACCGAGAGCACGACCACATCATACGGTTCTTCGTGGAACTTGCCGGCCTCATCGCGCCAGCGCAGATAAATTTGCTTCGTCTTGGGGTCCTGCCGCAGGCCAGAGATGCGCGAGCGGATATACTCCACGCCGTACAGCTCGCGCGAGCGCTCATAGTAGGCATGATATTCCTTGTTGAAGGTGCGCTGATCCATGAGGAAAATGCGGCAGGCGACATCCTTGCCGATGCGCTCCTTGGCCAGGATCGCCTCTTTCGTGGCATGCATACAGCAGATGGCGGAGCACCAGGGATAGCGGTGATCGCGCGAGCCGACGCACTGGAGCCAGGCAATGCTCTTCGGCTTCTCGCCGGTGGCCGGCGTCACAAAATGCCCCATTAATGGGCCGTTGTTGCTCACCAGCCGCTCGAACTCCAGGCTCGTCAGCACGTTGGGGAAGCGCTTATAGCCGTATTCCTCGTATTCGCGAGGATCGAACAGGCGGTAGCCCGTGGACAGGACGATGGCGCCAACCTGCACCTCCCACTCCTTCGGCTGGGCGGACAGGTTCACGGCCTGGGTGGGGCAGACCGGCTCGCATTTATGACAGGTCTCGCAGTATTCCGCTTTCTCCCAGAGGTAATAGCTGTCGGGGATAAGCCGGCCGGTATCCTTGTCGATCAGCTTGCGCTTGGCAAGCCCTTCATGGAAGGGGTTCTCAATCTCAATCGGGCAGACTTCGGCACATTTGCCGCAGTTGATACAGCGTTCGGGGTTCACGTACTGGGGGCGCTGGCGCAGGTGGACGGTGAAATCGCCGGCCCTGCCCTCCACAGAGACCACCTCGGTGCTGGTATGGACATGGATATTGGGATGCCGGCTGTGCTCGTGGAAGGCTGGGGAAATGGCCGGTCGGGTACAGCCGTACCCATGGTCCCGCCCGCCCCGACAGAGGACGCAATCATGCGTGGGGAACATGAAACCGAGTTGGGCGACGATTCCGCCGAGGCTGGGGCCATTTTCCACCAGATAGACGGGGAAACCTGCCTCCGCAATGTCCAACGCCGCGCGTTGGCCGGCTACACCTCCACCAATCACCATTGCAGCGCTGACGGGAGCCTTTTCCGCCACCTTGTTCTCTCCTTGCTCTCGAGGTTTCAGTGGTCGTTCACGCCGGACCCATCGCTAATTAAACCTGACTGTTCCGCTCAACCGCTCGCTCCACCGCGAGGGGCTGATTCCCTATCTCATTTGGTGAGGTGATCCAGAGGTTTGAGGCAACCGATGCGCGCCTTCTGAAAATCAATATACTGCTTGCATACCAGCATTATATCATAGCCATACTCTCATCACACGGACAATATCAGTATACCTGATATCCGTGATTTTGTCAAACCGACTTTGTGCAATAGCGCGCAAGGTTTCATCCAGCACTTGACAGCCCCCATGCGTTGTGATATATTTTCATTGTGATTTGATATATCAACCCATGCGCGCCCCATTTTATATTCCAGGAGGCACCTATGCAAATCACCGTCCTCAAAGAAAGCGAGATCCGCCAGTGCGTGACGCTGAACCACGAATCGATCGCCGCCGTCGCCGAAGCCTTCACCGCCCTGTACCAGGGAAAGGCCATCACGCCCATCATGAGCATCCCTGTGCCCGACCATCACGGCGAAATGCATGTCAAATCTGCCTACATTCAGGGTTTCGACAGCTTCGCCGTGAAAATTGCCTCCGGCTTTTTCGATAACCCCAAGCGCGGCCTTCCTTCGGGCAGTGGATTGATGCTCCTCTTCCATTCGGAGACCGGCTTTCCTCAGGCGGTCCTGTTGGATAACGGCTACCTGACGCATGTGCGCACCGGGGCCGCCGGCGCCATCGCCGCCCAGTACCTGGCCCGCGCGGACGTTCACACCGTCGGCATCATCGGCGCCGGCCGGCAGGCACGCTTCCAGCTCCTCGCCCTCCAGCAGGTGCGCCGCTTCCAGCGCGTCCTGGTCTACGCCCGCAGTCCGGAACATGTGCAGGCGTACATCAACGATATGCGCCCAGCCCTGGGGGGCATTCCCATTGAGCCGGCGCCAGACGCCGAGACCCTGGTACGGCAGAGCGATATCGTCGTCACCACCACCCCCTCCACCACCCCCATCGTCCGGGCGGAATGGCTGCACCCCGGCCTGCACATCACCGCCGTCGGGGCCGATAACGGGCACAAGCAGGAGCTCTATCCGGAGGTGCTGGTCCGCGCCGACCGCCGGGTCTGCGACCTGAAGACCCAGGTTTTCCGGCTGGGGGAACATGCCTTCGCGCTGAAAGCCGGCCTGCTGACCGAGAACGACCCGGTGGACGAGCTGGGCGAGCTGACCGCCGGCGTCAAGCCCGGCCGCACCTCCCCGGATGAGATCACCGTCTGCGACCTGACCGGCGTCGGCATCCAGGACACCGCCATCGCCCTGCTGGCCTACCGCAAGGCCAAGCAGGCCGGCCTGGGCCTCACCATCGAGTCATAGACGTATGAAAGAGCCGCGCCTTGTCTCCATAGAGGAAGTCTATGCCGCGCGCCAGCGGCTGGCCGGCGGCCCCATCCGCACCCCACTGGTGCGCCTGAACGTGCCCGACGCGCCGGCGGAAATCTATCTCAAGCTGGAAAACCTCCAGCCGGTCGGCTCCTTCAAACTGCGCGGCGCCGGCAACGCCATGCTCTCCGCCAGCCCTCAAGAGCTGGCGAAAGGCGCGTGGACCGCCAGCACGGGCAACATGGCCCAGAGCGTCGCCTGGTACGCCCGCCGGCTGGGCATCCCCTGCACCGTCGTCGGCCCCAATACCACCTCCGACCTGAAGGTGCAGGCCGTGGAGCGCTTGGGCGCCCGCTTCATCAAGCTCCCCTGGGAGGTGTATTTCCAGGCGCAGAAGACCTGGCAGATGGAGGGCATGGAAGGGCTGTTCATCCACCCCTTCGCCGACCCGGATGTCATCGCCGGCAACGGCACCATCGCCCTCGAAATCCTGGAGGATCTGCCGGACGTTTCCGCGATCGTGGTCTCTTACGGCGGGGGAGGGTTAAGCTGTGGGATCGGCTCCGTCCTGCACGCCCTGCGCCCGGGCGTCCGGCTCATCGCCGCCGAGGTGGAGACCGGCGCGCCGCTGACCCCATCGCTGGCCGCCGGCCGCATGGTGCAGGTCCCGCACACCCCGAGCTTTGTGGACGCCATCGGCTCGCCGTCGGTCTTCCCGCAGATGTGGCCGGTGGTCCAGCAAGTGGTGGATTCCGCCTGCGTGGTCAGCCTGCGGCAGATCGCCGATGCCATCGCCCTGCTGGCGGAAAAGAATCACATTATCGCGGAGGGCGCCGGCGCCATCCCGGTGGCGGCCGCGCTGGCCGGCCATGCCGGGCACGGCAAAGTGGTCTGCGTCATATCCGGGGGGAACCTGCCCAACGACAAACTACGGCGCATCCTCGCCGGCGAAATCCCCTGATTCCTCAGGGACTTCCCCGACATCTTCCGGCAAGCCCGCTTCCCCGGCCGGGGCCTCTGCGTGCGGCGCCAGGATAATCTCCTCCCGCACAATGGAGGCCCTGGCCGGCGGATATCCCAGCGCATCCAGCACCTCTTCCGGCCGGCCGGTGGCTCCCGGCAGTGCGGCCAGCGTCATGCGCACCACCGGCCCATCGGCCCCAGGCTCGACCGTCAGCGTCTGAATCAGCGGCCGCAGGTCATAGTCCGTCGGCCGGCCCTTTTTCGCGCGCCGCGTGCGCGGCAGAACAGCCTGCTGTAACAACTCATCGATCCGCTGTTGGACTTCGGCCAGGGAATAGTGCGCCGGCAGTACGGCGCGATAGCGCGCCGCCCGCACGAGCGAGGCCAGCGACGGCCCCTGACGCGGCACCTCTTCCACCGCGAGGAGCGTCAGACCAGGTGGAAGTTGTGGCGCGAGGCGAGACAGAAATTCCCCCGCGGGAACCCGCTCCGTGAGGTAAAAGTCCGCCAACTCCCTCTCGCCGGCCATGCCCACCGGCAGAGGCGACGCCATGCTGATGCGCGGCCGGGCGTTGAACCCCTGGGTATAGGCCAGGGGCAGGCGCGCCCGCCGCACGGCGCGCTCGAAAACCCGTATCAGGTCCAGGTGAGAGATATACTGAAGCTGAGGCCCATGGGCATACACCACCCGCAGGCGGCAGGGAGCGCTCGGTTCGTTCATGCCGGCTTCCCCTCCGCCGCCGGCTCCTCGGCCAGCAGTGGACATGCCATCAGGTGGAAGCGGCCGCGGATCCCGCATCCGTGACAGACCCCGCGGCAGTCGCTCAAGGTCTCGCCCCGCAGTGCCCGCTGATACTCCGCCCATAAGAACGCCTTCGTCACGCCGGCGTCAATGTGGTCCCACGGCAGGGCATCGGCGTACTCCAGCGGCCGGCGGGCGAAGTCGTCCGGATGCAGGCCGTTCTCGGCGAACGCCTGTTCCCAGGCCGCCGGCCGGAACTGCTCTTCCCAGGCATCGAACTTGGCGCCTAACTGCCAGGCCCGATGAATCACCTGGCCCAGCCGGCGGTCCCCCCGCGCCAACGCCGCCTCCAGCAAGGAGGTGATGGGCGCATGCCAGCTCAGATGAACCCCTTTCACCCGGGTAACATCCTGCAGGACAGCAATATGCTCCGCGAGGGTATCCTCCGCCACCAGCGGGACCCACTGGAACGGGGTATGCGGCTTGGGGACGAAAGTGGCGGCGCTGACGGCCACCTGGGCGCGCCGGCCGGCATACCGCCGGCCGATATCCAGCACTTCCCGCACCAGCTCCCCAATAGCGCGCACATCCTCCACCGTTTCCGTGGGCAGGCCGATCATGAAGTACAGCTTGATGCGCAGCCAGCCGCTCTGGAAGGCCGCCTCCGCCGCCTGGAACAGGTCCTCCGCCCGCACCTTCTTATTGATGACGTCGCGCAGGCGCTGACTGCCGGCCTCCGGCGCGAAGGTCAAGCCGCTGCGCCGGCGCTCCTGTATCATGTTGGCCAGCTCCACCGAGAAGGAATCCACCCGCAGGGAGGGCAAGGACAAGGAAAGCGGCCGGTCAGCGAACTGCGCCTTGAGCCGGCGGATGATCTCCACGATCTGCGAATGATCCGCACTGCTGAGGGACAGCAGGCCCAGCTCCTCGTAGCCGGTATGATCGATCAACTGCTGGGCCAGCCGGCAGATTTCCTCGACCGAGCGCTCGCGCACCGGCCGGTAAATGATGCCGGCCTGGCAGAACCGGCACCCTTGGGTACAGCCGCGCTGGATCTCCACCATGGCGCGGTCGTGCACAATGCTGATGTAGGGCACCACCGGCCGCACCGGCGCGAGCGGCAGGCGCTCCACCACCCGCCGGCACACCCGCTCCGGAGCGTCGGGATGGACAGGCTGTAGCCCCAGATACCGTCCCTTGTCGTCGTACCGCGGGCGGTAAAACGCCGGCACATATACCCCCTCCAGGCGCGCCAGTTCCTCCAGCAGTTGCAGGCGGAAGCGGTGCGGACGTCGGCGCCAGGCGCGATACACATCCAGTATCTCGACCAGCACCTCTTCCCCATCGCCGACGGCGAAGGCGTCGATGAAATCGGCCATCGGCTCGGGATGGTACGCGCCGCTCCCGCCGGCGATGACCAGGGGATGCCCCTCATCGCGCTGTGCCGACAGGATGGGCACGCCGGCCAGGTCCAGCATATTGAGCACATTGGTCATGTTCAGCTCATAAGGAAGCTGAAAACCGATGATATCGAACTCCGCCAGCGGCCGGCGGCTCTCCAGCCCGTACAGGGGCAGGCCGTGCCGGCGCATGGCTTCCTCCATATCCACCCAGGGCGCATAGACGCGGTCGCACAGCACGTCCGGGATGTCATTGGCGATCTCATACAAAATCTGAAACCCCAGGTTGGACATGCCGACATCGTAGATATCGGGGTACGCCAGCGCCAGATGTATCTCCGCGGCACGCCAGTCCTTCTGACGCGCGTTCCATTCACCTCCCGTGTAGCGGGCCGGCTTGGCCTGCGGAAGCAGTATCTCCGCGCTCAGTTGTACCTGTGGTGCCTCTGCACGCTCCCGCCGCTCAGCACTCCCCATTGGCGATAATCACGTCCTCCAGACGATAGGATTTCCCTTCGCACGCGCCGGCCGTTCGCCGGCCCCGACCGGCCTGGGCGCGTCCTGATGCCCGATGTGCACACGCATTATACCCATCCCACCCTCCTGTGCAATTTGCATTCTGCACCGGGCAGGCGTTGTCATCGCCGGCAGAATGTGGTATATCACCATCAGACCCCATTTCCCCAGGAGGTGCAGGATGTCGAAGGAACTGGCCGGCCGGACGGCCCTTGTCACCGGCGCGTCGCGCGGCATCGGCGCGGCCATCGCCCGCGAGCTGGCCGACGCCGGCGCCCGCGTGGTCGTCAATTATTGCACCCATCCCAGCCTAGCGCGCGCCGTAGTGGAGGACATCCGCGCCGCCGGCGGCGAAGCGGAAGCCTTTGGCGCTAACGTGGCAGACCCCTCGCAGGTACAGGGGTTGGTCGCGTTCGCCGTCAGCCGGTTCGGCGGGGTGGATATCCTGGTCAACAACGCCGGCGTGCACCATCATCAGCCGGTGGAGGAATTGACCCTGGAGGAATGGCACCGCCTGATGGCGGTGAACCTGACGGCGCCCTTCATCCTCTCGCAGTACGTCCTGCCCTACATGCGCCGCCAGCGCTGGGGCCGCATCATCAATATCTCTTCCATTGACGCCTTCGCCGGCACTTCCGTTGAGGCCCACTACGGCACCAGCAAGGCCGGCATCGTTGGCCTGACCCGCGCTCTGGCGCTGGAGACCGCCAGCCAGGGCATCACTGTCAACGCCGTAGCTCCCGGCAGTATCGAGACCGATATGTTGGCTGTCCATTCGGAGGAGCGGCGGGCGGCTCTCGTGGCGCATATCCCGGTCGGCCGGCTGGGCCGGCCGGAGGATGTCGCCTACGTGGTGCGCTTCCTGGCCTCCCCGCGCGCCGAATGGATCACCGGGCAGGTCATCCACGTCAACGGGGGAGAGGGATTTTTCTAGGACCCGGGCGCGGCTGGCAGGGTAAAGGTGAAGGTCGTCCCTTCCCCGGGCCGGCTCTGCACGCTGATCTGCCCGCCGTGCGCCTCGATGAGGTGCTTCACAATGGCCAGGCCCAGGCCTGTGCCGCCATACGCCCGCCGCTCGGAGCGGTCGCCGCGGTAGAACCGCTCAAAGATGTGGGGCAGCTCTTCTGGCGGTATGCCGCTCCCCGTATCCGCCACCTGGATGGCGATATAGCCGGCCTGCGGCGCCGGCCGGGCGCGAATCTCGATCCGCCCGCCGGCCGGCGTGTGCCGCAGGGCATTGCTGAGCAAATTATGGAAAATTTGGCTGAGGCGCTGGGGGTCAGCGTACACGGGAGAAAGGCCCTCGGGCACATCGGCCTGCAGAGCAATACCCCGCTCCTGCGCCTGCGGGGCCAGGCCGGCAAGGATGCTGGCCGTAAAGGCCGCCAGGTCCACCGGCTCACGCTGGAGCGAAAGCTGGCCGGCCTCGGCCAGCGCGAGCTGGCGCAGGTCCTCCGTCAGCCGGCCCAACAGCATAACCTCGTCCAGCACGTTGGCGATGTTCTCTTTGGTGAGCGGATACACGTCGTCCAAAAACGCCTCGAGATGCGCCTGGATGATGGCCAGCGGCGTGCGGAGCTCATGGGAGACATCGGCGATGAACTGCCGGCGCAATTCCTCCTGCCGGCCCAACGCCTCGGCCATGGTATTGAAAGTGTGTGCCAGATCGCCCACCTCGTCATGGCTGGCGACCTGAACCCGCTGGGAGAAATCGCCGGCGGCCACGCGCACCGCGGCTTGCCGCAGGTGTCTCAAGGGGGCCAGGATCTGCCGCGCCAGGAGGAACCCCAGGGCGATAGCCGCCAGGCCGGCCACAATGACCGAAACAAGCAGGGAACGATCCAGCGCCTGCCGGAATTGGCTGGCCAACTGCTGTTCGATTTCCGTCGCCTCGAAGAGCACCAGGACGGTGCCGATGCGCTGGCCGTTCCATTCGATGGGGACGCCGGCGGAACGCTCTTCGGGCTTCAGCCGCCGGCCGATAGCATCCTGCGCGCCTGTGTCCGCCACGACCACATCCCCGGCATCGGCCACAATGACCCGGTATGAGGTCCCCATAATGCCCATGGGGAGCCAGGCCGGCCCCATCGCGCCGCGGCCCCGGCCCATCCCGGCGCCCATCATGGGTATAGCGGTGTTCAGCGCATCCTGCAGGCCGGCCCACCCGCCCGTCTGCGCGTAATATTCCGCCAGAGAGGGCGCCAGCCTTTCCGCACGCAGGCGCGCCCCGCTGGTGCTGTAGGCCCCCAACTGTGCCACCGCCGCCCGCCGTGCCATCCACCCCACGGTGCCCAGGGCAAGCAGGACCACCAGCGCGAAGGCCAGCATGATCTTCCACGTCAGGCTACGCATCTTCTTTCACCTCGAACCGATATCCCACTCCGAAGACGGTATGAATATAGCGCGGCCGGCGCGGATCCGGCTCGATCTTGCGGCGCAGATTCTTGATATGCGCGTCAATGGTGCGCTCAAACCCCTCATAGGCAGCGTAACCCTGCACCTTCTCCAGGAGCTGAAGCCGGGTAAAGACGCGTCCCGGCTCCCGCGCCATGGCGGCCAGCAGATCGAACTCCGTGGGGGTCAGCTCCACCGTCCTGCCGGCCACGCTGACCTGCCGACGGACGGGGTCAATCCGCACATCGCCGGCCTCAATCGGCTCCGCCGCCGGCTCCTCCCCCTTCTCGGTGCGGCGGAGCACGGCCCGCACCCGCGCCAGCAGTTCGCGCGGCGAGAACGGCTTGGTCACATAGTCGTCCGCGCCCAGCTCCAGGCCGGCCACCCTGTCCGCCTCATCCACGCGCGCCGTCAGCATGATGATGGGAAGGTTCGATTCCTTGCGGATCTGCCGCGCCACGTCCAGCCCATCCATCTCGGGCAGGCCCAGGTCCAGTATCACCAGGTGGGGCTGTTCGAGACGGACTGCCTGAAGCGCCTGCCGGCCGCTGTTGGCCGTCACCACGCGAAAGCCGGCCTGCTCCAAATAGTCGCGCACCAGCCGCACAATCTTCGCCTCATCGTCTACCACCAGAATGGTCTTGCGCATTTTCATCCCATCCCCTTCAATTCTCACCTGCAAGGATAATCCATTCTGCCCGGAGAATCAACTCTAATATTAATGTTCGCCGGCCCCCTCCGCGTTCATGATTGCACATCATCCATTCTGTGGTATAATGACAGCAGGGCATTACGGCAATATGCATGGGAAAATGCCCGGCCGGCTTCGCCCAAGGCTCCTTCCATCAGGAGGAAATGCGGATGTCCGATCCCAAGAGCACCATCAGCAAGCGCTCCATCGCCCTCATCCTATCCCTGCTAATGCTCTTCAGCCTGGTTCCCACGGTCTCTGCTGTCACTATCCACGGCGCAATCCAGGGCACGGTTTCCTGCGAGGGCAATCCGGTGAGCGGAACGGTGGTCTCCGTCGCCGGCCCCTTGCCCTCCACCAGCATCATCTGGACGGGCACCACCAACGCCGCCGGCGTCTACTTCACCGATTTCATCCTCCCTCCAGGGGATTACACGGTCCAGCTCTTCTACCTGGAAGGCGTCTGCCAGTTCGCTGAACCCATCAAGCCGGCCGCGGTCGCCGGCGGCAGTACCACCACGGTGGACTTCAGCGGCACGGCCTGCGCCGACATCATCCAGAACGGCTCCTTTGAGACCATGGACGTCTGGCAGGTCGGCCCCACCCCCTGGCCGGCGCGCTACTCCACCACCTATGCGCGCACCGGCCTGCGCTCCATGCGCTCCGGCATCGAACCATCCGAGCCGGATCGCGTCACCGAATCCTCCTTCTATCAGCGCATCACCGTGCCGGCGGACGCCGCCAGCGTCACCCTGACCTTCTGGTACCGGCCCTTCACGCAGGAGACACCCACCGCCGCCTGGGAGGAGGTAAGCTGGGCCGGCTATGACCCCCGCAGGGCCATCGCCGGCGAGCCTATGGTGGCGCCAGAAGCCCTGGCACAGCGCGACGCCACCGCCTACTGGTACGCCTATGACTGGCAGGAAGTGTTGGTGCTGGACGCCAGCTACCGCCTGCTGGAAGTGTTGATGCGCGAACGCTCCAACGCCGGCGCCAGCGGCTGGATCTCCCGAAGCTTCGACCTCACCCCGTACAAGGGCCGCACCATCAACATTTACTTCAACACCATCAACAACGGCACCGGCAATAAGCGCACCTGGATGTACGTGGACGACGTCCAGCTCTTCACCTGCGCACAGCCGCCGGCCTGCGTCCTCAACCCCTCCAATCAATGGGTGAACCTGTATGGGCTGGACAGCCAGTTCCACGGCGCGCCGCTGGCGCCCGGCACCCTCGTGCGAGCGTATGACGCCGCCGGCACCCTGGCCGGCTGTTTCGTGGTGCGCTCCAGCGGCCGCTACGGCGCCATGGCCGTGTATGCCGATGACCCCGAAACCGCGGTGGACGAGGGCCTGACCCCCGGCGAGCGCATCCGCCTGACGGTGAACGGCGAGCCGGCCATGACCCTCGGGCCGGACGAACCGCTCTGGACCGAGAACGGGGCACTGCTTCACGTCGAGCTGGCTGTCGGCGGCGCCATTACCCGCACCCTGCCCCTGCGCCTGGGCTGGAACTTGATCTCCTTCGACGTGATGCCGCCGGATACGCGGGTGGACACGGTGCTGGCGCCCATCGCCGGCCGCTTTACCCGCGTGCTGGGCTTCTCCTGCACCGCCGGCGCCCAATCGTACTACCCTTCACTGCCGCCGGGCATGAACACCCTGACAGACATGGACCCCTATCACGGCTACTGGATTTATGTCACGTCCCCAGTCACCCTGACCGTCAGCGGGCCGGAGATGCCGGACGGCATTCCCATCAGCCTCTGCGAGCGCTGGAACCTGGTAAGCTATCTGCCGGACGGCCCCCTGCCCGTTCTGCAGGCGCTGGACAGCATCGCCGGCGGGTTCCGCGCCGTGCTGGGCTTCGACGCCGGCGGCCTGTCCTATTACCCCGACCTGCCGCCGGAGATGAACACGCTTCAGCAGATGCGCCCCGGCCTGGGCTACTGGATCCGCATGAACCAGGCCGGCACGCTCACCTATTCGCCGGCCGGCCTCGGCCTGATGAACGCCCTGGCGCAGAGCGCGGAGCAGAGCGAGGTCTCCATCCCCGCCGGCCTGCGGCCCACCAACCGCTGGGTGGACGCCTACAGCCTGAATTCGACGCTGGACGGCCAGCCCCTGCCGGCCGGCAGTGTCGTGGAGGCCTTCGACCCGGATGGGGTAAAGATCGGCTACTTCGTGGTGAAGGAGGCCGGCCGCTTCGGCCCTATGCCGCTGTACGGCGACGACCCCTATACGCCCGAGGATGAGGGGGCCAAACCCGGCGACCGCATCATCTTCACCATCAACGGCCAGCGGGCGCTGACCTCGCCGGCGCGCCCGGTCTGGCCCGGCGAGTACGGCCTCCTGCAGGTGGACCTGCGCAGTTCGGCCGGCATGTCCCGCTAACGCAACGCCTCCCGCGAGAAGATGTTCTTGCGGGAGGCGTTTTCTTTGCCTAGCGATATATCAGCGGAAGCAGTATCGCCCGGGCTGGGGTAGCCGGCGGCGTGCTGGTCGGAGTCGGAGTGCGCGTGGGTGTATTGGTAGCCGCCGGCGTGGGCGTGGCCGTGCCCTCGCCGGCATAATACACATCACTGCGCCCCGGCGCGCTGTCCGCCAGCCAAATGACATGCCAGATATCCCCGGCCGCCGCACGCGCCTCGCGCGCCTGGCTCATCCCTTCGGAGATATTCTCGGGAGCCATCCAGCCGGCCGCGGCATCCCAGCGCCGGCCGCGCACCATGCCCCCCGCCCCCCAGACAATCATGCCGGCACCCCCTGGACGAAACGCCAGCCCCGGCCGGCCCAGCGGCGCCTCATCGGATACAACCGAGATCTCATCCCAGGTGCCCGCTGTCGGGTCAAAGCTCGACGTGACGGCCCGGGCGCTGTCTCCATCCCCCTCGACCCAGGCGAGCACCCAGGCATCGCCGCGCCAGGCCAGCGCCGGCCGGCGGGAGGGCACCTCCAGCGTCGCCGAGGCGTCCAGAATATCCCCCCAGCGCGCCCCGGTCCAGCGGCAGAACAGGATTTCCTCCGGATGTCCATCGCCCAGCGTCTCCTGCCAGGCCACTGCCGGCCGGCCGCGGTCATCGAACGCCGCGCTGGGGTAACTGCCCTGGCCAAAGCTCACTGGCCCTACTGTCCAATACACGCCGTCCGGAGAGGTCGCGGTGAAAATCCACGCCGCGCCGGCCACCCGCTCGCTCCAGGCCACTGCCAATGCGCCGGCCGTGGTCGCCGCCACCGCCGGCATTTCGGAGATATTCTCGCTTTCCGAGAGATTCTGCGGGCTTCCCCACGTGCCGTTCTGCCAGCCGGCGATAAACACGTCCTGGGCAGTGCCAGTCGGCCGCACAAAGGCCAGATAGACCCGCCCTTGACCGTCCGCGGCCAGCGCCGGCTGACTGCCGGCGCCGATGGTCGCGGTACTGCTCCAGCCGGCGCCGGCGTTCCAACGGTGATACAGCGTCCCGCCGGCGCTCCACACCACATGCACC
>Ga0123519_10003269_pt1 | contig 26911 bp, 19 predicted proteins | sample YelNatPaOPRAMG02_FD_87396 | JGI IMG/M metagenome (GOLD analysis project Ga0123519, IMG submission 87396) | Hot spring microbial communities from Yellowstone National Park - Yellowstone National Park OP-RAMG-02 (version 2) | ecosystem: Environmental > Aquatic > Thermal springs > Hot (42-90C) ...
CTAGTGTATTTGCAGAAAAAAATTTGATGATTAATTCTAATATTCCCTTTTCTTTTAAAGGAAGGGAATATTTTATTCCTATTTATGATTCCGCAGATAGAGTGGAATTATTTAAAACTGGTCGTCAATGTGGTAAAACTACATTTTTGGCTAATAGAATTATAACAAGAGCTTTATCTATCCCTTCTATTCAAATACTTTATGAAGCTCCTAGAAAAGAACAGTCTTCAATGTTTTCTTATCAAAAATTAAGACCAATATTAGAATTTTCTCCAAGAATTCGTCCTTGGTTGAAACTTACTTCTACTGGCGAAATAACAGATATAGCTGTTGAAAAAATGAGATGTTTTAAATCTGGGGCATTTGTAAAATTATCATCTACATTTAATGGTGCGGATCGTGATCGTGGTATGTCTATTAATGACCTTTATATAGATGAGGTTCAAGATCAATATAAAGAAGATATTGAAGTTTTGGCAGAAGGTTTATCGGCTTCTATTATTCCACCTTATATGGTTTATGCGGGAACTCCAAAAACTGAAAGTAATTTTATTGAACAATTATGGAAAGACTCAAAACAAATTATGTGGTATGTGAGATGCGATAGATGTAATACTTGGCAAGTTCCTGGTGAGATTGATATAGAAAAATCATTTCAAGAAAAAGGTTTATTATGTTATAAATGTGAAAAACCTTTAAATATGTTAAATGGAAGATGGGTGGCTAGAAGACCGGTTGCTAAATTTAATGGATGGCATATTCCACAAACTATGCGTCTTGTTCCTAAAATGCCCGGTTCTTTACCTTGGAAAGATGAATTTGGTCAACATGGTATTTTTGATAAATATAAAAATTATGAACCAAAAAGGTTTTACAATGAAGTTTTAGGATTTCCTTATGACACTGCCGACAAGCCACTAGCTTTACATGATATTAAAAATGCTTCTTATACTAATATTCATAAACAAGAAAAATGGGATGAAAGATATTTTATGATTCCAGTTGTTATGGGAATTGATTGGGGGCGCAATAATAAAAACCATACAGTTGTTTCTATATCTTCGTTTTATAATGATATGCCAGTTTTACTTTATATGAGAAAATTTTCCGGAGCAGAAGCAGATCCAGAAAAAACGGCTAGAATAATTTTAGAGATATATAAAAAATTTAATTGTACAACAGCTTTTTGTGATAATGGTATGTATTATCATTATCAATATGAAATGGCTAAAGCTTTTGGAAATGATTTTATAGATAAAAATTTTAATTTTGTTCAATATGGTGGATGGAGAAAAGAATTAGTTATAAAAGTAAGAGGAAATAGGGATAGAAAACTTTTATGGATTGTATCGAGAAATGATCTTTTACAATTATTTGTTCAACATATAAAACAAAGAAAATTAGGTTTTTATAATTTTCAAGAATTTGTGAATGAAAATTTTCACAATGATTATTTAGCTATGGGTTATGAAGTAAGAGAAACAAAAGATAGAGGTGAAACTTTATTTTTTCAAAATTCTAAAGATGCCGAAGCCCCCACAGATTGTTTTCATTCTCATTTCTATTCTTGGTTTGGATTAAATGTTAGTGTGACTGGTAGATTAAAATTTTATATCTCTGACGATAAAAATATATAAAATAAAAAAAGGGGTTATTATTAAAACCCCTTTTTTAACGTTAATATAGTAGTTTAAATTGGAGTAACTCCTTCAATTCTTTCCATAAAATTATGAAAGCTTTTGTATAAATTTAAAACTATATCTTGTTTTTTTGATAATTTTTCGTTATAAAAATTCTTTTTTGTTGAAAAAACCATCTCTCCATCTTTAAAAATTTTCTGTTTATATACATAATTTTGAATTTCTTCCATTGCTAAGTCATGTTTATTTCCTTTTGCTAAAAAAGAGAAATGGTCGAGGGCATCTCTTAGTTCTCTATAGAGATTGTGAAGCCTTTTTTCATCTGTTATTGAACTAACGATTAATGCCGGGTACGGTTTATCTGTATTAAAAGATAGATGTTCTTTTACTAATTGAGGGGCATTTTTATCGTTAGATAGATTAAAAATTTTCTTGTTTTTTATTTCTTCTATATCTCTATTAAATTTTTTAAACCATAAATTTTGTAAAATATTTTGTATTTTACTTATTTCGGTTTTATAATCATTTTCATACCATAAACAAATATAAGCCAGACTAATATAATCTTCAAAAGAAAGTGACGGAACAAAATCCGTTTTTTCAATTAAAGCCTTTTTATAGTCTGAAAGACTCATATTTAAAATTCTTTTTTCTAAAAATTCGTCTATGTCCTTTTCTTCTGCCCCCGAAAGTAAAAGATAAAAAAGATGTTCTCCTTTATCCTTTATCCTTTCTTCTTTTAGAACATCATACTGAGACCCGAATGCACTTGTTAAAAATTGAGCATCAGTTATGTGTTCAAGCAATTCTTGATATTTAGATAAACGTCTTAAATTTTGTGGTGAAGATTCAATTGGTGCATTAATTTTATTTTTAGTTCTAAATATCTTTAGAGCTAAAGTTGGAAATCCAAAATCAATTGAATTCTTCAACATTTCTAATCTGGAAATTAAAGGATTGCTTTTTGTATAATTTTTATCTGTTTGTTCGATAAAATTATCCCAATCCCCTTCCCAGAGTTTGGTGCGCCACATACGTGTGGAGCTTTCTTTTTCGATTTTTTCGTTTTTTTCTACCGCTTCTTTTTTCAAGTACATATTGTTTATATTTTAGTTAATAAAAAAGTAAGGATGAATATTTCATCCTTACGAGTTTGTTAATAGTTAATAAAAAAAATTTTTTTTTAGTTAGTAATTAAAATAAAAAGAGTGGACTATTAATGGTCCACTCTTTTTCTTAAGCAGGGAGTTAGGAAAACGCTCCTATTCCCTGCTTAATTGTTTTTGTCTCCATTAAATTTCTTTTTTTTAAGTTTTTCTTTGGAGTTTTCTTTGATGCTTTTTTTTTCATTTCCTCCCTTCTTTTTTTAATTAAAAAAAAGATCTTTTTTCTCATATATATTATACCCTAAAAAAGTCCAATTTATTGGACACGCCTCCCGCCCCTCCAGTTGGATGTTAATCCTTTATTTTGTATATTTGTATAATAAATTACGTCAAATGTTATTATATTATTAATAATAAAATAAAAATTTTAATGCCTGGTCAATTTTTTAAAGATATATTTACAAGTGATGCTTCTGAATTAATTAGGTTATATAGAAGTGTTTATGGACAAGCACAAAGTAGTAAATCTATACAAGATATAATAGCTTTTTCTAAAGCTTTAGCCGAATGTGCTTTACCAGAGGGATATATATTAACCGATGCTATAAAAGATATAGAAAATAATGTAAAATCTTTTTCTGATTTACAATATCTATGGAATAGAGTTTTAAAGAAACATCCCGAATATATGGTATGCATACCTTTAATGATGGCTGGACTAACCGAATTTATAAAAGAACATATAAAGGAAATTTATGATGAAATAAAGCTTTTTTATAAAGGAGCCATAGCTTTATTGCCAAATATAGTTAAAGGAATAGTTCAAGCTTTATCCGGAACTACTTTAAAAGATGTAACTAAAAATATTTTGAACCAATTAATAGATGGAGCCATGACCATGGGCATGGGATATCTTTTATATTGGGAAAATAAAGCCGTAGATGCTATAGAAGAAAAAGCTATGAACACTTTAGCTAAAGTTGGAAAAATGATAGCTCTTTATATGACTCTTTTTACAGAATTTAGATGGGCTATGATTTTAGTGTTTATAAAAAACACAAAAAATCAAATAGATGATAGGATAAAGAAAATTAATGAAGTAAGAAAAGCTTTACAAGCTTTACAATATGAACAATTTATTTTAGGAGATAGAAATGTAACTGATCAAAGAGAAGCTTATTTAGCGCTTTATGAAGCAGCTCTTTTAAAACTTGAAAATACTATTCCTTTAGTTAATTCTATAGAAAGAAGACTTTACAAAAAATCTAGTTATGATAAGTTTTTAAGTGATAGGGTTAGGGTAAATTTGAATGATGCGGAAGATTTACTTTTGAAACAAAGAAATACTTTTATAGAACATTTCTTTTATGGTAAGATGTCCGATACCGCAGATAGTGATAGTAGTTGGAAATTTTATCTCTCAAATGATTATACCAATAATACATTAGTTCAAAATGCGCCTCCTTCTCCTATTTTTTGGAGTGGTGATCCAGAAGGAAGTGGAATAAGTTTGAAAAAAGTTTATTGTGGAGTTAATGTCAATAATAACAATAATTTAGAAGTAGGACCAGTTCCTACTAATTTAAAATTACCTTCAACCGGAATATGGATAGAACAAAAAACTAATTTCAATACTGCTATTAATGATATATTATATATTCAAAATAATTTCTTTAGTGTGAAAGAAATAGAGACTGTGAAAGTTCCTTCTTTCGATTCTGTAACTAAGGTTAATACTAGTTATGAGGGAAAATTTTTAAAAATAGAAGGATTGGAAACAGATTCTATTATAGATTTTCCTAAATTGAAAACTGCAGAAATATATAAAGAAATGGGATCATCCTGTTTTGGTTTAACATTTGAATGGAAAAAATTCGAATTTGATAATAATGGAGGTTATAAAATAACTACTTTAAATGAAGATGAAAATAAAATTGCTCCACCTTATTCTATTGATATTAAAAAAGATGGAATAACTTTTATAAAAAATATGTGGGGCGAATCAAAAAATTATTCTTTATATTTATTCTTTAATGTTAAGGGAATTAATAAATCCTTTAAAATGCTTGGTATTTATCCCAATATGGTTGAAAAAGAATCCGAAAGAAGGGAAGTTGCGGCTCAAGAATTACCAGAGCCCTTTAAATCTATGTATAACGCATATTCCGATTTAAAGGATAAACATATAAATAAATTAACTGGAGATGATATTTTAGATGTTGGAAGTAAAGTTTCTACATTTTTATTTGGAAAGGACATTTTAAAGGATAATATTTATAAATTTAAAAGAGAAGTTTTTAGTTATGATAGATATCTTGAAACCGCATCTAATTTATTAGAGCAAATGTGTCCTTTAAAAAATAGTTATTTATATTTTTATACTTTATTAAATACTCTTAAAAATTTAGATACAGATTTAGATATAACAAATACTATAGTTTTAAGAGATTGGATAGCTTTAAATAATAGAATTATATTAGATACTTTAACTTCTATGACTTATAGGATTCCAGGAACAAATGAATTTGCCACATTAGAAGCTATAAGAAAAAGTCCTTTTTTAGTGGCTTTAGTTCCATCAGTTCTTTTGGATATTGATAATATAGAAATGATGAAAATGTTTTTATCTATGGATAATGAAATGGGAACTGGATTAAATAAAAATAGAGAACTCCAAAAAATGTATTTTAAATTGATGAATTTTATTAAATGGTTGAGAGATAAGAAAGTTATAGAAAGACTTCAAGAAACTGAAGATTTGGTGTGGAGTAATATATATAATTCTATTTTATCTACAATCCACTTGATGTTGGCTGGAGAAGCAGTTTCTGGTGTTAGGAGAATTATGAAAAAAAATATGAAAATTTTATATATGTTATCCATGAGATTAAATCAAATTTCACAAACTTTGGGTTATTTTTTATCCGAAGGAAATCGATATACTTCAATAATAAATGATCCTTCTATGAAAGATTTTCAAAGATTTTTAGAAAGAAATGGATTGGGTCATTTTTATGAATATATAAAAAACGGACAATGGTCAAATTTTATAAATGAAAATATAAATGAATGGGTAGGAAAATATAGTGGATTAATAAATTGTCTTTTAAAATATAAAGAGAAGTTTAAGTTAGGAGGAGCAGATAAAATGTATTTAGATAAGATAATTAATTTTTTAACCAAATGGCAAAGAGGTGATATTTTAACTCAATATGAAATTAATGTAACTGGTACATTTAAAAGTCTTAATTTAAATTTTATAGGAAAAGTTCCTATAGGATTAAAAACTAGTTTATCTAAAAATTTAAAACTAGTAGAAGCTGCAAATACCGTAAAGAAACAAATAACTAAAAATTTATTAACAATCAATTAATATGAAAAATCATATACAAAATATTTTAAGAGATGCCTTTCCTTACTTATCTTTGAGAAAAGGACAACCAACTAATGATTTAGTAGTAGAAGTTAGTGCTGCTATAAATGAAAGTTTAATGGCTGAAATGGAGAGTGTTAGAAATAAACTTTCCATAGCTAATTATCAAATTATGACTCCGGATGAGTTAGATATGATAGCTTCAAATTATTTACAATTTGAGAGAAAGATTACTGATAAAGCTCGAGGTATTTTAAGAATATATACAAATCAAAGAACTGATTTAGTATTTTCAAGAGATCGTAATTATTTTAAAACTGCTAATAATTTTTATTTTAGACCAGTTTATGATTTTGCTATTTCCAATGTTGAATTACAATTTGATACAGCTTTAAATTTATATTATATCGATATTTTAATAGAATCTATTATTTCTTTATCTGGTGATACGGTTATAGAACCTGGAAAAATAAACACATATGTTGGAGAAAATCCGTTTGTAGAAAAGGTAATTAATCCAGGACCTTTAGTAGTTTCCACCACATTAGAATCAAATTATGATGTTTATTCTAGATTAACAGAATGGGGAGTATTAAGTAATCCTACAAGAAAAAATTTTATAGGAGCTTTGATATTAAACACCTTTCCAGACGCAAGAAGAATAATATTGGCTGGTAGCGGACATCCTCTTATGAAAAGAGATTTAACTTTTAATTATTTAAATGCCACATCTAAAGTTAAAGAATTTAACTTTTTCGGAAAGAAAACAGAATCTTTAATAAATAATTCAAATTATATTTTTAAAGGATTACTATCAACAATAGATCCATCTTATTTTGGTCTTGATCCTTTAGCTTCTGATAAAAAAGAATTATCTCAAGAAGAATATGAGGCAGTAGCTTTTAAAGATGGTGGTTCAGCTGAATGTAGTACTCTTTTATCAGAAATATTTTTCCCTGGAATATTTAGTTATTCTTACTTAATAGATGAAGGTATTTATTTATCAGAAACTGGTTCTGGCTGGGATACTGGTTCATCAAAAGTAACATTTACAGGAGATGTAACATCTGGTATAGAAGTTAGAGGTGATTATGTGGAAAATGAAGAATTAGTTGAAAATGAAAAAGGTGTTGTTTTTTATAAAGAAATTGGAGATCCTCGTAATAAAGAATTTGCTTTACAATTTATAATAAAAGATTTTGTTCATGAAGTAACTACATATCAAACATCCAATACAGATAGTATTTCTTCAACTCCAATAACGACAACATTAACTATTTCTAATAACAAACCTTTATATTTTACAGTTCTTAAAAAAGGAAAAAACGATCAAGAAAGTGATATAGTTTGTTCAAGTTACGATGGTTATGGTGTGATTATAATGAAGAAATTTGTTGATCAAAGACCTAACGTATTTATAATTGATGGTAGTTCTGGAGTTGGTGATGTAGCTTTTGAGGATGAAATTTTACAACGTGGATCGGAAAGAGTTTTAGCTGGAAAATATATACCGTTAGAAAGTAATGTAATATATAATTGTATAATGCAAATAAATGATACTTATGGTATTAATGTTTTCTTTAAAGATCAATATAACTCTTCTATAGGTAGTATATCTGTAGGAAGTGGTGGATTACAAAGTGCTTATGAAACTTTATATAATGTTGAATCTAATGATGACGTTCAAACAAAAAATGATGTAATTAGTGACAATACTTATGCTCCTAGAAAATATAAATTTATAAATTCAATAGAAGAAGATTTACAATGTAGTGGTATTTTAAATGTTAAATTTTTAGAAGCATTTTCTAATACAAATTTTTTAACTCATACGAGTGGTAATTTTAAAATTTTAACTTTAAATAATGATAGTTCTCCTAATTTTCAATATGTAGAAACTGGAGATATTTTACAAATAGGAAATAAAAAATATCTTATAAAAAGAAAAATTGATAACAAAACAATTGAGACTGAAGAAGATGTTATATTAAATCCAGGAGGAAGTTCTTGGGAAGTTTGGAAAGATTTAAAATTTGGAGAAGATTTTATAATTCCTCAATTATCCAGTTATAATAATTTAACAATATTAGGAGGAGAACATACTGTAAGTAGAGGTGTTAAAAAAATAATAGATATTGTTGGGACAGGTAATTTAATAAATGAAAAAATAAAAGTATCATATATTCAAAAGAATGGATTAACTAAGGAAATATCTTTTGGATGGAATGATAATGTTTCCGTATATAAAACATTTAATCCTAAAGATACTGATGGTGATTCTTTTGTAGAAGAAAATGTTAAATTAAAAGAAGTTTATATTTTTGATATTGATAAAACCAATTTAGAAGAATATAAAGATTACTTTTTCTCCACTAATTCTAATTTTAGAAGAATAAGTTCTTTTTATTTAACTCAAGAAGGATTTAATAAAATTACTTCTAAATACATTAGATTAGAAATAAATCAAAGTAATGATGGTGTAGGAAGAAAATATTTGTTAGAAAAAAATTCTTATACAAAGGGTTATCAAATTTCAATACCTTATGGAGTAAATATAAAAAATATAACATTTTTGAATAGATGTTATGATGAACAAAGAGAATTTGTAAAGAATAATCAATATTTTGTTTCAGAACCAGAAGTAACTGATATAACAGTTAATCCAAATGATATATCTTTATTTTTTGAGAATAAGATTAATTTTGAATGCGAAGTTATCGGTACAGACGACTATGCTAATATAAATGTTATTTGTTCTTCTGTGGGTGATAATGTAATTTATGTTACTGAATCGCCAGATTTATTGAAAGATTATTTTTCAGTAATTTTAAATGGAGAAAGATTTTTTATACAAGAAATAGCTGTTGATTCTAATTCACCTTTTCAAGGAAAAACAATAAAAATAACTTTAGATAGAATTATTGGTATTTTAAATAATGTAACAGTAGAATTAAGAAAAAAAGTTATAATTACTGTTAATACTTCTGGAGCTAGATTTGGTTATAAATACGATATAAAGAAAAATTCTAGTAACGGAGATGTTTGGGATAGAAATAATTTAACTTATAATCTTTATTATGGAAGTCGAAATTTAATTTATGGACAAGATTTTGAAAGTGATAGAAATATACCTATAAAAAAATTCTATCTTTCTCAAGATGTTTTTGATATTCTTTCAAATAATTCTCCAATAATATTTAGATGTGAAAAAAGAATAGTTAAAGAAGAAATAGTAAGAGATAAAGAATATGAATTTTATCCAATATCTTCTGGAAGTTATTTAGGTATTGGATTTAAAAATGTAAATAATGGTCAATGGAATCTTTTAGAATTAAGAATAAGACAATTACTTGAAAGATATTCGGCATTTCATATAAAATTAAATGTGGGAAAAGATGTTAAAAATGAAGATAGATTATTTTTAGATATAAATTCTTACGCTTTAAATTTAAATACTACTGAAACAAAAAATGGCGTTTCTGCTTTCATATATAATAAACTTACTGATAAGTGGGAGTTATTATTTCAAAACCAAGCCGTCACATCAATTGAAGGTTCTAAATATCTTCAATTTTATGAAGGTGATGAAATGGAAAAAAGAAAATATAGTTTTGGATATTTTATGGGTTCTAGTTTTTATGTGGTTAATGATTCTTTTTATCCAGCTAACTATGTGGATAATAACGGATTTTTAAATCTTTTATTAGTAAGTAGAGGAAAAACGGATTCTAATTTTAGTGGAGATATTATAGTTAGTGAAGCTAAATTATTTTTAGATTATATAAATTTAACTTGGCAAAAAGACATAGGAGTACATACCGGAAATAAAATGGATATCTGGGTGGCTTCGGATACTCCTGTTATATCAAAATCAGAAATTATTACTATAGGAGAATCTGTTAATGAAATTGAATTAAGTGAAAATATTTCTAGACCTATTTTAAATATATCTAGTTTTAAAAATTCTTTGGGTTTAGATATACCATTTCGAATGATTAATTTAAATAGTAATTTAAGATTTTCAACTAAAGAAAGAATAAAATTGATATTTTCTTATACTATAACTCCCGGGGATTATATTATAACTTATAATTATATTCCTCATGTTGGAATAAAACAGAATTATATAGATTCATTAAATAGAGAAGTAGATATTTTAGTAAAAAATATGCCTCCGGTTTTTGTGAAATTAAATATATCTTATAGTGGAAATTTAGATGAAACTTCTGTTAAAAATGCTTTAAGAAGATATATACGTTTTAGTAATTATATAAATTTAGATACTGTAGAAAATATTGTGAAGGATTATGGAGCATCTTATGTTTCTTTAAAAAATTCTGTTCCTTTAATTGTAACGGAATATGATACTTTATTAGAACCTATAACTTTAGAATTTTATTCTTCATATGCTATAAAAGAAGAAAAATATTTTGATATAAATATTTCAGATATTAATTTAATTAAAATATAAAATATAAAATGATAAAAATTGGGCCTTCTACGAGAAAAAATGATGTAGATTCCCTTTGGCAAGTTATTGGTGATATTTGGACTAAAGTTAAATTAAATGATTATTCTAAAAAATATGTTGAAGGATTATGGCTTGCTAATTCTATATTAGCAGATGAAAGATTAAATATTTTATTGAATACATATGATAGATTGGTTCAAAGATATTATCAAGCATATAAAGGTGTTATGCGTTTGGATAATTTTCCAACTAAAGTTGTTAGAAGACAACGTTTAGATGGATTTAATATAGAGTATAAATATTTCTTTAAAGAACTTGAAAATAATGTGAGATATATTTATCCTCCCAGATTTTTAACTAATGATTTTAGATCACCAAATTTAGTAGATGAATTATTTAGAGTAGTAATACATAGAGTTTATCCAAATCTTAATAAAGTAGTTTTATTAGAAAATTCTTTAGATGATAGTTTTACTGAAAATTTAAATGGATATTTTTTCTTAGATTATAAAAATAATCCGTTTGTAATAACCAAAATAAAGAAAAATGAACTTTTTTATAAACGAGTTTTTTCTAATATAGATCCTGTGGAAGGTGAAATAATAGCCGTTAAAAAATTTGAATTGGAAAATGAAGTTGATTATAAAACAGAAATAGAGGATGATTTTATAATCTTTAGATTTAAAGATTTTAATTATATAGATAGTAGTTTGCCAGAGAAATTTTTTGATAAACCAAATACATATTTATATGGATTTGACATAGCTTATATAGATACTTTTTGTGAAGTAAACTTTGGATATCCGATTGGATTAACAGATGATGATTTTAACAATCTTTATAAATCTGGTTTAACTTGGCCAGAAATAAATCAGATAATTTTAGATGCTTGGAAAATTGATCAAAGGGTATATGGATTTGATCAAATTTATAGATATGCCGCTCTTTTTTCAGGAAATGAAATATTTAGAGGATTAAGAGAGCCATTTTATTTATATTCAAATGATTATAATAAAGGATTAGTATTTTTAGCTAAAAGTAAAAATTTTATAGATTCCGATATAATTACTGGTTCTTTTATTCCAGAAGATTTAAGAAGGAATAATAATATAACAGAATTAAATAAAAATAATTTTCTTAAATTAAAATCTTTTGTTTTAAATGATATACTTGTTAATGATCCTATAATTATAGATAAAGAAACTTATTATGTTAGAAAAAACATAAATGGACAATATATAGAATTAGATAGAGAAGTTTTTAATCATCCGGTTTCTAATATAATTAATGTATTGGACAAATCCACTGTAAAGGCTTATATTTTAGATGAATATGGGAAAAAAGAGTTAAATACATTTATTAAACTTCCAAATGGAGAAATGTCCAATTTATCGGACATTTTAGATATAAGCGCGACGGTGCCATGGGGAGAACTTCCTTGGGGAACTTTTAAATTTGGAGAATCATATTATCAACAAATTCATCCACAATGTAGATTTAAACCTTTAGAAATTGGTAAAGAGTATAATTTTGGAGATGCCTTTCAACCTTATGTATTACCGAATTTTTATTTCGCTTATGAACCAGATACGGCCGGAACGGAAAGTAAAAAGTATGAGAATGTTGATGATAAAATATACGGATTACCTATAATAATGAAGGATCCAAATAAGAGTGTTCCTAATTATTATATTCAAAAACAATTGGCTCTCGATAATAAGGAATTTACTGAAAATAATTTTAAAGAATATAGTTTAAATAAAACATTACTTTTACTTCCTTTTTTTAATTATTCTGAAAAAGAAGATATAGAAGAAAATAATATTTTTAGCATTAGAAGTAATTGGAATGATTGGGTTGGTTCTGGTACAGGAGAAAGTGAATATATTTATACTGATTTTTATAATTATACTTCTATCAAAACTACATCGACTAATAATGGTGATTCTAATTTATTTGTTTCAACTTTCCATCTTATAAATCCTTTTACAAATAATAAATCTGGGTTATCTTTATTAAGAATGTTTGTTAGAGTAAAAAAAGGAAAACTTCAAGTTGGAATTGGAACAGCATATGGATTTCATACAGATATACATAAATATATTTTCGAAGAGAAAAAAATAAAAGATCAAGAAACACCTAAATGGGAATTTATAAACATTTTTATAGATAATAATCTTTTAACTCCCGGGCAAAGTTATCATATACTTTTATCTTCTTTTGGAATTTCTGAATATGATGTATTTGGAATTCAATATTATAAAAATATTCCTACATACTTCGAAAAGTTATATAAAAATAAAAAAATATTAGAAAAATTTTTAAGTTCAAATAATTATAAATTAATAAATTTAATATAATGGAAAATAAAATAGAAAATCTTTTAAATGACAGTGTTTCTACTATCACCAGTATTATAGATAAAGAAACTAGTGCCGATAGTGAATATATGGAAGATAAAATAGTATCTGCTTTAAAAGATGTAGCTATAGGAGCATTTCCTTCTAATCAACTTTATCTTTCAGATAAAAATTTGGGATATCCTTTTTTTCAAACTATAAGTGCCGCAGTTTCTGAATTAAATGGTCAATTTGGAATCATAAAAATTCTTCAACAATTAGTAAATGAGAATGTTACTCTCTCTACCGGGGGAGATTTTATTATTGAAGCTCCGGATAAAAATAAATATTATATAATATCTGGGGAAAATTCTGAATTTACTAATGGTATATATAAAAATTTAACTATAAAATATACCGCTAGTGGAAAATATAATGGTTGTATTTTTGAAAATTGTAATTTTGAAGAATTAAATAATACACCAACGACATTATTATTTACAGGTTGTACTTTAAATAATTGTAATTTAAATTGTTCTGGAGGAAATATAACTCTTAAGACATGTACAGGATTTAATAATAAATATACTGCTTCTAATGTTTCTGTGGATGGTGGGGGAAGTTTACTTTTAAATATTTTTAATGTAAGTGGAAATATAGATTTTACAGCTAACCATACAAATGAATTAAATATAATAATAGAGGGTTAAATACTATGTTAGAATCAACAAAAATAAAAGGTAAAACATCTTTTATAGGCAGTTTTAATGATGTTATTTTAAATTCGGCTCCTGGTGAGTGGGATTTTGGAGGAGCTACTATAAATAATGTTATAGTCAATACTGCCGGTGGATTTAATAATATGAGAAATACTTTATTTGTTGAACCTAATTTTACAAGAAATGGAATATTTTATAATACAATTCAAAGTGCAATAGATAGAGCTATTTTAGATGATAAACCATATGTTATACTTATATTTCCAGGAACATATGATGAAAAAATTACTATTGATAGTGCAAGTGATATTAAATTGATAGGATTAGGTAATGTATATTTAAAATTTCATGGAGGAGAATCATTAGAAACTATTTTAATAGATACATCTGAAAATATATCTTTAGAAAATATAACCATAATAAATAGTAATATTAATAATATTAATAATCTACATAAAGTTTTAATGGTAAAAATAATTAATTCTGGTAAATGTAAATTAAAAAATATTAAGACAGATTTGAATATAGATGGTATTACAGATTTAACTTTTTTTAAATTATTAACTTTAACTGACAGTATATTTTTTGAAAATATAGAATTATATTTAAATATAAAAACTGGTTTACAATCTGAAAATTCTTATATTAAATATATAGATTATAATGGCCACGGAACCGAAGGAAAAATAAAAATTGACAAATGTAAATTTAAATTAGAACTTTTTAAAATTGATAGTTCTTACCACACATATGTTAATTTTTTGAAATTACTAACAAATACCTCAAATAATTATGAATTTGTTTTGAATAATTGTGAATTAGAATTTCAAAATGATCCACATTCTGTTGAAGGTGTTTTTGTGGATAGTTTGGAAGCTAAAGATCTTTCGGAAACTTCCAATAAATATGATAAAATAGGATTTTTTAATTCTTTTATAAATGTGGATTATCATATAGATATACTTTCTCAAAATGTTATAAAAGACTCAGATTTTAAGATTTTGAATTAATAAAAAAATTCTTTATTTTTGTATTATGAATCCATTAAATATTTTAAAAAAAATAAGAGTAGAACATCCACTCCATGAAATAAAAGATTTGGAGTTAGAAACTTTAGTTTCTAAAGATTCTGAAGATATAGATACTTATGGGGCAATTTTAGCTTTAATTAAAAACCCTCAAGAAGTACTTACAGATCCCATTATATTTTCACAAGTATGTTTAGGACTATGTGGAATTAAACCAGATTTTCAAGAATTCGAATTTCCATCCTCAGAATTTATATATACATTTTTTGATTTTTTAGAAAAAGGAAAAAAGTATTTTCCATTTAAAACAGAAGGAGTAACTGAAGAACTTAAACAATTCATATGTGTGTGTTTAGCTGAAGAAGGTATATATTTTCTCAAAGGAGAATTAGAACCTCTTCAAGAAGATTTAATTATGATACTTCAAGAAGTTTATGGAAGTTCTGTTTCTAAAGAAGATTTAAATAAATGTGAAGAACGTTGGAAAAAATATGAAAATACAGAATTTGATAAAATTCCAGAAGAAGATGAATACGATATTCAAGTTAAACAAAATAGATTTATGATGGATTACGCCGAAAATTTATTAAAATCATAAGTCCAATTAATTGGACATTTTAGGGAGGTATATGGACCATCTTATAAAAAGAAAGCGTTGTAAAAAATGTCATAAATTAGTAACTAGATTGGTAAATAATCAATACTGTATGACTTGTTATCAAGCTAATTATTATCAAAATGTTACTAAGAAAAAAAGAAAAACTAAATCTGCCAAAAAAAGAAAATTAGCATGGTGGGTTTCTGCATATTTATACAGATAAAAATATAAAAATATGGGTTACGAAATATTAAAAGGGACAATAAAAGGAGTTGAAATAAAAGAAGGAACAGCTTACTATACAGTAGAAGTTGGTTCTCAAGATTCTGTTAATAGAAAAATAGCTAAAAATGTTCGTCATGGATTTCAATTTGATCCTAGCGGAGGTAATGCTGTTTATGGAGAAGGAACTAGTGTTTATATATCCGGAATAATTACTCCAACTGGAATACAAGATGGGGTTATTTTAGCTGCTGTACGTCCACATGCTGGAAGTATGCGTCCGATTTCAAGTCCTTTACAATCTATTTATGAAAAACTTAAAGAAGATGGAGGGGAATCTTCTGGAGCAGAAGGATTGACTCCTGGAGATATTTTTCAAAGAAGAGGTGATGGTGTATTTAAATTCGCTTATAATGGTATGTATAAAATTTTATCTAAACTTGGATTGGGTTGGATTATGGATCCTAGTGGAGATAAAATGCATGGTTATGCTAACAACTTTGAAATGACTTTAGGAAACTATGGAACTATACGTTCGGAAATAGATAAAGAAAGTAAAACAGCTTTATTACATTTTGATTTTTTAAATAGTGTTGATCAGTTAGATACCAATGGTTCTTTAATAACTATGGATATTGGTGAAGTTAATAGAACTGGAAGAATAGCTTTTAATATTATAGATGCAACGGATCCAACGGGAAAAATCTTTAGGAATAGAATATCAATAGACAAAGACGGACGAGTTGGAATAATGGCAAAAGATGTAACTTTAGATATATCTTCCGATTCTAATATAACAAAAACTGCTAAAATAACTATAGATGAAGATGGACAACTTAAGATAACAGTTAAAGATATGACTTTGAATATATCATCTTCTAATAATACAAATGCTGCCGAAATAACTATAGATGAAAATGGAAATGCTAGATTAAAAACAGAAACTTTTAAATTAGGTAAAGGAGAACCCAATCAATCGATGGTAAGAGGAAGTGCTTTTTCAGAAAATTATAATGGTCTTATAGATATTATAAAAGTAGTTTTACCATCCGCTGCTTTACAAGCAGCAGCTGAAAATAAAAAAATTCACGATGGAATTTCTCCTGAATTATCAACAACTAATAAATTAGATTAAAATGGGATATCCAACAAAAAATGATTTAAAAGAGGCTATAAAAAATTTTACTAGACATTTTTATAATAAAGATGTTTATGGTAGTGAAGTAGAATCTTTTTTAGATCTTTATTCTGGGGGTTTAGCTGATATATTATGGGAATTTTTATATGATAGTAAAGTTCAAACTCAAATAGAAGTTGGTCCTGGTATACCGGTTCAAACTAGCGGTGGAAGTGGAGTTACAACCGGTAAGGGATATACTATAACAAAAGGAAATATAATACCACCTACACCATGATAGTTCGTTCCGATCAATTAAATTGTTATATAGAAGGAATAAAAATTCCTATATTTGAATTTCGTTCCAATTATGGAAGAAATAAATTAGGATATGCTAGTATAATAGTTCCAACTGGGGGTACTATAGTTCCAAAAATGTGGGCCAATGCTTTTGTACAAGTTACTTACGTTGGAGAAGTTAATGGAACTAGAAAAGAAAAACTTCTTTTTCAAGGATTATGCGTTAATTTAAATGTAGCAGAAGAACACGGTAAAATTCAAATAAATGCCATATCTTGTTGGGATTCTTTAAATTTAAATACAACTTTAGATTATGTTTCTCCTAAGAAATATGGTTTAAAAAACATACAAGATGGTATTGCTATTTGGATTGGAACTGAAGCAACAGCTTATCCAGAAATTCAAACTGGTTATAAATTATCAGAAAGATTTTTTTATGTAGATCAAGAAGAAGATATAAAAAATATGGCTTATAATGATCCAGAATCTTATAAATTACAGTTTATAGCCGATAGAGCTCCGTTTGCTGAAAGATACGCTTATAATTTATTTGAAGATTTATCTTATGGTAATTTTTTATTAAGTAGATCTTTTATAGATAGATTCAATTTATTAGCAAAATCTTCTAGAAGTGAGGATGAAGAAACTAAATATGTTTCAGAAAATGTTATAGGAGTCATAACCCTCGATTTTGAAGAAACTGATTTATTTAAACAATGGTCTACAGGAAAACACGAAATAGAACCCGTAACAACACCTACTGACTCAGCTATAAACTATAATTCAAAAGATTCTGGATCATTAGTAGTCCATGGTTTAGCAGGAATAATAGCTAAATATGGAGAAGCTTCAAAAAATAATCCAAATATTATTACAGTAATAGCCAAATGCGGTCCAAATGGAAAAGAGGCTAAGATTCAATTACATAAATTAGTAGCCGATAATTTTGTAAAGATGTTTGAAGATTTATACAATGCCGGATTATCTCACCTTATAACTGAGCAAGCCTATGGTTTTTGTTATAGACCAAAAAATACAGCTTCTGGCCCAAGTAGTCAATTATCAGTTCATTCTTGGGGTATAGCTTTTGATATAAATCAACATTCTAATCCTTTAAAAGGTAAACCTACGGAGGCACAAAAAAAACTAGCAGATTTTTTTGCTAAATACGGATGGATATGGGGAAATAAATTTAACGATCCTATGCATTTTCAATTAGTGGAGGGATATTAATATGAATATAAAAGGAGATCAACTTTGTTGTTATATAGAAGGTATTAAAGTACCTATTAAATCTATTAAAACTAATAGTGCTCGTAATAAATTAGTTTCGGCGGAAATAGTTATTCCCATATCAAATATTTTTATAGATAAAATGTGGGCCAATGCTTTTATACAAGTTACTTATATTCAGGAGGTTAATGGAACTAGAAGAGAAAAACTTCTTTTTCAAGGATTATGTAAAAGTGTAACTGTAATGGAAACCGAAAGTAGAACTGAAATAGTTGCAGAATCTGTTTGGAGTAGTCTTAATTCAAATACAACGTTGGATTATACATCACCTAAGAGATATGGGTTAAAAAATTTGGAAGAAGGATTATTTATTAATGTCGGAACAGAAGGAGTTGTAATGCCCGAATTTGAAAGTGAACCTGGATATCAATTATCTAGTAGATATTATTTTTTAGATGTTGGAGATAAGGAAGAAGAAGAAGTTATAAAAAATATAGGATTTAATGATCCAGAAGCTTTTAAATTAGAATTTATAGCGCAAAGAATGCCATATGCTGATAGATATGCCAAAGTTTTATTTGAAGATTTAGCTTATGATAATTTTCTTTTGTCGAAAGTAAATATAGAAAGATTTAATCTTTTATCAAAATCAAATGAAAGAAAAAAAATTAATGATGAGAATTTAGATTGGTTAGAAAAGGTAGGATATGGTCATATTAGTGGAAGAGTATTTGAAATGACTAATTTATTTCATCTATATCAAGGAACCCATCATGACGCAGATCAAAGTAAAGGTTCATTTAATAATACAATTAACGGTAATCCCGCTAAAGAACCAACTAATTTATCAGATTATGCGGCAAATGATCCTAGAAGAAAATATTTAGCTTTATGTGTTTCAAAAGAAAGATTGTGGGGAGATAAAAAAACTTGTGAAAGAATTCTTCAATTTGGAGAAAAAATAGCTGATAAATTAGGAACACAAGTTAGAATAAATGATATGTGTTGTTACGATCCTGAAACAAAACAATATTATTCACCCAAAATGAGTAATGGAAAATATCATCAAACTCATAATGATGGAGCATCTGTTGATATTGGTATAACTGGATGTACAAATATGCATGAAAGTAATTATAGTCCTGAAAAAGCTTTTACTGCTTTGAATATTTTAATTAATGAAGTTGGAACAAGATCTCAAGTTCCTTCGGTTTATTTTAATGACCCAAAAGTATATAATAGAAAAGAATTAAAGGGAATGGTTGAATATCGTAAAGGACACGATAACCATTATCATGTATTTATGGTAGAAAGGCAAATTGGAAAAGAATTAAAAAATTAATAAATATAAATTATAAATATATAAATAAATGTTAGAAAGTAGAGAAACTGGAATAATTAATGCATATAATTTAGATAATGTTTATGGTTATTATAATTTTTCAACAGAAGATAAATATAAAGAAGCCATAGAAGTTTTTTTTAATAATGGAGTAAGTTATAAAGATAGAATTTTATTAAGTTCTATTTTTACTTCTGATAGTTCTATAAATGATGTTAAAACTGTTCATAATTTAGATGATCCGGAATGTGAATATGAAGTAATATTTAGAGCAACTAATTCAGCACAAGCTGAAGGAAATTTTTCTTTAGGATATAAAAAAAATGGAAACGAAAATAAATATATAGATATTAATTATATTTTAGATTTTGAAGGGGGATCCAATGGAAGTATAAATGTTACTGTTAATGGTACATATATAGATTTAATTTCTTCATCTTTAATTGGAGATAGAAGTTTTAAAATAAATTTTAAAGTAAGAACAGAATTAGAAAGTGAAAGTGTTTTTAAATTAACTACTAATCCCGGTTATTTGTGGGTTTTAGAACAAAATAAAATTCAACCGGCTGGTTCTTTTCGTCCTAATCCTGGTGTTTGCGATTACCCAGTTATGGATTGTTCCGATTATGTTTCTTTTCTTTGGGCGCTTGTTAATAATGGTTGGATTATAAAAGGAAAAATTTTTGATTGCCAGTCTTTATTAACTAATAGATTTGAAAATATTAAATTTGTAGAAAAAATACATTCCAATATAAATAATTCTTATAAAAAATATGGAAGTTATAAAGTTTTATTAGAAAATTTAGAGATAGGAGATATCCTTATTTTTAATAAAGGAAATATGTATCATTGTATAATAATCACAAATCCAAAAAATGAAAGTTATGCTGAATGTAGTGGTTATTTAGAACAAAATTTAGGACGATATTATAATGGTAAATTAAATCCTTATCCTTTGGAAGAAAGATATAACTATTTAAAGAATAATTCCGACGTTTATTTGTGTCGTCTGTATAAGTCCAATTAATTAGACATTTTCAGCTTGTAAATAAAATATTAAAATATTATAAGAAAAAATATGATAGTGGCGATAGATCCTAGTTATGATAAACCAGTAGGAATAGCTTGGTTGAAAAATAAAACAATTGGTTCTACTCTTATCGAATTAGATAAGGATGATAAAAAACCCGAGACAAGAAGTTTATATAATATAGCTAAAAAAATTGTTAAAAATATAGAATTAGAATGGGGTTATGTAGATGATTTACTAGTAGCTATCGAGGGACAGTGGTTTGGTGTCAATCCAAAGATGACAATGAATTTAGTTGAATTAAGGGGAATACTGGAAGGAATATTAAATGAAAGAGTTGAGACATTCAATTCAACTAATAAAGAAAAAAAAGTTATTAAGTTACAAATAATAGTTGTTAATCCACATTCATGGCAATCTGATATTTTAAATGTCGGTAAAATGAAATCTGAAGAAATAAAAAAAAGATCTATAAAATATGCCTCTGATTTAAAAAAAGAAAAAGTTAACGAAGATGAAGCAGATGCTATATGCATTTTAAAATATGCCGAAAAACAATGGATATAAAATTAAATTTTAAATGTAAAATATAAAATATAAAAAATGAAAGAAAAAAGAATTTTTAAACCTTTAGAAAAAAAAGCAGATTATAATGTTAAAGACGAATTCTTAGCTGGAAATAATCTTGATTCGAAAATACTAGATATAGCTTTTAAATCTATTCCTCTTTTAAAAGATCAACAATATAAATTAGATATTAAAAATAAGAATAATGAGAATGGATTTGCAGCTGGTTCTATTTCTATAAAAATACCGGAAAAAAAGAATCCTGGAGCTACAGTTACTATAAAAATTCCAATTTTAATAGATAGTTTTAAATTAAAACCAATAGATACTTTTATTTTGGGTGATGTAGCTTATCCAACAACAGATTCTACTATAAAAGAATTACTTAATGATCCAGATAATTTTAGAAAATTAACACGTAAAGAAATTCGTGAATCTAAGATTTTATCTAAAATAGCTGAAGATTATTATGAAGATATTATGAATACTTTAAAGAAAATGGCTGAAGAATCAGATAACGACGATATAAAATATATGTCGGCTATTTATTATAAATCTTTAGAAGGATATGCTAGAATGAAAAAGGAATCTGAAGATTATTCAGAACCTATAATAGATTTTATTTTAAAAAGACGTCCAGATTTTAATTTCGATTTATATTATATAAAGACGGCTTCTGAAGGTGGTATAGAGTTTCATCAAGAGGTTATGACTCCAGAAAGTATTCGTCTTCTTTTGGAAGCTACTGGTCATAAATCAATTAAAATGGCTGATGAAATTAATTCGGGAAAAGAATTATATTTTCAAGCTCCTATTTATAATGTACAACAAGATATGGTTCGTTCTATGAGATTTGATCCAAATCAAATAAAAAAGAATAGTATATTTAATCAAGTAGAAAAAGGGCCCGCTGAAATTATGGATGCTAAAGGTAGATTATTAAAAGGATTTGTTTATGATCTTTATGGATTTACCTCAACAGCTAATAATTTTCCAAAAGAAAGAATATTTATAGATTTAAATAAAAATTATGCAATATCTTCTTCATTTAATGGTAAAACTAGCGAGGATGAATTTATTTTAAAAGAAGATGAAATGGAACCTGGAGATAGAGGTGTTTTCCTAGATCCGGCTAAAAATAATGCTTTCGGTGTAGTTAAAATTTTAAATATATCTAAAATTCAAGGTGAACCAGATGTGGCTGAAGTTCAAATAGCCAATAAGAAGTATACCATTAAACAAGAAGATCTGTTGAAAAAATATGTTATAGATGGCAATGAGATTTTAATACCTCAAAGTTATAAATGGATTGCTCTTCAAAAACAAATTCAATTATTAGATCAAAATATAGAAAATAAAATTAACCAAAAAATAGCCGAAACTTCTTATACTATAATTAAAAGGGCTGATGATATAAAAATTGTAAAATTTGCGGGAGACAGAGTAAATTCTACAGATACACCTATTAATATTCCATCAGATCAACATCTGAAATTACTTATTAATAGATTGAATTTTATAACTACAGATAGTGATAGTATTTTAAATGATATTACTAGAGGAATACCTGTTACGTTTTCAACTTCTTTTCCTATTCAAAATTTAAATTTAAATTCTGAAATAGAAACTACTATAAAAGAAAGTTCTTATATTGAACCTAGAATAAGAAAAGATGTTGTGGATGTAATTAAAACTGCTTCAGCGCCTTTATCTAATTTATTCTTAGATTTATTCTCTTCTTATCAAACTAATCCCGAATTTTATCAAGAATATATGGAAGAAAGATTATTAAAGGTTGGAGCTACAACCGATACTTTAGATACTATTTTTAGTTTAGGAATAGTTAGTGATGTTAATTCGACCATTTTCTTACAAAATATAGATAAATTAAAATTTGTGTTGTCTTATTTAACAGCGTTAAGATTATATATAAGATATGGATGGCGAATAGGTATTAAAGAAGCAGATTTAAATATAGCTATCGATTCTCTTTCAGAAATAATTCAAAAATTAGAATTGATAAAAACTCAAAATATTTTAGATAAACAATTAAACATGCAAACTTATTAATATGGACGGGGCATTTAAAGTAATATCGATTTTTTCCGACAATGCTTTTATATCTATTGATGAAGATTTAGATTATGATAAAGCATTAAAAAGATATAAAGAATTAAATAATATGGATAATCCTGAGGATGGTCTTAAATGTTTTGTTTTTTTAGTTAGAGGTGAAATAATCAAAACAAATAATAATTTAAAGGAAAATAAAAATGGAAACAAATAAATTTTTTAAGTTGGCTAATCAACGTATTGATTTTCTAGATGAAAAAAGTCCGGAAGAACTGGATATAAATTATGAAAGTCCGACTAATGATTCCGATTATGCCCTTATAATTAAAACTGCTAGTGGAGATGTTTTAAAAAAATTTCCAGTAAATAATTCAACTAATCTTGTTTTTTCTCATGTATCTTATGAAAAAAATAAACATAAACTTAATGAGGAAATGAGAAAAATTGCTGAATCTAATTTAGCTAAAAGATTAGATTTATATGGATTTAAACATAATTATAAAATAGAAGAAACATATGGAAATCAATATACTTTAACAAAAGAAGAGGAAATTTTAAAAGAAGCAGAAGAAGAACCAACAGAATTTGCTTATGGAGATAAACTTCCTATAGATAATATAAACAATCTTCAAAAAAGTGCTTCCGAATTTTTAAGACAAGCCAGAACTTTACCGGTTAGAGATAGAAAAAATATAGCGTTTGCTTTAGTTAAAAAAGCATCTGAAATGGGTGTCGAATTACCAACTGCTATTTTAGAATATTCAAGCTTTACACCTAAAACTTTACAAGGTATGAAAATAGCAATGGCAACAAGAACTCGTTCATATCCTGAAAAAGTTAGAAAGTTAACTGATGCTTTATTACAAACAGCCAAAACTGCTGAAGATTGTATTAAAGTAGCAGAAATGGTAGAAACCATAGATAAAGAACTTGGGATAAAAACAGAAAGACATGAAGATCCAAGTAAAGGATTTTTTTCTATTGAAAAGAGAGCGGATCAAATATTTAATGAAAAATTGAATAAGGCGTTGGAAAACAATTTACTTGACGATTATTTTACTCCAGATGTAATAGAAGATTTAAAAGATTTTGGTCAAAATGCTTATAATAACTTGGATCGTCATAGTCGTAATTTAATAGATAAGGTATTAAATAAAATAAAAACCGAAAAAAAGGCAGAACAAGTAAATCAAGTATTTGATGAAAAATCGAATAATGTAAACGATACATTGGAAAATGATTTGCCCGATGCTTATCTTTCTCCGGAGACAATTAAAACTTCAAAAAGAATAAATAAAAATTTGCACAATAAATCGAATTCTCGTACTCGTGTTTTATTGGATAAACTAAAAAAAGATACAAAATAATATGGGCGGTAAATATTTTTCTTTAAACCGCCAGATTAATTTAAAATTCCTTTTCCCCAGAAAGAAAAGGAATTTATTTTAAAAGATAAATTATCAATATTTTTATTTTTATGAAACTAAATTAGTCCAATTAATTGGACATTTTTATCCGGCCCTTCGAGATAAAACTATAAAAGATAAGTCAATTATATTTAAAGCTCGTAAGGAAGATAAAAAAAATTTAGTAAAATTTAAACATAAATAGATATGGCTACGATTGTAAACCCGAATTTAACTAACTTTTTATTTGATATCTCATACGATCCTCGCGTATTAGGACGTTTAAAACTTCCTTATAAAAGCTTTAACTTTTTAGCTATTTTATCAAGAAGCGTAGGAGCGGATAAATACGATCGCGCAACAGAAATTATAGAACTATGCCACTGGATATATAATCAAGTCAGTGATGTACGTAATATAATCAATAGATTGGCAGAATATGCAATTACAGATCTTCAAATTGATGATACTCATACAAAACTTACAAAAGATGAACAACAAACTCTTTTAAGAGCTTTAGAAGTAATGGGTATTAAAGCAAAATTAGTTGAAGCCGCCAAACACTATTTTGCAACGGGTAATATTTTTTGTTCGGTTGAAAATCGTTTTAAAAAACACTTAAAATGTCCTAAATGTAAAACAACGGTACCTATAACATCTATAGATTCTTCTTATGATACAACTAAACTTAAATTTAAAGCTACTTGTATTGATCCTAAATGTGGTTATACCGGATATTTTGAAGAAATAGATCAAAAAATAAGAAGACCGGAAGATATATTTATTCGCTTGTGGGATTGGCATGAAATAGAATTTACTTATAATCCTATTTCAGATGAATATAAATATTTTCATAGAATACCTAGATATTTTTCCGAAAAATTATTAAGTGGTAAACCCGATACATTTCTTTTACAAACTACTCCTAAAGATATTTTAGAAGAAATTTTTTCAAAAGGAAAAAATCAGATTACAACAACTCCAACTAAAAGTAAAGTTGTTGGATTTAAACCGGGAAAAATAAAACATATAAAAAGACCATCTACTATAACATCTGTTATGGAAGGTTGGGGTGAACCTATTACAGTGGGTATTCTTCAAGATTCATTTTTTATGATGTTATTACGTCAGGCTCAAGCTGTATTAATAACGGATTATATAATACCTATTAGAATTGTATCCCCAGATCCAGCAGCTAAAGATATGATGGATATCTCCCAATTTGCTATACACTTTGATAGAATGTATGATTCATTCCAAAAAGATCCCATGCAGATTATGAAATTTCCCTTTCCTGTTCAATATCAAACATTAAGTGGTGAAGCAAAACAATTCTTTTTATCTAATGAAATAGATTATACACGTCAAGCCATTAGACGAGGAGTAGGACTTCCTTCAGAATTATTAGACGGCGGACTCCAAAATTATTCGGGTGGTTCTATTTCTTTAAGAATGTTGGAAAATTTCTTTATTAATTTTACTAAAAATGTAATAGTTGATTTAGTTAATAATTTTATAATTCCTCAAGTTTGTATTATTCTTGATATTCCACCATTTAGAGTTGAAATGGCTAAATTCAAGATGATAGATGATATTAATCAAAAACAAGCAATTCTTGATCTCTTTGATAGAAATCTTATTTCCGATACTCAAGTATACGATCAATATAATATTGATAGACCAAGCGAAAGAGAACTTAACGAATCAGTACAACGTAAAGGACAGCGTGATAGAATATATCAAATTGAGTTAGCTGAAGCTCAGGCTGAAGGTTCTTCGTTACTGGCAGAACGTCAATTATCTGATCAATTTAGATTCCAAGATATGCAAACTAAAAATAATGAACTTCAAGCAGCAAAACAAACTGAATCTATAACAGATCCTAATATTCAGGGACAAGAAGGACAAATGGTGGGTAATATTAAACCTATTATGACAGCATCGGGAGAACAATTACCTGATCCTAATACATTAGCTCAAGATGTGTTGAATCAACTACAATCTACAGAAGAAATAAATAATTTCTTGGAATTATTAGCAAAACGTGTGAATAATCCTCAATATATAGCTGAAGTTCAAGCAGCTATTCAATATAATATGAGAGCTACTCAATTGGAGCAAGTCCAACAACAAGCTCAAGATCAAATGGCGTATGTTCAACAACAGGCTCAAAATCCGGGAGAACAAGGCGGAAAGAAAAATAAAGGAAATGTTGGAGGTAAAAAAGCCCCACCATCTGAGCAGTTACCACAAAGGCGTAGTAATCCTGTTTAATAAAATTCCCACTAAATATTAAATATTAAAATAAATATAATATATAGTAAAAAAAAAAAAAAAAAAAACCCTA
>Ga0123519_10003274_pt1 | contig 26885 bp, 25 predicted proteins | sample YelNatPaOPRAMG02_FD_87396 | JGI IMG/M metagenome (GOLD analysis project Ga0123519, IMG submission 87396) | Hot spring microbial communities from Yellowstone National Park - Yellowstone National Park OP-RAMG-02 (version 2) | ecosystem: Environmental > Aquatic > Thermal springs > Hot (42-90C) ...
AATCACCTTGACCCCATGTACGGTTCTCCCGATCTAACCTGTCTGCTCTGCAAGATTTATAAATGCAGAAAAGAAGACCTTAAAGAAGAGGTATTCCGCACGGAAGAATATGGCTTTGTCCAGAAAACGGGAGAGGATGAATAAATACCGGACTACCTGGAGTTAATACTACGTTTTTTGATTTCGGTAACCGGGTTGCAATCATCCTAAAATGATTCTATCCTGATATTGACTGTATCCCAGATTTTAAAGGAGAGGCAGAACGTTGGTAAGTACAGAAAGATTGACGATTACTTCGGACGCTCCGGGGAAAAAGATTTTTATGCTGGGTAATGAAGCCATTGCCAGAGGGGCGTTGGAAGCCGGCGTACAGGTTGTCACGGCTTACCCTGGTACCCCTTCCACAGAAATCGCTGAATCCCTGATATCAATTGCCCAGCAAGTGGGCTTTTATGGTGAATGGTCAGTTAACGAAAAAGTGGCTCTGGGTGTTGCAATGGGCGCCTCGATGAGCGGTGTGAGGGCAATGGCAATCATGAAACACGTCGGAGTCAATGTTGCACTTGATTTGCTGATGACCGCTACTTATCTGGGAGCAAAGGGTGGACTGGTTCTGGTAGAAGCAGAAGATCCCGGTCAATGGAGTTCCTCCGATGAGCAGGATAACCGTTTCCTGGCAGAGGAAGCTTACCTGCCCATTCTGGAGCCTTCTTCACCCCAGGAAGCAAAAGAGATGACACGGTTAGCCTTTGAGCTTTCTGAAGAATTCGGACAGCCCTTTATGATCCGTTCGGTAACCCGTATTGGACACGCACGCGGCGATGTAACCCTGGGTAAAATACTGCCGGCGAACCGCCCTCCTTTATTTGAAAAAGATCCAGGGAAATGGGTCATGTTACCCGCGGTTGCCAGAAAACACCGCAGATCGATGATCGCCCGGCTGGAGAAGATAAAAGCCGCATTTGAATCGCTTGAATATAATCATCTTGAGATAGTTAGCGGAGCAAAATTTGGTATTATTGCCTCAGGCATCTCCTACGGTTATGCTTTGGAAGCTCTGAAAGGTTTGGGTTTGCAGGGAAAGGTTTCAATACTCAAGATCGGAACCCCTTATCCACTGCCAGAGAATAAGGTTAAAGATTTCCTCTCTTCTGTTGCTGAAATACTGGTGATTGAGGAATTGGAACCCTACCTTGAAAATCATGTCAAAGTTGTTGCTCAGGAAGCTGAGATCAACGTCAAGATTCATGGCAAAGATCTCATCCCTCTGGCGGGAGAACTTTCGACCCGTAAAGTTATTGAGGCTATCAGCCGGCTTACTGGAACGCAACTTCCGCAGGATTTTCCAGGGATTGATCGGCTTGTTCAGGAAATCGAGCCTCTGCTACCCTCACGACCACCCAACCTGTGTGCTGGTTGCCCGCACCGGGCTTCACATTATGTAATGAATTTAGCTGTGGAGAGGGTCCGGCAAAAAACCGGTCTGGATACAGTTCGTCCCGGGGATATTGGTTGTTACTGTTTGGGAGCCAATGCACCGCTGAGTGCAGTAGATACCTCAACCTGTATGGGTAGCGGATTCGATCTTGCTAACGGGCTGGCGAGAGTTCTCAAAACCCCCGTGGTAGGGCATATGGGTGATTCCACATTTTTCCATTCCGGCATTCCGCCTATGATCAATGCAGTATATAACAACACGCGCCTGACCATGGTGGTTCTCGATAACCTGACTACCGCCATGACCGGTTCTCAACCCAATCCTGCTTCAGGTTCCAACGCCAGAGAGAGTAATGTACCGCGAATTCTTCCCGAGGAGATTGCCAGAGCTAGCGGTATCAAATTCGTCGAGGTACTAGACCCCTATGACCTGGACCATGCGGTTGACGTGATGGAAAAGGCCATTCTCTTCGATGGTCCATCCTTTATCGTTTTCCGCAGTCCATGCTCAATTCTCGATCAGCGCAACAAGCGGGCTAAAGGTGAAAAGATCACGCCTTTTGCTGTTGACCAGTCCAAATGTTTGGCACAGAGTCCCCCGGCCTGTACCGCCGCCTGCCCTCTGCATATTGACGTTCGCGGTTATGTCAATCTGGCTAAAGAAGGACGGTTCTCAGACTCTTTGAAACTTATCAAAGAGAAATTGCCCTTCCCGGCTATCTTGGGCAGAATCTGCACGCATCCCTGCGAGACAGACTGCCAGCGCCGAAAGGTCGAAGATCCCGTTGCCATCATGACGCTTAAGCGAGCTGCTGCCGATTACGGTTATTACCAGGAGGACTTATCCATACCGTTAGAAAGAAAAGAAAAAATTGCAATCATCGGCGCCGGTCCCGCCGGGTTGCTGGCAGCATATGACCTGCGCAAGCTGGGCTACCAGGTTACCATTTTTGAGGCCGCGTCCCGCCCAGGCGGTATGCTTGTACAGGCTATTCCCAGATACCGCTTGCCTGAAGAAATCGTCAACAAGGAACTCGAGATTATTCATCGAATGGGAATTACCCTGAAAACGAATACGAGAATCGGCTCTGATCTCTCATTCTCCAATCTCCGGAAAGAATTCCAGGCTATTTTTATCGCCACCGGAGCTCCCCTGCCCAGAAAACCTTCAGTTCCTGGTTACGATACCGGAGGAGTGATTTCAGGCATCGAATTACTGCGCAATATTAATGCCGGTCAACCCGTTGAAGTCAGGGGGAGAGTGAAAATTATCGGCGGAGGGAACGTAGCAATAGACTGTGCCCGGAGTTGCTTGAGATTGGGAGCATCGGATGTTGAAATCATCTACCGTCGTTCACAGGAAGAAATGCCTGCTCTGCCCGAAGAAGTCAGAGAAGCCATCAACGAAGGCGTCAGGATCCGTTTTCTCACCAGCCCAACACGTATTATCTCCAGCGGAAGCAGAATCAGCGCGGTGGAATGTATCAAAATGTCTTTGGGACAACCCGACTTAGATGGTAGAAGACAACCCATACTAATCCCCGGTTCTGAATTTTCTCTGGATGCTGACTTGCTTGTTTTCGCCACCGGCGAACAACCTGACCTGGCTCCATTTACCAAGGATGGAATCAGTCTGCCAGTTAAAGACGGGTTAATTCAGGTTGACCCGTTAACACTGGAAACCGGGATTCAGGGTATCTTCGCTGGAGGAGACGTGGTCACAGGGCCATCTTCGGTCATCGAGGCTCTCGCAGCCGGTAGAAAAGCCGCTACATCAATTCACAGATACCTGCAGGGAGAGCCCCTGCGATCCGAACGTGAATCTGAAGGAAAATGGGAAAGCCGCCTTGTGATCAATACCACGGGTGTCCAGCCAGAATCCAGGCATGCGACATCCACTCTGCCAGTCGCAGAACGCCAGTCTAACCAGATGGAAGTTGACCTGGGTTACACCCGGGAAGAAGCAATGAATGAAGCCGCCAGATGTCTGAACTGCGGATGTCAGATTTGCATAAAGAAGCTCGGCTGCCCCGCCCTTGTGGTAGATGGTGAAACCGTCACCATAGACCGTGCTCAGTGCCCGGGATGCGGATTATGCGCCAGTATCTGCCCGGCTGAGGCGATTGTCAGGGAAAATGGTTGATCACAGTATTCCAGAAGGTGCGTTCCAAGGAAAATTAAACCACGGTATTTCCTGACCGCCTTGATCTTAGAAAAGCAGTGATTGCCTCCTTTGAGGTATGGGTAAATCGATATCCTGTCGCTTTTCTTAAGGCAACAGTACTGATCACAGGGGGATATTTTATCAGTTCAAGCCCGCTGGGAGGAGATCTGGATTGCAAATGCACCTTCCAGCTCAAGCCGAGCAAAGGGCGAATCAATTTTTCCGGCATTACCAGTATTCGCTTGCTTGCCAGTTTCGCGATCTCACTGTATCTCAACCCTTCATCATTGGCTACATTGTAAATCCCCGGCACCGGTTTCATTATCAAAACCATCAGGAGATCCAGTAAATCATCCTCGTGTACAAATTGCATGACGGGATCATAACCTTTAAGTCTTAGCACAAAAGGAGGCTGCAACATCACCGTAGCGATTGAATCGGCTGCATTGGCACCAATCACAGGACAGGCACGCAGAATTGTAGCCTGAACCTCCGGATGCGCCCGACAGAAATCCAAAATCGTTTTCTCTGCCATCACCTTATCCTCTGAATATTGAAAACCGGGAAGAGGTCGGACTGGACAGGCTTCTGTAATCGGTATCGGATTGTCCGAAAAAGCACCGTAAACCGTATGGCTGCTCAAATAATAGACATGCTTCAAACCGGCCTCCAGGCAGGCTTCCAGAATGTTCAGGGTACCCGTAATATCAATCTGTGCTGCCAATTCCCTCTGGTGAGATGGCTTGACGACAAATGCCAGATGAACAAGGATATCAACCTTGTTCTGGTTAAAAATATCCTTTAATGGAGACAAAATACTCCGGTTATAAAAAACCAGCTTCTCCGATTTAAACTCTGAAGCTTTGATATCAATACCAATAATGGTACCCACTTCGGGGAGCTCGCTCAAACGTCTTAGCAAATGATTACCGATATACCCCGCTGCTCCGGTTACCACCACAGTAAGGCAACTTCTGCTTTCAACGTTCATAGTTTGCTTTAAATCCAGGGTTAATTTTTAGATGGGGTATCAATTACCTCGAAACTCAGCTTACCGATTCCTTCAGCCACAAAACCGATCTTGAGTTTGTGCGGTATATCTGTCAGAGTAACTCCCCTGACAAGCACCGTCAGGGCTTTATTCATGGGTAGAGTAAAGGGTTTCTCTCTGCTAACGCTGGTGAAGGGAATAACCTCAGAATCAACCCGGTAAAACGAACACTCCACGGGTATTTCCCTGCCATCCAATTCCAGAGGCATTAGTTCGGTGCCGTATCCTGAGCCGAGAGTATTTTTCAGCTCAAACTGAAATCCCTGATCGTTATTACGTAAACTCCCCTTGACATACAGCCTTTTCAACAGGAACGAAGGTACAGAAACCATATTGCGTCCTCCTAAATAAATTCTGCTCATCCGCTCTGCAACTGCCGGAAAAAAGCTTTGCCAGCTTGAATTGCCTCAGCAGGCAGAAAATTGACCTTTCCCATGGTCAGGCACAGGTAACATATCCTGGCAGTCTTTTCCAGCATTTCACAAACTGTCAATGCTTCACGCAGACTCCTGCCCAGCCCAATTGCCCCATGATTTGCTAGAATCGCAGCATTTCGATCTTCCAGAACCTCGAGAACATAATTGATCTGCTCTTCACTGCCAGATGCGGCATGCCTGGCTACCCTGATTTCACCACCCATAATCGTCATCTGATCTTCCAGAAGGGGTGGAATTTCCTGGTGAGCCACTGCCATAGCACTGGCATATACAGAATGGGTATGTACCACTGCTCTGATATTCCTGCGTTTTTGATATATCGCGATGTGCAGCATGGTCTCTACCGAAGGCGGTAGGTCGCCTTCTACTGGCTCAGCTTCAAAATCAACAACCTGGATATCTTCAGGCGCGAGTAAATCGTAATACCGGGAGGTCGGCGTAATTGCCAGCAGTTCCCTGCCATTTTCTGGTGGAAGACGCATGCTTACATTTCCCGAAGTTCCAACTACCAACCCTTTTGTGGCCATTTCTCTGGCAGTCATCAATACCATTTTTTTCTCTTCCAGCCATTTACTCATTTCAGATCCCTGCCCATTGTTTTTAATTTGTCACAGGTTGATAACCACTGCTCGTAGATTTCTTCATATTCCATAGCCAGAGCTGCATCCGGTTCGACTGTCTCCATATCAGTTTTCATACAGGAGATGGCTTCAGCCAAATCAGGATAGACCTTTGAACCGGTAGCAGCCAGCATTGCAGCTCCCAAACCTGATATCTCCGCTAGATGGCTGAACCTGACCGGACGATTCAACACAGCAGGTAGTATCTCCCTTAAACAATGAAACCGAACCAGACCTCCGCCCATGGCAACCTTTGCAATTTCCACCCCCGCTGTCTTTTCGAGTTGTTGACAGTTTGCTCTGACAGCAAACGCCACATTCTCAAAAGTCGCTCTCGCGAGATGAGCATTCCTGATTCCTGTTGCGCTGAGGGGCACCGGAATAAGAAATCCGCCCAACCGTACAGCCAGATGAGACATATCCATCGCCTCTGCACCCGCAAAAGCCATCACCCCCTCGGCTCCCGGAGGTACATCCTTCGCCATTGCATCCAGATTATCAAATCCATTTCCTGTACTTCCATCAAAGAACAATTCCCTCAGCCAGTTCAGTAAATTACCTGCCTCACCACAGTTGCTCTCCAGTACCCACCTTGTTCCAAAAAGATGGCAACTGGTCCAGATGCGGTGTTGAATCTCAAAAACCGGCTTATCGGTAACCATCACTACCGGCATGCTCCAGCCGGAAACGATACCCGTCTCTCCGTTCTCACACAAACCAAGACCGATTAAACCGCAAACTGTGTCCGGTGCTCCCTGGATAACTGCAGTTCCACCCATCAGACCTGTAGCTGCTGCCGCAGATGGACTGATCACTCCGGCTTTGCTACCTGCAGGAATTATTTCAGGATACAATCCTGCCGGTAATCCTGAGATTCGCAAAACTTCTGCAGAAATCCGGCGAGTTCTGACATCCGCCAGTCCCAGTTCCACCGCTGAACAGATTTCTCCATATCTGTTCCCGGTTAACCGGAATATGATCCAATCGCTGAGTGAAAGGACGGTGGTAATCTTCTCAAAAAGTTCAGGCCGGGTCTTTTTAAACCACAATAACTTCGCCGGCACAAACAATAGCGAAGGCAGGTGACCGGTAATGTCGTAGATCAAGCTGCCATACTCCTTATCGAGTCCTGCTCCCTCGGAAACTGCGCGCAAATCTATATTAGGACCTGCGTACAGTTCATCCCCATTTTTATCGAGGAAGACCGCTCCCTCCCTCTGACTGGTTGTACTGATTGAGCAAATTTCCTCCGCTCGAATTCCGGCAGAATATAAAGCAGACCTGATACACTGGCAAATATTTTCCCAAACCAGCCTGCTGTTGAACTCTCTGGCCAGCAAAGAGCTGTCGGTCTGGCTCTGGTATATATAATCCCTGGTTGCGCATGATATCAGACTGCCAGATGTGTCAAAAACCAGACATCTCAAGTTTGTTGAACCTGCATCAATTGCCAGTAAAAACCTGCTTCTCATCCGTTTTTCCAGACTGCTGGATTAACCAGGTGCACCGGTTTGATACCATCCAGAAACCTGAGGATATCCCCGGTGATCATCCGGGAATATCTCGATATCGTATTATCAGTAGCCCCTCCAATATGCGGCGTTAGAATAACATTCGGAAGTTCCAGCAACGGATTGTTACGAGACAGGGGATGTGTCTCGAAGACATCAAAAGCAGCACCGGCAATTCTGCCATCTTTCAATGCTTCCAGCAAGGCAGTTTCCTCCACTATCTCCCAGCCGGCAGTATTAATCAGATATACACCGCGCTTGAGATTTGCTAGCCTTCTTGCATCAAGCATATTCCTGGTTTCCTCTGTTAGCGGACAGTGGATTGAAAGAATATCTGAGTACTTTACAAGATCTTCAAGTGTCGCCGGTCTGGCTCCGATTTTTTCTATATCAGCCGCACTAACATATGGATCGTAAACCAGTTCTTCAATGTCCAGAGCCAGCATTCTTCTGGCTACCTCTTTCCCGATGGCACCGAACCCGAGAATGCCTGCAGTTGTACCGGTCAGTTCTGTCCCTCTGAGTGAAATATAGGGGCCAACTGGATCCACCCATCCACCCGATTTCACCAGTTGATGAGCTTCTGGAATGCGACGCACCAGAGAAAATACCAGCCCAATAGTCAATTCAGCCACCGCAATATTGTTTCTGCCGGGGGCATTGATGACCGGTATTCCGTAGCGGGTAGCAGCTTCAATATCAACATTGCTTACCGATCCACGGCAAACCCCGATTAAACGCAGATTGCGGGCAAGTTTAATCACCTCTTCAAAAATAAAATCGGCTTCAATGACCACGATCTGGACTTCCCGGTTTTGAATATAGTCAAGCAGCTCTTCAGGTTCAAGCAATCGCCTGCTTTCTGTCCAGCTCTGGTAGATTACACCGACCCGAGAACTCAGAGTTTCCAGCGCTTCTACTGTGAACGGAGCCAGAATCAGGGCATTCATAAAAATCTGCTCCTCCCTTCATGCCAGATTGAACCAGTTCGCATCACATATCCCGCGGTTATCTGCCTTCTCGAACGCTTTAAAATTCGCTCAGCTTGTTTCCCGCGGGCTCCATGCAGCCCGCGTTGATCACATCCAGTGCAGACTGAACATCAACTTCTGTGTCGATACAGCCATCCCTGGCAAGGGGAATAATTACAATAACAGGCATCATGATACGATGATCCAGCCCCTTTACCCCTTCAACTCCTTCCTGAAGTTCTTTCTCACAGGCAACCGCCACAATCGCCTGGGGCTGCTTTTCCTGGACGTATTTCAAGGCCAAATGCCCACCGGGTGCCACACAAATCCCCTTATAGCCTGCTTCCAGCGCTGCTGTGCGCAAAATATTAACTGCACACCCCGGATTGCAGGCAACGCACTGCAATCCTTCATGGTTATAACTGGCACGGCAGGTATTGCTCTGACGCAGGCAGTGTGGCAGTAATAAAATCCGTTCACCGGGTGCGATACCGGCAAGTTGCTGCAAACTATCCATTCTTAGCCTCCAGAGAAAACCTGTACTGGCTTAATACCAGGAGAGGGAAATAAATGCGATAAAGGTCATATCTGAGATAAAAAGCCCTGGGGAAACCGGTACCGGTATATAAGTCTTCTACCCATGTACCATCTTCATGTTGATTTTCCAATAGATAGCCAATACCTCTGGTTACAGCCTGACTCTGGTGTTTCCCGGCTGCCATCAATCCAAGCAGAGCCCAGGCTGTTTGAGAAGCCGTACTCCTTCCCTTCCCCCTCTGATCCGGATCAGCATAAGTTTCACAGGTTTCTCCCCAGCCGCCATCGGGATTTTGATGATCCACCAACCAGTCCACTGCCCGATAAACACATTTCTGTCCCATATTTTCACGCACGGCTTTCAACCCTGCCAGTGCCAGACCCGTTCCATAAATGTAGTTCACACCCCAGCGCCCATACCATGAACCATCGAGTTCCTGAGTCTTTTTCAAATACCTGATTGCTCTCTCTACGGACAGAGTCCTTCCCTCAAAACTGACTAAAAATTCGACAGCATGAGCGGTTACATCCGCACAGGTTGGATCAAGCGGAGTCATAAAATCCGCGTAGGGGACACTGGCAAGGATTTGTCTGTTATTGTCCCGATCAAAAGCTGCCCATCCACCATCTTTGCTCTGCATGGCTTTAATCCAGGCACATCCTCTGCCAACCGCTTCAATAACGGACTTTTCTTCTTCATTCTTCAGCTTTATGCTCAGCAGTGCCCTGCCGACCAAGGCGGTGTCATCAATATCGGGATAAAGATTGTTATGAAACTCAAAAGACCAGCATCCCGGTAGTGTGTCCGGGTTTTTGATTTTCCAGTCCCCCGCTACGCGTACTTCCTTTTTCAATAACCATCTGGCACCTCTCTGAAGGGCAGGATGATCAGCGGGTAATCCGGATTCCCTTAAGGCTATTAATGCCCAGGCAGTATCCCAGACCGGTGAGACAGCCGGCTGCAGCCGTAAAGTACGCTCATTCTCAGCGATAAAAATCTGCAACCCTTCCATGCCTTTCCTGATTACTGGATGATCCTGACAGTAACCGAGAGATTTTAAGGCTATCAGAGAATATACCCAGGGAAGCATGATACCTCCCCAGCTACCATCTGATTCCTGATGCTCTACAACCCATTTTTCAACCCTTTTCAGGGCTGTATTACGCAAAGGTGTCAGGTGCAACCTCTCCGTTCCTTTCAATAGGAAGTCTAGTACCAGGAAAAAGCTTTTCCAGCTCAGGGGTTTGCCCCATTCAGAGGGTACATAACGCCGTTGTCCGGCAGGTTCCAGATATAATTCCTCTATCCCCGCACCTTCTTGCACCCGGCAGACCGGGCGAGTGCTCAGGATAATCGTCAGAGCCATGATCGTTTCCCTGGACCAGCTCGCAAATTCATAGATATTGAAATAAAACCAGTTCGGCAGAAATACCAGCTCAGGTGGAACGGATGGTGTTCCGCGATAATCAAATTGTCCGAAGACTGCCAACCAGATCCTGGTGATGGTATTGGATTTCATCACTCCACCTTTGGAGAGAATGAATTCTCTGGCTTTCTGCATGAACCGTTCAGAGGCAGATGTCCCGGCCAGCTTGAGAGCAAAATAAACCTGGATTGAAACGTTTAAGTCACCGGGGCCCCCATGATAGGCACTCCAGGAACCATCCTGATTTTGCCGACTTCTCACATAGGCAACCACTTTAGCCTTTTTATGGGGATCTACTTTGCCCGTCATGAAATACATCAGCGGGATATAGCCCGCTGAAACACTGGCATCAGCTTCCAATTCTCCGACCCAGTATCCTTCTGGATTCTGGATTTTCAGGAGATATTCTCGCGTTCTCTGAATGGCTTCATCCAGCAACCTGATCTGCTCTCTGGAATCAGCTACCGACGATGTGTCCTTGATCATGCTCATGCCGAACCTCCTGAGTATCATCTCTCAATGCAGTTTTACCTGGCATAGCCATTTTCCCTGAACCACCTCACTGCTTTCTCAAAAGCTATCTCAACAGGGGTCTGCGGCATTCCCAGCTCTTTCACGGCACGGGAGCAATCAAAATGCCGGATTTTACGGGAAGCTTTCACCGCCGCAACAGGTATCCGCGGATACCTGTTGAAGATCCTGCCTTCCACAAATTCATCAATATATCCCGCACATAGGGCTAATCGGTAAGGGATATTCAGGCGGGGAGCCTTGATTCCGGTGATCCGTTCAAGAATATCGAAGATTTCCCTCAAACTGAGATTTCGGTTTCCCAGCAGATAACGTGTCCCCGTCTTTCCTTTTTCCAGAGCCAGAATATGTCCTTTTGCCACATCCTGAACATCAACCACGTTCAAACCTGTGTTAAGACAGGCAAACATCTTTCCGTTAAGATAATCCACGATTATTTTACCCGTGGGCGTTGGTTTGACGTCATAGGGACCGATGGGAGTAGTTGGATTGACCACTACCGCAGGTAAACCTTCTCTGCACATCTGAAAAACCAGGTTTTCTGCCATAAATTTGGATTTTTTATAATCTCCCGGAATGTGATCAATTTCACACGTAATATCTTCATTGCCCCGTCCATCAGGTAAGGTGCCTACTACCGATTCAGAACTGGTATATACGATTCTTTTAACTTTTTTTCTCCGGGCAGCTTCCAGTATATTTTCCGTCCCCCTGACATTTGTCTCATAGACAATCCGGGAATCCTTTGTCCAGAAAGTATACAGGGCTGCCGCATGGAATAAGGCATCACAACCATCAAGGGCTTTTTCCAGAGCAGATTTTTCCAGCAGGTCGCCCACAGCGATATCCAGATTAAGCCCTTCGAGGTACTTCAGGTTGCTGTCCTTCCTCACCAGTGCCCGTACCTGATAGCCCTGATTGAGCAGTTCGCGTACAAGATTACCGCCGATAAAACCGGTTGCCCCGGTTACCAGTACTTTCATGGTTGCTTCGTCACTCGCTTAAACATTCGGTGACCAGATCTTTGACCGCGATTGTCAAACTCTTTCTGGCATTTCGAGAATTGCGATAAAGATAGGCCAGACTTCTCAACATGCCAGGACGCCTGATCAAACAACCAGCCAGTTTTTTCGGAGAAACCCTGTCCCGGGAAAAGAGACCGATTAAAAAGGTCAAATCATCCTGTACCAGATCAGAAATAGACCGTATAACCACACACGGAATCCTCCAGTTTAAGGCTACACGGGCAATCCAGTAGCTCTCCATGTCCACCACGGTTGACGAATATTCACGAAACAACCGCACTCGGGCTTCCGGAGTTGCGCATATTTCCCCGGTGGTTACACCTTTCCCATATAAATACCGGCACCCTGACCCCGGCTGAGACAGCCGTACAATCTTCTGGTAAATCGGCACTGTATGGGTGGACAAATCCAGATTATTTTCTTTCCCTTCAGTGGAGGATAAACTGGAATACAACACCACATCTCCAATTTTCAGGTGATCAACCAGTGCACCGCCAAAACCAGTAGATATCACCGTATTTATGGAGAACTTATCAAAAACATGCTCAATCGCTTCCAGCGCCTTTTGTTTCCCAACACCGGTTTTCACGAGTAAAACCTTTTTTGACTGGAACATCCCTTCGTAAATCCAGCTCTTTTTAAACCTGTAAGCCTTTTCAACCCTCATCCTGTGTTTCAATTCTTTGATTTCTTCTTCCATTGCGCCTAAAATTGCTATCATCTTTTTGTTACCAGAAATTATTTAAAATAAATACCCCTGACGGTCTTCCAGAAATTGGGCAGGCTGGCTCTGATGGCAGAGAGAGCACTGGCTTCAAATCCGCAGTGCACCATGCAGTTGGCACATCGTGGATCATTGCCTGCTCCGTATTTACTCCAATCTGTCTTTTCCATTAGTTCTCGAAAAGTCGCAAAATGTCCGTCTGTAATCAGATAACAGGGCATCTTCCAGCCTTTGGGATTCCTGGTCGGGGTGCTCCAGGGCGTACATTTTAAATCAAGTTTCCCGGCAAGAAATTCAAGATAAAGCGGGGTATTGAAAAAGGGTACCTCTTTGCGCATCTCATAAACAGGCAAGAAAACATGAGCTATTTCCCCGCGGGAGAGAAAGTTGTCTTCTTTAACCGCCTCGTAATTGAAGGCTGGAGCGACCATAATGCCAGTCACCGGGATGCCTGCCAGAAGCCTGAAGAGTTTTCTGATTTCTTCGATGTTACTCTGCCTGTAAATGGTGGTATTGATCAGAACCTGAAACCCCTTTTTTCTTGCAGATCTGATAGCAGAAATCGCCGTCTCAAAAACACCCTTCCGTCCGGCGATTTTATCATGCGTCTCAGCCAGACCATCCAGATGTAAAACCAGAAACAGGTGAGGATCCGGTTTAAAACGTTCAAGCGACCTTTCCAGCAACAGCCCGTTCGTGCACAGATTAACAAACCGTTTCTGCTGAACGATCCCGTTTATAATTGCATCAATTTGAGGATGCAGGAGCGGTTCTCCACCTGTAATGCTGACTACCGGCGCTCCCGCTTCCCTGACAGCCGCCAGACATTCTTCCAAACTTAGTGTTTTATCCAGAATATCCCGGTATTCCCGGATCCTGCCGCAACCCGCACATTGCAGGTTACAGCGAAAAAGCGGTTCCAGCATCAGTACCAGGGGAAAACGCCTGACACCGCGTATTTTATTTTTTAAAAGATAGCCCGATAAAGAGATGGAAAGCTGGCGTGGAAATCCCATTATTCCCCCTGCAATTTCTGCAAGTAAGGCGTATGTTTGAGTTCCCGGATGCTGGCAGCCCCGATGCAGAACATGGCTGTTTTCAAAGTCTGGATGACGGTAACCAGATAATCTACTACTGCTGAATCTGATTTAACTGCAGCCTTCAGCAAAGGACCGGCTATGCCAGCAGCATCTGCTCCCAGAGCTATTGCTTTGGCAATTTCAATCCCGTTACGGATTCCACCGCTGGCAATTACCGGCAAACCCGGCGCTCCTTTTTGAACCATCAGCAGCGATTCGGCCGTCGGTATTCCCCACCCCCTGAAAAATTCGCCTGTTCTTTTCAGCAACTCATCCCTTGCCCGCCTTGTTTCGATTTCACTCCAGCTCGTTCCTCCCGCTCCGGAAACGTCTATCCCGGAGACTCCCGCTCCCTTTAACTTCCGGGCTACTTCCTCGGAGATACCGTAACCAACCTCTTTCACCACCACCGGAACCGGCAATTCTTCGCAGATAGTTTTGATCCTGGCCAGGAGACCCGCAAAACCGGTGTTGCCCCCCTCCTGGAGAGCTTCCTGCAGTGGATTTAAATGCAAAATTAGACCATCCGCCTCAATCAGGTGAACCAGCTTCAGACATTCCTCAACCCCGTAACCATAATTAAGCTGGATAGCTCCCAGGTTGGCAAAAAGCAGGATATCGGGAGCGACATCTCTGACCCGGTAGGTATGCGCCAGATCCGGTGTATCAACCAGGCACCTCTCAGAGCCTACTCCCATCGCCAGGCCCAACTTTTGCGCCGCCGTAGCCAGGTTACGGTTGATTTGGGCTGCCTCCGGAATTCCACCGACCATCGGAGAAATCAACACAGGAGCCAAAAGGCGTTTACCGAATAACTTAATGGAAAGATCAACGGAAGAAAGATCTATCTCCGGTGTTGCCCGATGGATAAAATAATATTTTTCCAGACCGGTGGTCATCCCTTTACAATCAACCTTCTGTTTCAGAGCAATCTCCAGATGCTCTAATTTACGCTGATAGTGGGAATAATCCTGATTCAGGCTCATTGCTGTGATTTCCTAAAAATCTCTGGAACTCAGAAAATCTATCAATTCATCGGCTTCGGATTGCACGGCGGAAGGCAGCGAAACGCCATGCAAAATCTGCTTTGCAGACTGGCAATAACTTTCAACCAGACTCTGGGCAGCCTCACGGGCTTTACAGTGCTCCAGGATTTCGAGTACCCTGGTTACTTCCATTTCATCAAGGGAACTGTACATGTAGATTTCTATCAGTTCGTGTTTTAGAGCACCGGTGGCATGCTCTATGCTGTATACCACGGGGAAACTCTTTTTTCTTCGCCTGATATCGTTACCGGCCGACTTTCCGGTTTCCTTCTGATTACCCCAGATTCCCAGTATGTCATCCTTGATCTGAAACGCCAGCCCGATCTGGTGACCGGCATTTTTAAGGGCTGAGATCAATTCCGGATTGTCCGTACCTATCATAGCCCCAATTTCCATGGATCCAGCGAGCAGGGCTACGGTTTTCCCTTCGATCATAACAAGGTAATCCTTAACTGTTATGTCAAACCGCTCTTCGTAACTGATATCCAGATATTGCCCTTCAATCAGCCTTAAACTGACCTCATCCAGACGCTGACCTACCCAGCATCTTTTATCCAGCGTTAAGCTGGCCCCGCCCAGTCTTGTCAAAGCCACATTCGCCAGAATCCGCATGGCTGTGCCAGCATTGATTGCCTGAGCCTTTCCCCAGATCGTCCAGACCGTCGGACGGTGCCGGCGCTCCCGGTCGTTATCCTGAATATCATCATGAATCAGTGAGAAATTATGTACCAGTTCCAGCGCTGCCGCCGCTGGCAGTGCCAGGTGGTAATCACCCCCCACCGCCTCACATGAAAAGAGACACAAAGCCGGCCGAACCGCTTTTCCTGAGCCGTTCTGGACGGGCTTGCCGGTCTCATCAATCCAGCCAAGGTGATAACGCATCATGTCATAAAGCCCGGACTCGCGCCAGTCGATTACCGTTTTAATTTCAGCCTCTATATCGCTCCGGTATTTTTCCAGAATCCGCGGTAAACTCATAAGCCCTCCTGCGATTTAACAGATGAGCCGCTGAAAAGTTCAGGATATGCCGTCCGGACAAATTGCACGATTCCCTCGGAATCGAGATTAAACAGGGAACGGAATAACTCCTGAGGGCCATGTTCGATAAAACAATCGGGTAACGCGAGATATCTGATCTTTATACCGTTCAGATTACGCTGATTGAACAGCTCCGTGACTGCACTGCCAAAACCACCACAGAGCGTATTTTCCTCTATGGTTAAGAGATTGCTGGTTTTCTCTGTCTGGGAGACAATCAATTCCGAGTCGAGGGGTTTGGCAAAAAGGGCATTAATTACACTGGTGCTAATACCTTCTCCCGCTAATTTTTCAGCAGCTTTCAGAGCACTCGTCACCGAATGACCGATGGCTACAATTGTAAGGTCTCTCCCATCCATCATTATTTTGCCCTTACCAACCTGCAGGAGATTGAATCCCCCGGATTGACTGCAGTTCGGAACATTTCCTCGTGGATAGCGGATAGCAAAAGGTCTGCGGCTGGAGATGGCGGTAAAAAGGAGATCGCGCAATTCCCTGCCATCTGCAGGCGAGGCAACGATCATATTTGGAATACAGCGTAAATACGAAATATCCAGCGAGCCCTGGTGCGTTTTACCATCCTCTCCAACGATGCCTGCCCTGTCGATCGCGAAAACCACCGGCAGATTTTGCATACAGACATCATGGATAACCTGATCATATGCCCTTTGCAGGAAGGTAGAATAGATTGCTACTACAGGTATGTAACCCTGGGCTGCCAGTCCGGCCGCCAGGGTCACTGCGTGTTGCTCGCAAATACCGACATCGAACACCCTGCCGGGATAATCCCTTGCCACCTGAGAGAGTCCCGTTCCTTCCAGCATGGCTGCACTGATTGCCACAATCTTTTTATTTTCCGCCATCAGTTCCCGCATGGCTTCACCAAAAACCTGGCTGTAAGCTGGGTAGGCAGCCTTCTGCCCGTTCGGTGCCACGCCATGGTATTTGACCACATCGGTTTCAGCAACCGGATAACCCTTACCCTTCTTGGTTAAAACATGTATCAGGGTGGGTTTGGTATCCAGATCCCTTGCCCTGATTAAAGCCGCTTCAATCTCCCGTATATTGTGCCCGTCCAGCGGACCGAGATAAGTAAAACCGAGCTGTTCCCAGAAGGCATTGGGTAGCAAAACCCTTTCCACGCTATGTTTCATACTCTTGCTCAATCTCCAGGCAGAGTGCCCGAAGGGCAGGCGTGCAAAAACCCCCTTCATCTTCTGCTTGGCATGGGCATAGCGTACGTCGAGCCTGACCCGGTTCAGCCATCTCGCCAGCGCACCCACGCTCGGAGAAATAGACATGCCGTTATCGTTCAGAACCACAATCAGGCGGGTGCCTAACTGACCGGCGTGATTGATCGCCTCAAATGCCATCCCGGCGCCCAGAGAGCCATCTCCGATTACTGCGATAACATGATAATTCTCTCCATCCATATCCCGTGCCAGAGCCATACCAAGGGCTGCGGATATTGAATTACCAGCATGACCGGTTCCGAAGGCATCATGCAGGCTTTCATTCCGGGCAGGGAAGCCTGATAAGCCACCATACTGCCTGATCGTGGGAAAACTCGTTTTGCGACCGGTTAAAATCTTGTGTGCGTAACTCTGGTGTCCCACATCCCAGATAATTTTATCCACCGGGCTATTAAAAACCCTGTGTAAAGCAATGGTCAGTTCCACAACCCCCAGGCTGGAAGCCAGGTGTCCGCCGTTATTCGTAACCACCTCTATCATCTGAGCTCGAATTTCAGATGCCAGTCTCGTAAGTTCAGATTCACTCAGAGATTTTAAATCCCGTGGAGAATTAATTTTATCCAGAATTCTTTCCATTTCCTTCTCCACATTTTTATTTCAACTCAAACCACAAAAAGGATGTGATGCCCCTACCTCCATGAGCCAGTTTTCCTGGCAAGAGATTTCGCCTTAACCTTGTTTTCAATGTAACAGATAAAACCCTGCATGTTATGGATGTTTCTCATCTCATCATCAACCAGATCAATCCCGTAAATGTCCTCTATTGCAACCAGTATCTGCACTACTTCCAGAGAATCAACTCCCAGATCTTTGAATGTAGCCTGCGTATCGATTCGCACGCACTGCTTGCGGGTTGCTTTTTCAATCAGATGTTTCAGTGTTTCTTCCACGGACGTAAATTGGCTATCCATGTTTTTTCTTTCGCTACCCCTATCACTAATATAACATGTCCTTAGACAAACCAATTCATTATACCTAGAGTAACTATATACCTAGATTATCTAGGTATACCACGACTTTTAATTTTTGTCAATGGTGAAAATTAAAAGAGGCTGTTCTGCTCCAAAAGCAGTCAGCCTCTCGTTAATAGCTGGTCTGGAGATTTCCTCTTACTTGCTCTTGCCAATCCTGAAAATCTTGGTTCCACAGGTAGGGCAGGTACCTTCAGTAGCAGGTTTTTTATTCTTCATGACGATGCTCTTGGGATTTTTGATTTCCTTCTTGGCGCGGCATTTCACACAGTATCCTTCCATCTGGTTTTACCTCCCTTTTTTGCCTCAACAATAAGACATTTTCAGGTGAATGTCAATAGCTGGTTGAATTCGCTGCCGCTTTGCCCATTATCCCTAAAAGGATATAATAAAACTAAATTTCAATCAGGAGGAGATCATGGCAACTCTGGAAGAACTGCAGGCAAGGATTCAGAGACTGGAAGACATCAAGGAAATCGAAAGGCTCCAAAAAATCTACGGCTATTACAGGGATTACGGCGAATGGGAAAAGATAGTAGATCTTTTCAGTGATAATGCCGAGTCAGTTGAAGTAGCCGATCACGGAGTGTACAAAGGCAAGGAAGGTATCCGGAGGTATTACATTGACCTGATTAAAGGCGGCAAAGATGCTAAACCGCGCCTGGGCGTGATGTCCATCGCCCTCCAGCTACAGGGAGTGGTTACCATCATGCCCGATGGTGTGAACGCCAAAGGAAGATGGTACGGTTTTATCATGGAAGCCCGCCCTACGCTTTCCCTGCATGAAGGGGAACTCCGGCAGACCTGGGCACATGGAATTTATGAAAATGAGTACGTCAAAGAAAATGGCAAATGGTACTTCAAAAAGCTCCATTTCTTCCTTAATTTCCGCACGCCTTATGAGGATGGCTGGCTGAAAACTCCCGTGGTGGGGCAATACGGACCTGATCCCAGAGTTCCACCGGATGCTCCGCCCACCACCTGGCATCCATATCCCTCAGGATATCATTTCCCCCTCCACTTCAAGCACCCCATCACCGGAAAATAAAAATATACCGGTAACAGTTCAAAAAAATGAAAGGCGGTGAAAAATGGATCTGGAAGAACTGGGAAAACGGGTAGCCCTCCTGGAAGATATCCAGGAGATTGAAAATCTTCAGCGCATTTACGGCTATTATTTTGATAACGGGATGTTTCAGGAAGTAATAGACCTGTTTTCGGAGAATACAGAATCGGTTGAAATCACAGACCACGGGGTTTTCAAAGGGAAAGAGGGGGTAAAAAGGATGTACGGGGGGATGATCGGGGTGAAACGCCCGGGCTGGATATTCTTTGAAGTCATGCAGGAACAAGGAGTGATCGAAGTCGCTCCGGATGGCAAAACGGCAAAAGGCAGATGGTACACGCCGGCTTTTGAAGCCAGACCTTTCGGAGGTACCATGAAGCAAACCTGGGAGTTCGGAGTTTATGACAACGAGTACGTCAAAGAAAACGGTAAATGGTATTTCAAAAAACTCCACTGGAATCTGACCTTCTGGACATCTTATGAAGCAGGCTTTTTGAAAGTTCCCAAGCTTTCGGATACTCCCTTCCCAAATGCCGATGCCCCGGCTACGGCTTACCATCCCTATCCATCCGGTTACCACGTGCCGTATCCCTTCAAGCACCCGATCACTGGCGAATAAAAAGTAAATTCTCAATCCGGCAATGTGCGAGGAGGTTCGGCCTCCTCGCACATTTTTATCAAATACTGGTTAAACCCGGGCAAAATTGAACAGGTCAAATTTTTATGCAATACTTAAATACAAAATACCCAGTCTGACAATCGGAATTCATCTGACCGGCTTTTCCGGACCGGCTGGGCGATAAAATCCTCCCCCACCCGCAATCAAAATTGAGAAGGAAGGGCAAAATCAATGGGAAATACCGCCGGTGCTGAAAGAACTATCTCGACCTTTTGCCACGGCTGCGGGGCAGCCAAACCCCGCTGTGGTATTCTCTGTCATGTGAAGGACGGCAAATTTATCCGGGTCGAAGGCAATCCGCTGGCTTTTAACAATCTGGCTTACAGCCGGACTTCCCTCTGCGCAAAAGGCAATACGGGTATGCAGTTTCTCCACGCACCAAACCGCCTGATTTATCCCCTGAAAAGAACGGGAGAAAAGGGTGAGGGGAAATTCCAGCGCATCTCCTGGGACGAAGCTCTGGAAACCATCGCCGCCAAATTGCAAGAAGTAAAAGCAAAATACGGACCGGAATCGTTCGGCATACTCTCTCCTGAATACTGGCCGGTGCTCGCCACGCTTGGCAGGCGCTTCCTGAATGTCTATGGTAGCCCCAATTACCTGCACAGCGCCATCTGCGCTACTCCTCGGAATGCCGCAGCCAGAATTACCATCGGTTTCAGCAACTGGGCAACCGATGATTTTGAAAAATCCAGGCTGATCGTCAACTGGGGAGCCAATCCGGAAAACTCCGCGGTGAACCAGGGACAACCTGCCGCCATCCTGAATGCCATTGAAAAAGGAGCCAGGCTGATTGATATCAGACCAATGCTCGAACCTCTCGGCTCCAAAGCCCATATCTGGTTGCCGATCAGACCGGGCACGGATTGTGCCCTGGCGCTGGCTATCCTGAACGTGATTATCGGAGAAAAACTCTACGACCATGACTTCGTCAGGGACTGGTGTTACGGCTTTGATAAGCTTGCCGATCACGTCAGGCAGTATCCACCGGAATGGGCTGAACCGATTACCGGCATTGCCGCGTCCCGCATCCGTGAGGTCAGCCGGATGATGGCCACCATCAAGCCTATGTTCCTCAAGACCGGCAATGGCATCGGGGATCAGGCTACTGACGGCACAGCGACGATCATGGCAACCTCCCTCATTTCCGCCATTACCGGCAATCTTGATATTCCCGGCGGATATTATGCCGGGACACTGCCCGCCGGTCCACCTCTGATAAAAATCAAACGTATCTCAACCCTGCCAGAGAGATTACCCCCCGATACTGCCGATAAACTGGTAGCACCCGAGTCCCCTGTCTGGTATCAGAAAGCCGGTTACTGGGATGGGGGTCCCACCTCCGCATATTATAAAGGATTGATGAGTGTCCTCACCGGAAAACCGTATCCATTGAGGGTAATCCTGGCTTCCTGCACCAACCCCCTTTCTGCCACCCGGAATCCCCGCAAGGTTGCTGAAGCCCTGAAAAAGCTGGAATTCCTGATTGTCATGGATCTTTACCATGCTCCACACGTGGATTTTGCCGATATCGTGCTGCCGGCCTGCAATGATTACGAACACAGTCACCAGATTGAAATTCGCAACCGACCGGAAGGCACCTGGATCGGAATTTACAACAAAATCGCCGATCCACCGGGCGAGTGCCGCTCGGACTGGCAATTTTTCCTGGATCTGGCGGTGAAAATGGGCTACGGAGCTGACTTTTGGAACGGAGATATCGAAGAATTTCTCAGGGAGCAACTCGAACCCTCCGGCATCACGCTGGAAGAATTAAGAAATAGCCCCACCGGTATTTTTGTAAAAAGGACTGAACCGCCTCCCGAACCCCGATACCGCCGGTACACGGAGCTTTTTAAAAATCTGCCTCACGGCAAGGTGCAGTGTTACAATGAAATCATCGGAGGAAAGCTGAACAATGATGGTTCGGGCACACTACCATATCTGCCCACCTACCAGGGGCCACCGGAAGGACTGGCTCAAACTCCGGAACTGGCAAAGGAATATCCCCTCATACTCAGCGATGTTCACGCCGACCGACTCTGCCAGCATAGCTTTTTCAATGATATACCTTATCTCAGGGAACACCAGCCTTATCCGTGGATCCGTATCAACCCGGCTACAGCCCGCAAATACGGCATCCAGAATGGAGACTGGGTGAAAGTTGAATCCCCACATGGATGGTGTAAATTCAAAGCCGAATATTTCGAGGGCATCCCTCCGGAAGTGGTTATGACCAGACGTGGCTGGTGGCAGTCCTGCGAAGAGCTGGGGCTTCCGGGATATCCTTATTTGGACGGGGGCAGTGAGGTAAACAACCTGTATAACCCTGAGGAAAAATATTTCGATAAATTTTATTCCCAGATGCCCAAACAGACTCTGGTTAAAATCAGTCGGCTGGAAGGGTAATTGATATGAAGAAACGCTACGGATTTTACTTTGAATCGCAGAGATGCATCAAGTGCTGGGCCTGTGAAATAGCCTGTGAGCAGTGGCACGGCATCAGGGCTGGAACCGTGAAATTAAGGAAGGTAATGGAAGTGACCACAGGTACTTTCCCGCAGGTTACCCGCATTTTTCTTTCGGTGTCCTGCAGACACTGCGCAAACGCTCCCTGCATCAAAGCCTGCCCTGCCGGCGCCATCAGCCAGAGAAGCGAAGACGGCATAGTTACTGTGGATTCCGGAAAATGCATTGGCTGCCGCTCCTGCCTGGAAGCCTGTCCCTTCGGGATTCCCCAGTTTGGAGAAGATGGCACCATGCAAAAATGCGATATGTGCCTTGAGAGGATTGCAATCGGGCAGTTGCCGATTTGCGTCGCCACCTGCCCGACCGGGGCACTCCACTGGGGTACCCTTCAGGAACTTTCTGAAAAGGCATTGAGGAAATCCGCCCGGAAAACCGCCGCGGCAATCCTCACCGCCTGGGAAACGGAGGGTCAGGAAAATTCCTGTTCATAACAACTCAGATAAGCCTGATAAACGGGGGTAAAGAAGATGGAATCAATTCAGGAATATCAATCTTACGGGGAAGAACTGGAAAAACTGCTCATTTTGCGAACTTCTCCCCTCGCGCTCAAAATGCTGGAAAAGGAGTCCGAAATCCCCGTGGGAGCAATCCGCCCGCTCAGAGATCGTGGATATCATCTGGCGCAGTGCCAGGCGTTCGCCATGAGCCGGCGCCAGAAACTCACCATTGCCATGCTCAAAGAAGATCACTGGTGCTGGGCACCGCTGGCTGGCTACGGGCTGGCGGATGCCGGACAACTGGAGAAATTTGACGCGACCCGTTTTCAGGCAAAGGTTATGCCCTGTTTGGAATACGGCAAATATATCGGGCTCATTTCAGCACCCCTGAAATCGGTCAGCTTTGAACCGGATGTAGTGCTGATTTACTCCAATCCCGCCCAGCTAAGGAGCATGCTCCTCGCTGTTAAATACAAAGACCGCACACACGTGCATTCAGAATTCGATCCGATTGATTCCTGCGTGTATTCAATCGTTCCGGTAATTTTAAACCGGCAGTACCGCATCACAATTCCCGACCCGGGAGAATATCAGAGGGCAATGGCAGGAGAAGATGAAATCATCTTCTCAGTACCGCGGGAAAAGCTGGGCATTCTGATTGCGGGGTTGCGGGATTTTGAGAAGATGCAGCATGGTTTTGCCAGCACAGACTACGAGATGCGCCCTGACTTCCCTCAGCCGGAATTTTACCATGAGCTCTTCAAAGCCTGGGGACTGGGCAAATAAGAAAGTTCAAGCATCCCTGAATTAAGATTTATGCCTCGTGTCTTTTGATGCCGTTTTCGGTCTTTTTCAGTTCCTGTTCATAGCTCTTTTCGGCTCTATCCAGTACTCTGTCAATATCGGTATTGTTGCCGGCGATCACCAGCACATCCACGTGGCTGATGACTTCTTGCAGACCTGGATTGAGCAATCCCTCTTTGCCTCTCTGTATCATCAGCACCACGGCACCACTCTTTGAATCCGGCGCCAGCCCAACATCCTCCAGAGTCTTACCCACGAAATAGGGAGGTGTTTTCACCTTCACGATGCCGGAACCATTGCCCAGCGGAATATAATCCGCCACTCCCCGCATCGTGAGTATCGGTCCGGTCTTGATCGCCATATCTTTTTCGGGGAAAATCACCTTATCTGCACCAATGCTCGCCAGGATATCGCCATGCAGTTCGTTATCTGCCCTGGCGACGATATAGCGCACTCCCAGCTTCTTTAAAAGAATGGTGATCATCACGCTGTCCTGGATGGAAGCGCCGATGTAGACCACTGCCACATCAAAGTTACTGATGCCCAGTTTCTGGAGAACGGCTTCACTGCTAGCATTTGCCCTCACGGCATGGGTCACATGTGAACTGATGCTATCCACCAGTTCAGAAGACCGGTCAATCGCCAGCACCTCGTACCCAGCGTCGTTTAATGCGATAGCCAGATTGGTACCAAATCTGCCCAGTCCGATTACTGCTACCTGTTTGCTCATCACCTTCTCCTATCCTAATCTGATATTTTCGTACGGATACTCTATGCTCACAGCCTGTCTGCGGTGAACCAGATATGCCATCAGGGTAAGGGGTCCCAGCTGACCGATCAACATCGTTTCCACCAGGATCAGCTTACCCGTTACAGAAAGCTCAGGGGTAATGCCGGTGCTTAAGCCCACGGTTCCCAGGGCTGAGAACGCTTCAAAAACAATGCCTCTGAGCGGCAGTGATTCAGTAATGGATAAAATCAGCGTGACCGTGCCGGCAACCAGCAGGTACAGCAGGGACAGGGTCACCGCCCGAAACACGGTCTGCCGGGTCAACTGCCTGCCGAAAACCACCACGTTCTCATTTCCCCTTAAAACGTTAACTGCGGTTAAAATCAATACGCCAAGGGTGTTAACTTTTACTCCACCAGCCGCCGAACCTGCGGCTCCGCCAGCAAACATCAGAAAAACCGTAAAAAGCAGGGTGAATTCCCGGATACCGCCGATGTCAACGGCGGAGAAACCCGCGGTGCGCGGAGTAACTGACTGGAAAAATGCTACGGAAAGCTTCTGGCTGAAGGAAAGGTTATCCAGAGTAGCCGGGTTATTGTATTCAAAGAACAGATAAACCAGCGTACCCAGGATAATCAAACCGAAAGCTGTTACCAAAACAATTCTGCCGTCGAGTGAAATTCTGTTAAATCTGTGCTGTCTGCCGATATCCACTATCAGGGCATAGCCTGTGCTACCCAGAATGATCAGGATGGCTGTCACCAGCAAAAATACCCCGTCCGTCTGAAAGCCCTGCAGGCTCCGGAAATTCCCGAAAAGATCCATACCGCAATTGTTGAAAGCGGAAACAGCGTGAAAAATCGCCATCCAGAGGGACACCCCGGGCTGACTGCTTGCCTGCCAGTGAAAATAAAAAATGACCACACCGATAGCCTCGATTACCAGGGAGAAGATCGCGACCCTCAGCACCACTCCGAATATTCCCCCCATCTGTTCCACCCCCATGGCGCTGATCAGCAGGCGGTCCCGTAGTCCCAGCCTTCCACCGATTATCATCAAAAGAATGGTAGCACCTGCGATAAATGCCAGCCCGCCAATCTTAAACAGCACCAGCAGTACCGCCTGACCGAATGTACTCCAGTAAGTACCTGTATCCACCACAATTAGTCCGGTCACGCAGACCGCGGAGGTAGCCGTCAACAGCGCATTCACCGGAGATGTGTACTGTCCGGAAGCGGCGGAAACGGGTAAAATCAGCAGGATCATGCCCAGGATGATCAGGGCGATGAATAGGTGCTGCGCAATAGTTAAGATCAGCTCATTTTTCCCATGTTCAGTTCGAAGGGTAACGTGCTGGGAAATGCTTCACGGGATTTGCCCCTTGTCAGTGTGCGGGGGATAATCTTTGCCAGTTCTTCCGGTGTCCACTGTCCGTTCTTCCAGATCACCTGCTTCACCGGCGGTGGTTCTTCGAAGATGCCGACATGACCGTTATAAACTTCAAAGATACAGCCGTTAATCTGGTCCGCCGCTTCGCTGGCAAGATAGGTAACCAGGACTGCTACATCCTCCGGTCTGTTCTGTTCAAACTCCTGTATCTTGACCTTTGCTCCGCGCCAGGCGGCGATGGGACGTATCACATTACAGGTTACCCCGAATTTGCCCATATCCCTGGCGACCGAGCGGGAAAATCCAGTGATACCTTCCTTGACCGCGGCATAGGTCGCCAGTTGAGCCTGACCCAGACCATTATGTGAAGAAGTATTAATAATCCTGCCGTATCGCTGTTCTTTCATAATGGGAGCGGCAAACCGCGTGCAGTAGAAAGTACCGTAAAGGTGGGTCTTAACCATCGCATCCCAGTCTTCCATCCGGATTTCATAAACCGGACCCGCCCGCACTATCCCTGCATTATTCACCAGGATATCCAGTCGCCCGAAGTGCTCCATCGCGGTTTGAATAATCCGCCTGGCTCCATCTTCTTCAGCCACACTATCATAGCTGGCAACCGCTGAACCGCCGCGTTCCTTTATCATCGCCACCAGCCGGTCGGCCGGTTCTTGCGAAGTGCCTTTCCCATCCGGACTGGTGCCGATGTCATTAACGACCACGCTGGCTCCCTGACCTGCCATGTCCAGTGCATAGGCTCTACCGAGACCGCTACCCGCTCCGGTGATTACCGCTACCCTGCCTTTTAACATATCTCCCATGCGTTCCTCCAGAACTAACTGTTATCCCGAAGATTCGAGGATATTTTGCAGAATTTGTTATCAATATCATATAGTATTTTTTAACCAGAATCTCCCTGAAATTCGTACAGAAAATATACGAGTGTCGGCTTTTTACAGAAACAACAAGGGAAGCCTTTCTGCGGTCAACGGCACTTCAGCTCACTGATAGCAACGCTGACTCCTGATTATAAAAATAAACTGTATATTATTTTCGTACCAGAAATTCTTGCAAATTTTCCACGAGTAGGCTAAACTTTGCTTAATACGCTTAAACGATTAGCCTAAAAGAGGCAGTGTTCTAATGAAGATCGACTTCTCAGAAAAAGAATACAGGGCTCTTCTTCTGGGTGCTTTTCTTCATGACATCGGCAAACTGATCAATCGCTATACCTCTGATGCCGAAACCAAAGAGCACCCCTACTGCTCAGCAGATTTTGTCAACCAGTATGGCAAAACCTTTGGATGAGAGCTCTGAAAAAATACAGGTAGGATATTCAGTTATGCTCATTGAATTGTTAGAATAAAGGGAAAGGATAACAATCAAGGAGCACCCGAAGCGATGTTAACCACTGAAGAAAAACAGAAGA
>Ga0123519_10003275_pt1 | contig 26883 bp, 25 predicted proteins | sample YelNatPaOPRAMG02_FD_87396 | JGI IMG/M metagenome (GOLD analysis project Ga0123519, IMG submission 87396) | Hot spring microbial communities from Yellowstone National Park - Yellowstone National Park OP-RAMG-02 (version 2) | ecosystem: Environmental > Aquatic > Thermal springs > Hot (42-90C) ...
AGCAACACCCTCATCCTTCCTTGATGGTCAAATAGGGGATTTTCCACCCTTCTTCCCCATTGCGTATCGAGAAAAACTGATCGAAAACCCCTCCGTATTCATGCCCTAAAAAGAATCCACGGTCTACGGCGGATTATGCCGTTGATATCAATTTCCCCGCCTGGCTCAGAGCCTATTTCCCTCCTACTGCCGTAATTGATGTCAGTGTCAAGCTACCTGACGAGGTTATAAACAAGATCGACCCGGCTCTCGCCGAACCCGATCCAGTAAAAGCCAAGCAATTGAGCGACGAGCTTATCCGCCTGATCTGGGAAGATTGCTCATATGTACCCATTCATTCCAACGCCATGGGTTATATCCTGTCCACCAAGGTGCGTGATTCGGGTATCTACAAGCACTATTCCTTCTGGACCTGGGATCCTGAGAGCACCTGGCTGGATAAATAAATCAAATGCGGGGAGCCCTGAAGGCTCCCCGCATCCAATTTTTTGGGATAATCACGGAAAGGAATTTTAAAACTAACTCCAGTCACAGCGAAACAACTTGCGCTATCAATCCATGGTATTCTGATAGCGAGAATATACATCAAGGTAATTTGCCAGTGGAGGCGGGATGTTAGCATATATCGTTCGCAGGCTTATTCAATCGGTGATCGTTATTATTGTTGTCACTGTTATGGTATTTTTCGGAATGCGACTTTTGCCGGGCGATCCCATTTTCATGCTTTTTAATCCCAACCAGATTCAGAATTACACGGAAGAGCAGCTTCAACAAATCAGAAAAGAAGCCGGACTCGATAAACCGCTGGTGGTGCAATATTTCACCTGGCTGGGAGATGTTTTTAAAGGCGAACTGGGCAAATCAATTCTCACCAAGTCGAGTGTGACCAGGGACATTGCCAAACGTGTTCCGGTGACCATGCATATCGGCATTATTGCCTTTATCCTGGGCATCATCATCGGAATACCCTTTGGCATCATTAGTGCTATCAGGAGAGGCACCTGGCTGGATACCATTGTCACATCCCTGGCTAACATAGGAATCACCGTACCAATTTTCTGGCTCGGTATCATGATGATCTGGGCATTCGCCGTACGCCTGCACTGGCTACCGGCAATGGGTTATACCTCACCCCTGACCGATTTCACGCTGAGTACCAAACAGATTATCATGCCGGTGATCTGTCTCGCAGTATTTCCGATTGCCAGCAACGCTCGGCAGGCACGTTCCAGTATGCTCGAAATTCTGCGCCAGGATTACATCCGCACCGCCTGGTCGAAGGGATTGACGGAACGTATGGTGATCCTGCGACATGCATTGAAAAACAGCCTTATCCCAATCGTAACACTCGCCGGGATGGGAATTCCGATGATTGTTGGCGGTTCCGTTCTTGTTGAACAGGTTTTCAACATCCCGGGGATGGGACGATTAGCAGTTGATTCATTATTCCAGCATGACTATCCCTACGTACAGGGTATCACCCTGATTCTGACAGGAATCGTTGTGCTTTCTAATTTACTGGTTGATCTTTCTTACGGCTGGATTGATCCGAGAATCAGGTATAGTTAGTAGCATGAATTAATATCTTGTCTTAACAAGTATTTCGGGAGTGGTGATCAAATCATGGCAAAAGATGCAACCGCTTTGGAAACGATCTCCGAAGCCCCACCGCGGGTAAACGAAGCGCGTCGATTCACCCGCGTTTTCTTCAGTCGCGGACTGGTGGTTTTCGGTCTGCTAATCCTCGTAATATTCTTAATAACTGCCCTGGCAGCACCACTGCTTGCCCCATACAACCCCAACAAACAAAGCCTGCGGGAGACTCTGGCTCCCCCCTCCAGTAAACATCTGCTTGGCACGGACTATCTGGGCAGGGATACCCTCAGTCGCCTGATCTATGGTGCAAGAATGTCGCTGATGGTCGGCGTTGTGGCTGTCGCCATCGCGGCGGTGCTGGGCATGGTTCTCGGCCTGTTAGCTGGCTTCTATGGATCCTGGTTGAATCTGATCATCATGCGGGTTGTAGATGCTCTGATGTCATTTCCCATGATCCTGCTGGCTATGCTGCTGGCAGGACTGCTGGGCGGAGGGTTGAAAAACGTGATGATCGCCCTCGGAATAGCCATGATTCCAGCATATGCGCGTTTGATGTGCGGGCAGGTACTGGCGATCAGGGAGACTGATTACATCCTGGCAGGCAAATCACTGGGCAGCAGCAACCTTCGTCTGATGTTCCGTCATATCATGCCTAACGCCCTGCCTCCTCTGATTGTTTTGATTACCATGCAAATCGGCTCCGCCATTCTGGCTGAAGCTGGCTTGAGTTACCTGGGTATCGGTATTTCACCCCCTACAGCATCATGGGGAGCCATGGTTAATGATGGATTCCCCTACCTGCTAACCAATCCGTTGCTCTCTTTCTTCCCCGGCTTTGCTATCATGATTGTGGTCTTTGCCTTTAATATGGTCGGGGATGGATTGAGGGATGCACTGGATCCCAGACTGCGGGGAACCATTTAAGAAAAATGATCTTCCAATGTTTAGATTATGTCAAAAGCCGTAATCCCGGTGATAATCAATTTTGTGTTGCCGCCATTTAAAAGCCGGATTAAAATTTTACCATGAGTCCTGAAAAATCACCCGACTGGCTCAAAAAGGCAATTTTTTACCAAATCTTCCCGCCGAGCTTTTATGACTCAAACGGAGATGGGATCGGAGATATACCTGGGATCATCCAGAAACTGGACTATCTGCAGTGGCTGGGAATAAACGCAATCTGGCTTAATCCCTGCTTCGTTTCGCCCTTCCAGGATGCCGGATATGATGTCGCTGATTACTACAGGATTGCCCCCCGGTACGGTACCAATCGCGATCTCTACCGTCTTTGCCGGGAAGCACACAGACGAGGTATAAAAATCTGCCTTGATCTGGTGGCAGGACACACCTCGCTGGAGCATCCCTGGTTCAAAGCTTCCTGCCGTGCTGTAAAAAACAGATATTCAGACCGCTTTATCTGGACAGACTCCGCAATCTCAATACCCGATCTCCCGTTCTCCTTCATCCGGGGCTACGCTGAAAGGGACGGCGCATACCTGGCAAATTGCTTTTATTTCCAACCAGCTCTGAACTACGGTTTCGCCAAACCCTCTCAGCCGTGGCAGCAGCCAGTGGATGCACCCGCTCCGCTGGCAAACCGGCGAGAACTGTTGAAAATCATGGATTTCTGGCTGAGCCATGGGGTAGATGGTTTCCGCGTTGATATGGCATTTTCACTGGTGAAGCTTGATCCAGATCACCTGGAAACCATCCGGCTCTGGCAGGAGATTGGACAGCAGATTCGCTTACGCTACCCGGATATGGTATTAATTTCAGAATGGGGAAATCCGATCGAAGCAATTGAAGCTGGCTTTGATACGGACTTTCTGCTCCATTTCGGGGTCAGCGGTTACCCCGACCTCCTGCTTAACCGGGATTGCTTTTTCCGCCGGACCGGCGGAAAGGGTATCGTGGCATTTCTGAAAGCGTATCTGGAAATGGCTAGCAGAATCAAGGGTAAAGGGCTGATTTCGATCCCCAGCAGCAATCACGACATGAAAAGACCCCGTGCCGATGGCAGGACCCTTAATGATTTAAAGGTGATTTTCACATTTTTGCTGACCTGGGCAGCAGTGCCCTTTATCTACTACGGTGATGAAATCGGTATGCGCTACATATCCGGTCTGAAATCTAAAGAAGGTGGTTACGGTCGCACAGGCTCGCGAACACCCATGCAATGGAATAGCTCTCTCAACGCAGGATTTTCGATTGCCCCTGCAAACCACCTTTATCTCCCGCCAGACCCACGTTGTGGCCGTTCGAATGTGGCAAAACAGGCAGGCAACCCCACTTCACTGCTCAACCACGTGAGGCAGCTCATTACCCTGAGGAAAAGTTACCCGGCCCTGCAGGCTGACGGCGAATTAACCCCATTTCCAGTCGGGGAAAACGACCATTATTTTGCCTATCTACGGCAATCAGCCAAAGAAAGGTTCCTCATCGTAATAAACCCATCCGCTGAGTCAGCTTCAGTCAAAATTCCCGGAATCAAACCGATCAGCCTGTCACCTGTGTTATGTCACCGGGTTAGAGCCCGGCTGGAAGGGGACGCTATACGGGTTGAGATGGGCGGGGTATCCTATGCCGTTTTCAGGTTGTAGCGGATGGTTACGCTGTTTAAACCGCTCTTTTTGCCAGCTCCAGTGCTCCGATCACTCCTGCGAGGTCGCCCAGAGCCGGAGGAACGATATATGAGTCGATCTCCCGCATAATCGCAGGCGAACGGACATAGCCATTCAGGTTTTCCACCACCCTGCGACGGACCGCCGGCAAAAGAGCGGGATTTTTCAGCAATCCTCCACCGATCACAATCCGTTGAGGAGATAGCGTGCAGATATAGTTGCTGACTGCCAGTGCCAGATACTCCTCTTCAAGTTCCCAGGCAGGATGGTCAAAAGGCAATTCTTCCGGTAACCGGTTCCAGCGCATCTGCAAAGCCCTGCCGGATGCCAGACCCTCCAGGCAATCGCCGTGATAGGGACAGCACCCCGGGAAAGAATCTTTCTGCCAATTGTGCGGAATGCGGATATGTCCCATCTCGGGATGAAGCAAGCCGTGCAGCAGTCCGCCGTTCACCATACCCCCGCCTCCGATGCCGGTCCCCACGGTCAGGTAAATAAAGGTATCCAGACCCTGTGCGGCTCCCCGGACCCACTCCCCCAGCGCCGCACCGTTCACGTCCGTATCCAGAGTTACAGGCACACCCAGTGAATCCTTTATCCGGTGGAGGATATCAAAATTGGACCACGCTTCCTTCGGCGTGGTGGTTATATAGCCGTAAGTGGGAGAGTTTTTATCCAGATCCAGCGGTCCGAAAGAAACGATGCCGATTGCAACGAGGTGACCAAAACGATTATAGTTTTTAAAGAAATCAATCATTCTGCTGGTGGTTTCAGCAGGATCGGCGGTGGGAAATTGAATTTTGACAATATCGCTCGGTACAGTGCCAATAGCGCAAACAACCTTCGTTCCACCCGTTTCAATACCGCCGTACACCTTTTCTACCATCGAGCCACCTCCATCCGGAAGGAAAATCTTTTTTATTATAAATCCACCGGGACAAACTGGAAACCGGTCATGTTTTATGTAAACAAATATCAAAAGACAGGAGGTTGCAATCATGAACGTCAGAGAGGTGGTTGAAATCATCATGGCAATAAACGGCGGGAGAAAATTTGAAAAAACCTGCGATCAATTGATTGAAGGTCGCTGGGAAAACACGGTCACCGGCGTGGCGACCACGTTCATGGCGACGGTTGAGGTTATCCGCCAGGCAAGCGAACTGGGCGACAACCTGATTATCACACATGAGCCAACCTATTTCACCGGTCAGGACCGCCTTGACTGGATCAAAGATGATCCTGTTTATCAGCAGAAAAAAGCACTCATTGATGACAACCAGATATCAATCTGGCGTTATCACGACCACATGCATCTGGGCAATACCGATCTTATCTACGCCGGGTTACTGAAAACTCTCGGCTGGACGGAATATCTTGACAAAAGCCTTGAGAGACCGCATTGCTATTCGATTCCTCCAACCACCGTAGCTGAACTGGTGCAGTTCTTGAAGGCAAAATTGGGTTTAAATATCATCCGAATTATTGGTGATACAGGAATGAAATGCAGCAGAGTTGGCATCCTCGTCGGTGGGGGAAGTTTGGGGCTGGGGCAGGAAGAAATGCCAGCCGGATTGATGCACGATCAGCATTTGGAAGTGATGATCTGTGGCGAAATCACCGAGTGGACATTATGTGCGTATGTTCGCGATGCCGCCGCACTGGGCTTCAAGAGGGCAATGATCATCATCGGTCACGAGCGCAGCGAAGAGCCGGGAATGCAGGAAATGGCACGGTGGTTGCAGCCGCTACTGGGAGACATTCCGGTACACTTTATAGATGCCAGCGAGCCGTTCACATACTTGTAGAAAGATTTTCATCTCCGGGGCAAGTATGTACCAGAAGCTCCTGCCCGGTTATACCATCAATTTCTCCTGAAATCAGACAGAGCAGACTACAGATGGGTCTACTCTGTCGAGAAACTTTTATTCGTGATTGCTTAAATCAGCGACTAACGTTGCCTGTTTTCAAAATACTTCAGGATATTAAAACCATGTAGAGGTCGCGCAACAGCCCCAAAAGCGGTCAGATGTACATCTGGTTTGCCATCCGGGGTCTGGTCGCCGACACCGAAGAAAAAGCCTGCATCATGCATTATGCGTGGATTCAGGACAAAGGTGCCCTGGTTGCCATTGCAAGCATCCTCGGTCCAGCTCACCAAATAGGCATCCTCGCGCAATTTCACGTAAAGGCAGGGTGAGCTCCACATCCACCCGCCGGCATTCTTCGGCATGATGATTGTCCATGAATAAGATTCGGGTGTACTGTAAACGTGGATTGATTGCATTCTTTCACCATAAGACCAGGCAAAGGCTCTGCCTACCAGTTCGGTTGTAAAACCATGGCGCTTAACCGCCGGCGGGATCGGTCCACCAGCTATCTCCAGCACACCAAAAATCGCCCGGTGTCCCACCTCCCAGGGCTTGCGGCCGTTCCCGAGCCAGGCATCCACGCAGGTTGTCAGGGCAGATGAAAAATCCACCGCATGCGCCAGACATCTCAATGGGTCACTGCCCGTACAGATATGGCTGAAGAAGATCAAATCCTTCGCAATCTCGAAACCACGGTATTTCTCAACATGCCAATCACTTTCGCCCATAACGCGCCATTTTAAATGGACCAAGTCCATAACCTCGTATTCCCAGGTTGTGCCATCATCATACCGGAGGATAAACCGCTTCCCCACCATGTAATCGGAACTCTCCATCACGTTCGAACTTACCATGATTGATTGTGATTCGAAAACCTTCAGATTCGTCCGGATAATCTCATCCACCTCAGCCTTCGAAAAATCTTTATGCATAAAACGCGGTCGGTAAGAAGGGCGGGAGCCCTTCAGAGAAAAATTGATCCTCCGGCGGTGCTCCTCGCTATACGGTATCTCCGTGCCGTAATCTGTTAACGGCTCAAGGTTGGTGGACTGACCGGTAATCTCACCCTCTCCATAATATACGCAATAATCCAGATCATCGTTCTTATCAAAACCCAACCGCATCCCAATGTGCTGAACAGTAAACAAATCTATCACTTCCAGCGTGAAAGTGCCGGAGTACTCCTGCTCTACACGAGAGTAAATGTACAGATGGTCATCGATCTGAATGTAATCAGACGGAGCGGTAATGGTTATCCCACCCAGTGGATCGCTAAGTTCGACAAAAGAAGACCATACCACCGAGGGGAAAAAGTAAAGCATCTCTACGCCATTATCATTCTTCCAGTAGGTGCCCTTACCTTCCACGCGGTTGGTAAGGTGGTGGCGTTTTGCGGGAGGTGAAGATCCGGTATCCACGTAGCCAAACATGAAATGGCGCCAGACCTCGCGTTTATCTGGTTCAAAGCCACAAAACCACAACTCAAAAGCTGTAACCAGGTTCGTTCGAATATCATACACAATACCATATCCACGGACAGTACCAGGGATCAGGTGGGTAAAAAGGACAATCCCACTTAATTCCTTCGCCGCGTATGGTGCTTCAAAAGGTCCGGCTTCTCCCTCAAATAAGGTCAGCCTGTCTTTGGAGAGAAAGCGGTACTGCAGGGTCGCCCCATTATCCAGCACAAATTTAAAGGATTTGCCAGCAAGGGCTTCTGAAACCGGGGATGCGCTCTCTGGAGAAGGAGAAGGATTAAGCTTGCTAAATATCTGTTCGGCAGTCAGGGGCGTATACTGGTTATAGAATGTAGCTCTAAAGAAATTCATCGTAACCTCCGCGCATATCAGTAATGGCTATTCTAAGTTTATCTAAAAGGTATTGTCAAGGCGATTAACTATATTGTTCACATCCAATCTTCATATTCATTTTTATAAAATCACTCGCCATCTTCCTGAATTACTTTGCACTGTTACAGATTAATGCATTGAACAAAATACATTGATAGGCTGATTACCTGTCTAATCCTTACCCCGCCTGACCCTGCAGGTAGCGGATGGCGGAGACTGCCGCCGTAACGCCGTCGCCAACCGCTGAGGCCACCTGGCATGGAGAGCCGCTACGGATATCACCCGCCGCCAGCATGTAAGGATATTCGGTCTGCATTTTTTCGTTGACGATGACCTGCCCCCGGCTATCGAGGGGAACGATTCCCTCTAAATATTCGGTGGCGGGTTCAAAGCCGATCTGCACCAGCACGCCATCAACCACGATCATTTCCTCATTCCGGGTCTGGCTATCCAAAATGATGAGACCTTCCACTTTCTCTTTGCCGATGATATTCTGAATTGCGACGCCGGTGCGGACTTTGATTTTCTCGTTTGCCCGTACTCTTTCCTGCAAAATGGCTGTGGCCGTCAGCCTCGACAGGGTTTCCAGCACGATGACCTCCGCGGCGATATTGGACATGTAGAGGGCTTCCGTGAGACCGGAATCTCCTCCTCCACAAACCGCCACTACCTTCCCGGCGTAACGCCCACCATCGCAGAAGCCGCAGTTGAAGACGCCGCGTCCCATGAGTTCCATCTCACCAGGGACGTTGAGCTTTTTGTGCCGTGAGCCACCGGCAATGATGATGACCGACGTGGTGTAGCCTCTGCCGTCCGAACAGGAGACCCAGCGGCTTTCCGAAAATAGCTCGATTCCTGTAACTTTTCCGGATTCGGTCACCAGCCCGTATTTTTCCGCCTGCTCGAGCATTGCATTCGCCAGCCTGGCTCCCGAAATACCTTCAGGGAAGCCGGGATAGTTCTCTATCCACGCCACATCTCTGATTTTGCCACCGAACCCTTCAGCCTCGATGAGCAACGTCCGGTATTTTGCCCTGCCCAGGTATATTCCGGCGGCAATTCCCGCCGGACCTCCTCCGATAATGACGGCATCCCAATCGAACATGAGATCACCCCCTGATCACGCTGTCTTTGCAGAATCCTGCCGAAAATCCGGTCCATCAATTATTGCTGGCTGGTTTCCCTGGCTCTATCTGTACACCCCGTATTCAACGGTAAACCTTATCAGAGCCTTGAGAGTATCCGGTCTGGCATCATCCACCGGCGAACGGGTTGACATGATGTAGCCTCCATTTTTACCCGCGTAATCAATCAGCTTTTTGCAATACTCCCGCACATCCTCCGGAGTACCGTTAACCAAAAGCGAACAGGGCACATTGCCGCTAATACACATGTGCCCGCCCAGAACATCTTTCGCTTTGAAGATATCGGTTGTATCGAAATGCCCCAGTACTTTGCCCTTCGGCAGTTCAAGAAGATACTCGAGGCGGGAAGTGTAATCGCCCTCGAAGGCCACACACGGTGTATAACCCTTGTCCACCAGGTCGCAGATTAACCCTTTTAAGGTCGGCCAGTAGAATGTTGCGAATTGCCTGATGGACATAAAGCCTTCCGACCCCCGATGCAGAGGAATTCCTACCCTCCTGTTGATACCTGGAGAAGCGGGCTTGATTTGAGCCTTCATTCTTCGCAGGATAGCTTCGCAGGCTTCCAGTAGTTTATCCGGCTGGCGGTACATATCAAGCATCGTGCCCTTCATGCCCCTTAGATGATCGCTGATCACATCAAAAGGAGCAAGGTAATAGGCTGAGGTGTAAGGAGGAAAACCCATGGAGACGAGTTCGCTGCTGAATTCTTCCATTTTGGGACGCCAGCGGCGGAACTCATCACCAGCTTCCTGCAACCGGCGGATATCCGCGGCGATTGCCGGTTCACTGAAAGCCTCCGCCAGTACCAACGCACTCCGGTAACCGAAGGCAGGAGAAAAAAGCCGGGGCAGGCGGGCAAAAGACGCCATGGAGCCGGCTATCCTCGGATAATAATAACGCAGGGCAAAATCCGTGGGATCTTCCAGCAGAACGCCATACTCGCCGGGAAGCATGAACTCCCCTTCAATGTACTGGTGTGAATGGTTGGGAGAGGAACCGTGACCGGGCCAGGTCATCGGCTTCTCATCCAGCAATTCCAAAACCTTCCCTGGGAAAAAGGGCTGCACCCGGCTGATATCCTCGCCGAAATCGCTCAGGGTCTTCTTGCAGGCTGCCAGCCAGGCATCATAATCATAATAGGCAGCTTCGCAGGTAATACCGGCGTACTTCGCCGGGAAGTAACCGAAAGAGATTTCCAACGGCACCCTGTCCGGCATTTTTAACTCGATTGCTTGGGTGATCCGCCTTTCTCTTTCCTGAAAAAGTTGAGCCGCTATTTCTGACATATCTCTTCCTTTGCATAAAATTTGCCAGCGCGCTGGCAATAAAAGGCTCCCGCAGGACGTTGCTGGAGCCGATTTACCCTTAATTATACTACTTATCCAGCCAGGTGTTCGCCGGCTTCCAACCCGGCCAGGCCTGCAGGCTGTAGAATCCGGTATCCTTCACATAAGGCTGGATCACATCTCCCCGTGAACCTGCCCAGAGGGGTGCGCAGAGAGCATTATCATACAGATAGCGAAGTACCTTCTGAGTCGCGGCCGGATTGAATTCGGCGCTTGCCATTGCCTGGAGATGCAGATTTTGCAGTTCATCCGTCTTGGCGACGCTGGGGAACATAGCTGCGGTCTTGACCCAGTATCTCTCCATGCTGGTATTCAGGTTAGCATCGAAACCGACCATGCCGGCGAGAACGGCATTATTCCAGCCCTTCGTGCGATAGTTGCCGTAGCTGGCGAAATCCAGGATGTTTAATTCGGCGTCGATTCCTACCTGCCGCATGTAGGACTGTATGGCGGTAATGGCATCTTTATCACTGGAAGCCACATCGGCATAAATGCTGGTCTTAAAACCTTTGGGATAGCCTGCTTTTGCCAGCAGTTCTCTGGCTTTAGCGGGATTGTAGGAGCGCTTCTCCAAATCGGTGATGTAAGCCGGCGAGGTGGGATTGGCAAACTGGTAGATCGGAGTCCAGAAACCGAAGCCGCGGGCTTTAACCAGGTTTTCACGGTCGATCGCATAGTCCAGTGCCAGACGGACTTCTAGCTTGGACCAGGGGGATTCGGCATTCTTGCTGTCCGGCACGAGACAGTAGGCTCCGCTATAGGCTGAGACAATCGGATAACCCTTTTGCTGGAGCTCGTAATGGATGCTACTGAGATCCCCTCCAAAGGCATAGAACTCACCCGCCTGGAAGGCGGCGGACATGGTCAGAGGATCGGAGACAAAGAACATCTGGACCCCATCGAGGTAGGGTTTACCGGACTGCCAGTAATCATTGAATTTGGTGAATTTGATGACCACATCGCGCTCGAAGCTGACGAATTTGAAAGGACCAGTGCCGACCGGATTCCAGCGGAGACCTTCTTTGCCAACCTTATCAAAAGCCGCCTTGGAAATTATCATTGTTGCAGCCAGAGTATTAAGCATGGTGTTCTGGTAAGCAGATAGATTTAATCTCACTGTGTAATCATCGAGAACATCTATAGACGAGATATTGTTGTAGTTGGTGGAAATTCTGGCGGCAATCAGCACATCTAAATTCCACTTGACCACCTGAGCATTGAAATCGGAGCCGTCGTGGAATTTGACTCCCTTGCGCAAATTCAGGGTAATAGATTTCAGATCCGGACTGACCTCCCATGAGGTTGCCAGCATGGGTGAAAATTTACCGTTGACATCACATTCCAGCAGGGTTTCCAGCATGGGATAGCTCCACATGCCACCTTGGGCGCCCGCCTCGGCAAACCAGCCCAGCGTGGTGCTTGGACCGCGTGGATCGGCGAATTTGAATATGCCCCCGTACTTTGGAGTACCCGGCGCGGGTGTGGTAACGGTAGGCTTCGGAGTGGTGGGTGTCGGCGAGCTGACCATGGTCGCGGTGGAAACGGGCGTGGTGCTCACCGGTGTGGTGACAGCAGGCGTGGGGGGTGTGGTGGGAGGAGGCGTGGAAGAAGCGCAACTGGCCAGAATGAGGGACAATAGAAGGATAATTATTACTGCGGGAATCAATTTTCTGTTCATTTTTCTCCTCTCTCTTTCACTTGCGAAGAATTTTTGCATAATGAAAATCTTTTTCCATTATCTTTTTATGTTATTTTATCATGCCCTGTCAAAATGGCTTTCAGGTAAAATCAGCCGTTTCTGGCATTAATAATGCCGAAAAACACCTTCTTTTCATATTAATGCGACCATCATATACAAATTTACTGGCTATTGCAATTTTTCTCGTTAATTACTAAAATAGGTTTCAACTATTCCACAAACCGAAAAATCCGTTGGCAATTTCCGGACTGGAGCCCGAACTGAGATGAAAAGTGTAAATGATGAGCATAACCTTAAGCCCGGCTCCGGCAAATTTAATAAAGACCAATCCAGAAACGTTACCTCCGTTCAAAGAGCAATCAAAATACTGATCTGTCTGAGCAGAGGAATCAATAATTTAACTGGCATTGCTGCCGAGTGCAACCTCAGCAATGCCACCGTGCACCGCCTGCTGAGAACCCTCGAAGAAACCGGAGCAGTATTTCAGGATCCGATAAGTCGCCGCTACTTTCTGGGCCGCTCCATCATCAGCTTGACTGCCAATTCAGATCTGACCCACGAGCTACTGATTCTGTCTGCCGAGAAGGAGGTGCGGCTCCTCTCCTCTTATACCGAAGAAACCGTTTCACTGCTGACGATTTCAGGACTGAAACTCGTGCGTCTATTCTCCGTCCCAAGCAGGCATCCTCTAAGGGTGGTAGAAATCCCGGATGAAGAACGCAGGGTCGGCGATATTTATTCGGGTGCCCCGGCGAAGGTCCTGCTATCACAGTATCCAGAAGACAAATTCCGGCAATTACTAAGATATATCAAGCTGGAAATTGCAGAAAATCCATCCATCAACATCGAAGAACTGATGCTGCAGATCAAACAGGTCAGGAAACAGGGTTACGCAATCACCTACGGCGAAACTGTTAAAGGTGGTCTCTGTATCTCCGTACCCGTACGTGATTACGTACTGCCTGTATCCCTGAATATCTACGGTCCCGCCGAACGTATCAAGCCCAGAATCGTTGAATATCTTGATAAGGCACTGGGAAGTGCCGTACGAATCTCAACAAATATCAGGAAGATTTTACACAATAACAGTTGAGTTTAGAATTAGGAGATGCTAAAAATGACTGAAGGTAAATACAGCAAATATGTAATCCGGGAACCACGGATGAGAGCGCCGCACGTGGAAATTACCGCCCCGATAGTGGCATTTAACCGGGGCAGAATGGATTTCCCTGAAGTCCCGTTTTCCATCAACTATGAGCTGATTGAAGTGCCCTTTGTGATAGAAAAGTCCGGGCATACCCATGATTGGGACCAGATTCTCTGCTTCATCGGAAGCGATCCCAAGAACTTTTTTGATTTCGGGGCTGAGATCGAGTTCTTTATCGGCGAGGAAGCCGAAAGATACTTCATCAACACCACCACCATCGTTTATATTCCCAGAGGCATGGTACACGGACCGCTGGAATTTAAAAAAATCCACAAACCCATTATTTTCAACAATATAGTCCTTTCCTCGCATTACGGCAGGGCAAAACAGTTTTAGTATACTTTTAATTTCAGGCAAGCCCGGCAAGATCGAAAAACGGGATGAAGGGGGTATCGACAATGGCAAACTTGAAGGCTGGTTTTATCGGCATCGGGAATATGGGTATGCCCATGGCAAAAAGCCTCTTACAAAACCACTTCGAGGTTACCGTTTTTGATATCAATCCGGCTGCTATGGCAGAGATAGCTAGGCTGGGAGCGAAAGTTGCGGCATCACCTGCAGAGCTCGCCCGGCAGAACCGGATCATCATCACCATGGTCAAGGATGAGACGCAGACCGACCGTATTATTTTCGGCGAGCAGGGACTCTGGGAAATGCTGCAGGAAGGAAGCACACTGATTCTCTCGAGTACTCTGAATCCGGATTATTGCCGCAATCTCTACCAAAAGGCGCGCGAAAAAGGTGTCAGCGTGATAGATGCACCTGTAACCGATCCGAGCGGGCCGGCACATGTTCTGGGCTGCCTGACCATTATGGTAGGAGGAGACAAAGAAGCTGTTGACGGGGTCTGGTCGGTTTTTCAGGCTATGGGAAAGAATATTTTCTACCTCGGCAGGATCGGCAACGGCCAGATTTGCAAGCTGGTTAACCAGATCAACGCTTTTAACATTGGGGTCGTCACACGGGAATCCCTCAACATGGGAGTAAAGGCGGGACTGGACCTGAAAACGATGGTGGAAGCCTTGAGCACCGGACTCGGCAGCACCCGCGGTCTCCAGAACATGGCGGAAATGCTCAGGTCACGGCAACCAGCAACGCAGGATAATTCCTCCCTGCAGAAACCAAAAGCTCCCCCTCAAGGGAAAATGGGAGTGCGCGACCGGTTGCTGGCATTAGAGCTGGCACAGACAGTCGGGGCACAGATGCCGGTGGCGCATTTTATCAACAGGCTTGAAGATGAATCGCTTTACGCAGATTACACCAAAGCATTAAGTGAATACCTGTCCTGATCAGCGTAATGAAAGGCAGATTTAAGTGATTGAGATAGAGGAGGTTAACCGATGAGCACCAGCAACCAGGGTATCTATGAAGTTTTAAGCCCATGGGCAGAGGCCGATCCGGTACCCATCCGCGGACTCACCGCGCCGCGGCTAAACGATCTTGAAGGTAAAAAAATAGGGCTGTATCGCAACGATAAACGTGCCGCCGGGCCGATCCTGAACGTCATTGAAAAGAAACTCAAAGAAAGATTCCCCGGTTTACAGGTAAGCTGGTACACCTCGCAGAAAACAGACGTGCCGGAGTTCGAGGACTGGCTTAAAAGCGTGGATGCAGTGGTGGCGGCGGTCGGCGACTGAGGGGGCTGTACAAAGTACCTTGTGTACGATGCAATCACCATGGAATCGAAGAATAAACCGGTCGCCGCCCTGATTAACCGTGACTTTACCCGGGTGGTCGAATCAACCGTGCACAGCAGGGGCATGCCGGGTCTCCGCACCGTTGTGGAAACCATCCCCTGTGAATGTTCGGTATTGGCTGAGATTGAAAAGGGTGTCTCCGCGGTAATGGATAACCTCATCGCCGCCCTGACCAGGCCCCTGACAGAGGAAGAAAAATCACCCAAGCCAAAAGAAGCGGAAAAACTCGCCAGGATCATCTTCAAGGGTACTCTCAATGAAATCGACCGCTTCTTTTACCGGAGGGGCTGGACTGATGGCTTGCCCGTTATGCCGCCGACCGAGGAAGCTGTGGCAGAGATGCTCACCGGTACCGATTTGCCGCCGGATTATCTGGTCGCCGAGATCGTACCACGCAACGGGAAAGCAACGGTTGAAAAAATCGCCATCAACGCCGTCATGGCAGGATGTTTGCCGACCTATATGCCGGTGTTGATTGCAGCTGTCCAGGCCTTAACCGATCTGGATACCTCTTTCGGCGTCTGGGGTGTTAGCACGGGCTCCTGGGCACCATTCTGGATTATCAACGGCCCGGTGCGCAAAGACCTGCATATCAATTCCGGCTCGGGAACTTTCAGCCCGGGAGATCGAGCCAATGCCGCCATCGGCAGGGCGATGGGACTGATCATCAAAAACATCGGTGGCATCCGGAAGGGCGTTGAAGATATGGGTTGCCTTGGCAATCCGGGCAAATACACGCTGGTTATGGCAGAAAACGAGGAGGAAAGCCCCTGGGAACCGCTCCACGTAGAGCTTGGATTCAACAGGGGAGACAGTACTATTGGCGTGGCTTTTCCCAACACATATACCCAGATGCAGCCGTACGGCACCGACGACCAGAGTATCCTGCGTACCCTCATGTACAATCTCCTGCCGGCAGTGAGGGGCGGGTATTCGCTGATACTCCCACCGGCGATTGCCAGAACCCTCGCGGCGAGCGGCTGGAGCAAACAGGACCTAAGAACATTCATTGCAGAAAACGGCCGGGCTGCCGCCTATGAGCTGGGCTCTTTCTGGGGACAGCGTGCTGGCGGGCTGTACCGCGAAAAGGTACCCATGATCGCCTCCGATTCCGTGTCTCTGCTAAGACCGGAGCTCACGCGAATCATCGTAGCCGGCGGACCGGGGGTATTTATGGGACAGCTAATCGGCTCCTGGGCAATTCCCACGCGGAAAACACTTAAAAAGATCGAATTGCCCAAAAACTGGGATACGCTGGTGAAAAAATACCGGGATATGGTGCCTGTTTACGCACGGTATTAATTCAATTTCATCAGAACGGAATAATCATCGAGGAGGATGCACATGGAGCTGGAAGGTAAGATTGCTCTGGTAACAGGTGCGGGTGGCGGCGGTGCCGGAGGAATGGGGAAAGGAATAGCTTTATGCCTGGCCCAGGCAGGAGCTGACGTTGCCGTAAATGACATTGATCAGAATGCCGCGGAAGATACTGCAGCCAGGATCAAAGCTCTGGGTCGCCGTTCAATTGTGGTTATCGCAGACGTTTCAAAAGAAGACCAGGCGATCAAAATGGTAGATATGGTGGTGCGGGAATGGGGAGGCATTGATATCCTAATTAATAACGTCGGACACGGTCTGCCCGTGCTGGTGGAAGATATGACCGCCGAAGAATGGCACTTTGTGCTGGCAAAAAATCTGGACGCTCCTTTTTACTGTTCCAGAGCAGTGATACCCATTATGAAAGCGAGGGGAGGAGGCAAGATTATCACAATAGCCTCCATGGCGGGGAAAACTGTCACTTCTCTGACCGGGGCTGCCTATACCGCCGCCAAAGCGGGAGTAATCGGCTTCACACGGCAGTTAGCCTGGGAAGTAGGCCCGTACCATATCAATGTTAACGCAATCTGTCCGGCCGGTGTTTTTTCCACCTACCGCCCTGCTCCGCAGGATGTGGTGGAAAATATGACTAAAAAGATTCCCATCCGTCAGGTCACCACCTCCGAAGACATCGGTTGGGCGGCTGTATTTCTCGCTTCCGATCGGGCAAGGACAATTACCGGCGCCACTCTTGATGTTGATGGCGGCATCACCAATTCAGCCGGCGACTGGGATACTTATGTCAGGGTAAGAAAGGAGTGGATCGCCAAAAACCGGAAATAAACCTGCCGATGATGCTATTAGATAAAAATCAGTGCTCAAACTGCCCTGCGTAAAATCCGGGTTTGTCAGGCTTTGTTCAACTGTATTCGTCGCAAAGCGTTTTTTTTATCTGCTGGAGAAGAAAGCGATGGTGATATTTGTGTAACCTTCAAAGAGATCGTCAGGCTTAATATCAATTGTGGCAATTCCCCTGTTAAATTTTACGCTGGATATCATGATAGTCTCTTTTTCAGTTTCAATCGCCTGTAATAACCAGCCATCTTCGGACATTACAGCGGAATAATAATCTGCCACTTCTTCAAGGTGTGACCGAGCGAGGTACTCAAGGTTTATATTATTCTGAGAAGAATCATAGCCGGTCATAATGGCACCGGGGAACCTTGGAAGGTCAGGAACATCTTGACCGGCAACATCCTGCGCGGGTAACTCTGCCTTTTTCACCTCTTCCTGAGGAAATTTTGAAATCAGCACATGGACAACAACCTTCGGGTCCCGCCCCATAGCGATCACCACTGTCTGTTGATCGCCTTTTTTAAAGGTCGCAACAGCGTGATCTTCCTGGAAATTGTCATTTAAAAAACTCCATCCCGCTTGCTCAAGGCTATGTTTAAAATCCATTAGTGCTCTTTCCAGCGTGCCTTGACCCTGATATACAGCTCCCAGCGCTCCATCTCTCAACTTTAAATCCTCAACCTTCTTCCACTGCGCGGGCAACTGCTCCAGATCAACACCGGGCTTTTGCAGGAAATAAAAAGTGCCGCTTGCAACTGCAATCAGGATGCAAGCTGCCCCTATTATAGTTAAGATTTTCCTTTTCTCGTTTAGCCCGATTTTCATTTGTTTTTTCCTGAATTGGACATAAATTACCGTTTATTGAATGGTAATCCTGAACAAGCCAGAATCCCTGTAGGCCAAATTTTCACCTTTGGCATTTATGGCAAAGACCCTGATCATGGCTGTATTCGATAGCATCTGAGGTACAACCCAGGAGTACATGCCGTCATTGGCTTCTTTTTCGGCAACAGTATAGAAAGACTTTCCCCCATCTGGACTAAAATAAATATTTATGCAGGCGATTCCTTCGCCGATTGCCTGCCAGATGATAGTATGGGAAGTGCCTCCGAGCCATGTTTCTCCTGCTTTCGGAGAACTGACAGTGACTTCTCTTTTAATAGTGGGAGTAACAATAGCAAAATTACCGTCTGATTCATCGGTTGAAATAATTTGTCTATCCTGATTTCGTCCAATAATCTTCAACCGGCAACTTACTGAAGGCATATCAGGTATGACCCAGGCATAAGACCCGTTATTTACTATATTCCGGGCGACTGATTTCCAGCTCCTCCCACCATCCGTGCTGAAATCAATATCTGCGGTGATAATTCCTGTACCGGCGGTACTCCACTGAATTCCAATTTCGGTACCCACCTTAAATGTCTCCCCGCCATTAGGGGTAATAATTCCAAGTACTGGAGCCGGCACAACTGTCGGAGTCACATTGGATATAGCAAGGCCGGTGACAAATGGAGTGAGTTCGCTCCACTCCGACCAGGCACCAAGGGCGTCCTGGTATCTCACCCTCCAGAAGTAGCGCGTGTTGCCCTCAAGCTCGGATCTGACACGGTGGTTGGTTATTCCTTCTGAAACCTGGTGGTAGATATTCAATAGTTGCGGTCTGCCGAGCACTTCCCCGAGCCAGTCTATTTCCCATTCAGAGGCAATGTGAGCATGTCTCTCCGGATCCGAGTAATCCGATGCTGTTAAAAGTGGTTTTACCGGTTCACCGGTAGCTTCATTTGCCGGCGAACGGTTTACGGGCTTTTGAGGAGGTCTGTCAGTGATGAAAAGAGTCGCCCTGCTCCATTCTGACCATAAACCCGTACTGTCCTGATACCTCACCTGCCACTTATAAAGAGCGCCAGAAGATAAAGGAGAAGTAACTTCCTGCAGAGTACGGGAGCCACCGTAAGTGTGAAAAACGATGTTATCTGAACTATCCAGGATCTTCCATTCCGAGTTCATTTGAGGACTTAAGTCTGGATCTGCGTATGTGGTGGTAGCATACAGGATCGGCGTCAATGTTACTCCGGTAACCATGTCTTCTATGGTACCAGGAAATACATTTCTGGGTCTCTGTGGCGGCTGTGGCACCAGATCGCGTGCAGGTACATAACAATAATCCACAGTAAACTCAACGCTACCCCGGCCACCGTGGGAAAGGCATCGATGGCTATCGGTGCCCAACGATAAAATGCGCTCACCTGAATGCCCGATTACAAACCATTCACTCCCCGTCCAGTGACTTATTTCACCAGTACGCAGATTTGCTTTAAGATGGAGCTTTCGGTTATCGTTGGGATCGATATCAAGGTTATGTGGCTTATACCAGGAGCCTGGCCAACCGCTGACACTGGTCGTCCATGCATCAATATCGTCATCATCCCAGAGAGCGAGAAGCATCTCAACCTCTTCGCTGTTTTTAATGACTTCTGAAGTATAAGGGAATGTCCATACGTCATATCCGAGGTAAGAGCCGGGCAAGACCTCATTCTCATCACCAAAATAGCCTGTAATGAAATCTTCATAACGCCAATCAGGTTTATCGGGATCAATTATAGTCAGGGAAACGAAAAGCTCGGCCTCTCCGACATCGTCGGGGCTATCCAGTGCAGCAGCTCTGTGTACTGTAAGCTTTATCGCAGAATATGGTTCAGTCTGCCAGTTCTGATGGAATTCGTAAAGTATTCCCGCAGTCAATTGCTGAGCCAGAGGTAACAGCACGGAATACACATCTCCATAAGCGCTTTCACGGTCATGAGCAAGACCCCACCAACTTGTAATATCATCCAGTTTTTCCTTTGAACTGGCAGCGGCCCTGCGTACGAAGTCCGAAGCTAAAGTATCCGGAAGATAGGTAGTTCTTGACGGATCACCTGGATATGCAGTGGCCGCAAAGTACCTCCCGCGTTCCATAACTTAATCAGCCGTGTTTTCGTACTCCTGGTGGAGGTCACAGATTCCATAACTATCTGCGGCATGATGAGGCACGGTTAAATCCTGTACCATGTGAATCGCTTTGCCCAGATAAAAATAGGCATCGTGAATATTCCCTTCTCGCATTGCTTTAACAGCGCTGGCATAGTACCAATCAGCCAATCTATCTGATGAGGGCTGAGGACCCCGCAGGGCAAATACTCTGTTTGAGTCTCCATCTCCCGGCACCAGGCTGGTCCGAATGTTGATAAAACCCAGATATCCCAGATATATCGATGTATCAGAACCGTGAAGTAAACCTATTTTGAGACCGGATTGGGCAGGATGTGCACCCGGGTTGTAATAATGAGTATTACCAGCAGCATTCCAGTTGGCAGCCTCAATCCCTGCAATATCAAGATATATTCGTCCGTACTCATCATCAGCTTGCCTTATACCTTCGAGCAAGGCATTCAGGTTGGCAGTATTGCTTACAGCAGCAGCAATCTCAGAATAGCCATCATTCGATAATATACGTATTGCCTGGCGTAAGATGAGCGCATGGGCATCTTCAGAACCCTGGTTGTAAGCACTTGCAGGAACTGGTTTGAAGATAAGGATGGTTAAAAGAGCCGGCAGTAGGATATATGTAAATTTCTTTATCACTAATTTCTTTTCCGTTATTTAATAACCTCTTATAAGAGGGTAAGCTAAATTTATGTCAATAATACTATTATCTGCCAGCTATATCAACAGTTTAATAATCTTCAATTTTGAGGATAAAAAAACCGGCATTACGTGATTCTTTTACCTGTTAATGCATGCAGGTAAATCGGTGTTAATAATTTTTCTGCATCTATGTTTCACAGGATAAGCACGTTGGCAAACACCTGCCAGGCAAGGAGGGATTTAGCCGTCAGGCTAAGAATAATATATACCTTCTCACCGAAGAGGTAATCTCGCCAGGGTCCAACCTGCCTGTATTGCAGAACCATGTTGATTGCAAAGCAGTTGAAGAAAATGAAAAGGGAAATGATAATTCCGTAAACGAATCCGGGCGGGGATGAACTCACACCCGGTGCAGCGACATAGATCGCGATTGCTATCCAGGGAATGATGCCGGCAAAGCAGCCAAACCAGAAAGGCAACCAGCCATGGTTGCCCGGTCTCTCATATTTTTCCTGAAGTGCCCCGAACAATATCATACAGGCATTAATGCCAAAGATGGAGAGTAATGCAGCTATATCGCTGATACCGCATATCTGGGCGATCAGGACAATCATAATGGAAGAGCTGAAAAAATACTCGATCCAGCGCCCGAAATTGCGACTCAGGAGTAAATTGCGCCTATACCAGGGGAAAATCCACGGAGAAGCGATGAGCAACAGAGCCAAAGCGGAGATGACCATGAAGGCGAAAACACCCCAGCCCGTTGGGATATCCCCGATATGATGGAGGGAAGCAGCGCTTCCAGGTGGTCCCTGGATGAATGTGGCGTTGACCGGCAGTGCAAAATCGCTGGTCAAGCCTGCTATCAATACAGCCTGCACCGCCAGAATAAACCCGACAACGACGTTCCATACTCTCAGTTTACCCAGCTTTTGTTCTGTAGCCAGGTCGGTTGCCATATCAATCCCTCCTGCTTAAATTAATTAATTGCTAATTAATCGCCAAAAGCTTCCCTGTTTTAGCACCAAGATTTCAAATTGAAACCTGTTTATTCTATTATTCAGCACTTTATTCATCGAAAGCCTGGCTAACCTTCCAAACCTTCCACACATTACCCACCAGGTCAGGATTTGGTTTCAACGTTGGTTTCCCGGGTTTCCAACCAGAAGGCATCGCTTCTGTTCCGTTCGAATTACGTACATGCTGAAAGGCTTGAATTTGCCTGATAGATTCAAAAACATTGCGACCAACGGGAGGGGTCAGAACTTCAAAACCCTGGATATTACCATCCGGATCAATTATAAACCTGCCTCTGGTTTCAACTCCTGCATCTTCATCGTATATACCATATAATTTCCCAATGCTACCATCCTGATCGGATAACATTGCGAAGGGAATATTTCTGTTAATCATTTTTGAAAGCTCATAATCATTCCACATTTTATGTACATATATACTATCAACGCTACAGGATAATACTTCCACTCCCATTGCCTGAAGCTCTGGATACTTTTCAGCAACTGCTGAAATTTCGGTTGCTCAAACGAATGTAAAATCACCCGGATAAAAACAAAGCAATACCCATCTACCTCTGTATTCAGAAAGGCTGATGTTCATGAACTTCCCATTGTAATATGCTGAAGCCGTAAAATCAGGAGCATTCTTCCCAACTTTGACCATCGTTCTTTTTACCTCCTTGATATTCGAATCACCTGTCATCCCGGTTTCAAAGACTGGCTTTTTTATCGGTGGTCGCTGACAACCTGGTTTAAATTCTTCAGGCATGTTTCACCATCCTTATTAAACTAAATTATAGATTTACTCAGATAATTCCCGGATGCAACCAAATTTCTTGTACATAATCAATAACGATAATTATTATTATACATCATAAAAGTCTATGCGATTGGAGGAATGCTGTTCCAAAGTAATTCGCTTGCCCAGAAAAAATTAAGGGGATACATGATGTATCCCCTGCTTGAAGATATTGTGGACAAAATACCTTCTTACTTGTAGAAACTTATGCAGATTGCAGTATTATAGCCTTTAAATTCATTCGTATCGCCAACGCAAGAGTATACGTATAGCCACTTTTCGTCCCGAAGGATTCATAATGGGTATCTTCCACCGTCTCGCTGGTTACGGTGGCATTCTTTAATACATCACGATAATAGGCAATTACTTTTGATGGACCAGCATCAGGATATGCTACCACGGTAAAACCTGCATCCACCTTGAGAGCCTGAGCGACCTTGCTACCAGGATATACCGGGAAAATATCTTTTGGATAATCACCTGGCAAATTGGCTTGCATATTCAATACATCCTGTCCGATTTTGGGAGTGGTGCTGACAGGTGTTGTCGTGACAGGTGTGCTGGTGCTGGCTGGTGAACTTACTGAAGTTTTGGTAGGAGTAGTTGCAGCAGGAGAATTAACCGTCGTTTTAGCCGGGGCTGTCGTGGACACGGTCTCCTTGTTCCCACTGCAGGAAACAGCTACCAGAACCAATATGATTAGGCATCCGATTAACCAGAGTTTTTTCACCTGATAAATTCCTCCAGTCATAATAGTTTTTATTCCACCGGCGTTAATGAGATTTGAATCGCCATTTTCTCCGTACCACCGAGATTATTTTTGCTGATCATCACATTGAATTCATATCCTGATCTTACCCCTGAGAAAGTGATCATGTCGTTGAATGAGAATGTTTCGAAATCTTCTGCTTCCTGGAGACATTTCTGGTAATACTGCCTGATTTCGTCAGCAGTCCTGCTGGTTTTTAAAGTGATGTTAAAGCCGTCCCGTCCTCCTTCCCCGGGGATTTTCTCTGCAATGGCGATAGCGGCACCTTCAATAATAGGCACAATATCGCGGGGATATCCCTGTGGCAATTTCACTCCACCAGTAAGGTCAATTTCGACGTTTTCCAGGGTCTTAAGAGTATCACTCCAGGTTTCGAATAGTCGGTTAAGCTCCGCATATTCGGATTCATCATCCTGATCGCCCTTTTGATAGAGATCATTGAGAATTACCCCGATATCTCCAAGTAAAGTTTCTATCTGCTGGTTTAATTTCAACGCGGTTTGAATCTCCTGTTGATACGATTTTATTAGATCGTTTACCTCCTGAATACTGATATCGCCACTGCGACCGCTGTAAATGCGTAACTCGTTAACTACAGGTTGTAAAGCCTCATACACATCGGCATATTGTTGAAACAGGTTGATCAGATGCGGCTTTACCAGATTAAAGGAGTTCTTTAGATTTTTCTGCTCTGGTCCGGCGCCGCTATCCTCACTGGCTTCGATAACCACCCCTTCCAGGCTCCTCATCGCGCTATCTTCTGATCTTACTCCGGTCATATCTGCCATACCCTGCTTCAGTGTCACGATGTCATTCAATACCCGGGACTCATTTGACAGGGCATCGGCAGAATTGAGGGCACCCAGCACATCCTGTTTGCCGGTTGACATCACCGCCTGGGAAATGGCGTTGAGATCGTTTGCCGCCGACGCTACAGCCTGCATTCCATCGGCAAATCTGGCTGTTTCTTTCCACGCGGGTGGCAAATTGGCAGCCATTGACCCAAAGGAACCGGCGGCTGTCACCTCTGCCTCAAGCCTTTTAATTTCCTTCATCGCATCGGCATAACTGATCTTGTAATAGTCATATGAAAAATTTCCTGAGGGAATCCAGACCCGGTCGGTAGCCTCGTAAGCCCATGTTTGGTTGGCGTTATACGTATTGTTTCCGCTGATGTTGCTCAATGCCGGAACCTGATCCAGATCGGTATTTTTTGGATATTCCTCAGGTGGCCACATTCTGACATCTCCCCGCCGTTCAGTGCCAGCGATGGACGTGTATGAAACCCAGTCTCTCTGGCGAGGGACGGGATATGTAAAAATAACACTCCTCTGGTTATCAATTCTCACCGGATTAGCGCCGAAATTGATGGTATATTGATCGGTAAGCGGCATCTCAGCAGAAGCAACTGCGCTTTCAAGGTTTTTACGCCAGAGTAAACCGGTGCCATAAAATTCATACAGCTCACCTGAATGTGTCACATCGGCTTCACCAATATTGTTCCCTTCAGGATCATTGACGATTATATGATGCAAGCCTGTGCATGACATGTATCTGACGATGATATAACTCTTCTGGGTATTATGATCGTAAACCAAGATCTCATCCGTCGATAGCGTCGTATCACCGTAACCTGATGAACCGTCCGACCACTTTGAAGTCCACTTTTGATTCTCGAAGATAGTAACTCTGCCCTGGTAAAACGTATAATTCTGGAGTAATTTTCCCTTCAGAGACTCTCTTTCTTCTGCGGTCAGGGTTTCTCTGCTGACTGCCTCCAGAAGATCGTCCTCATCCAGGCTATCTACAGTGGCTAAGGCTAATGGTGGTTTTCCCGGTTTGGAAAAGAAGCATCCTGAGACACATGTTAACAATAAGAGCAGGCCAAGGAACAAACTGATGAAAGTAACCAAAGAGGATCGATATGCCTTCAATTACTCAGTCTTTTTGGATTCTAATAAAAAATCACCTTTGATATTATATCGAAAAGCTAAGGTAGGTTCAAATAATTCCCGAGCAATCCGTGTTGACTCAGAGGCAATCTTCCATTAACATACTAATAAATCCTCCGTAACTCATTTCCATGACAATCCGGTAAACCAGAAGAAGAGATTCCTGCACAGGAAAAGGACGGGTAAAATGGCTCTGAAATTTAGAGTCTTCCTTCACAGTTACCTGGGATTTAACAGTAATTCCACCCTGATTTACGGAGAAAAAGACGCAATTTTAATCGATGCCTCCCAGCGCCTCAGCGATACCCACCGCATGGTGGCGGAAATTATCCCCATGCGCAGAAATCTTACCCACATATACGTCTCACATTTCCATCCAGATCACCATTTCGGTTTACAGGTTTTAAAATATGCTTTTCCAAAAGCCAGGATTGTAGCGTTACCGAGCGTGGTAAAAGATATCATAGCCACATCAAGCGATAAGATAGAATTATGGGCGATTGATCGCTTTGGACCCGATGACATTCCACGCCAGACTACCATTCCGGAGCCTCTGGATGAACCCCGCATGGAACTGGAAGGCGAGGAAATCCTGGTCTCCGATAACTGGGAAGGTGATAGTGTTAATAACTCTGTAGTCTGGATTCCCTCTATCAGGGTCGTCTGTGCTACAGACGTGGCTTTCCACGACTGCCATTTGTGGCCGATTGAAAGCAATGTCGCCCGGCGAGTCAGGTGGCGAGCCTCAATTGCAAAACTGAAAGAATTCGGAGCGAGAATAGTAATCCCGGGACATTGCGATGAAGCCAAGATACACCTCATGGAAGAGGTCCAGGAGAACAAATCGCTTAGCTATACAGAGTGCATTGATTGGTCACTCCAGTATCTTGATAACTATGAAGAAGTTTATAATACTGCCAGAACCGGTGCGGAAATGGTCGAGGCAATGAACCGGCTGTATCCGAATGTAAAAGCAGAAGACTTCGCCATCCACTGGCAGGCCAGATTGCTGTTCCCGCGCAGCAGTCCCGACTGGCTGACACCTCTACCGGGTAAACCGGGGAAAATTTTCCTGAATCCGAGAGGCGAGTATGATGGTGATCCGCCCCGTGAATAAAGGGGGCCATGCCAGCTCCACCCTGCCAAAACTATTGACTTTTCATCCTGATAAAGTTTATGGTAGAGGTAAGTCTTTCAGGATCTATACCGGTGGCATCCAGGAATAAGCCTGAAAATCAAAAATTCAAGGAGCAGGAAAAAATGGCTGAAAATTTACAGGCAATCAATCCTTCCATGAAAGTTGAATGGGCAAAACTTACCCCTGCGCAGAAGCGGGCAGCCCGTTTCAATCTGTTGCTGGCTGCGGCAGAAAAGATTAACTTTATCAGCGCGGAAGCCAGGGAAGCCTATTTTACCCGTTTAAAACGGCAAATAAACGCCTACAACGTCGAGGAACCCGACCGGGTACCCGTCTCCATCAACCTCGATGCCAAGCCGATGTATGAGTTTGGAT
>Ga0123519_10003276_pt1 | contig 26868 bp, 29 predicted proteins | sample YelNatPaOPRAMG02_FD_87396 | JGI IMG/M metagenome (GOLD analysis project Ga0123519, IMG submission 87396) | Hot spring microbial communities from Yellowstone National Park - Yellowstone National Park OP-RAMG-02 (version 2) | ecosystem: Environmental > Aquatic > Thermal springs > Hot (42-90C) ...
AAGCGTCGGATGATTTTCTCCCAATCTCGCTTCGGCTTCATGATTGTTCCTCCATGAAAAACGCATTACATTAAATAGAGAGACTATCTAATCTAGTTTGTTAGGATTTTTGATTGATTTAATGCTTGGTATTGTGCTATACGTCATGTACCTACCAGCGAAAGCTGCGCATGGTGGAAAACCCGGCGCCCCCTCCTAACCCGCTCCGGGTTTTCATTTTCGCGCTAGACCTGGCTGTAGCAAGTTCGGTACCATTCAATGCTTTGCGCAAGCCCCTCTTTAAGAGATGTACGGGCTGAAAAACCGAGGATGGACGATGCTCGAGAGGTATCAGCCATGGAATGCATGACGTCGCCCGGTCTTGGAGCCGCATGTACCGCTTGCACCTTGGAGCCAAGCAGGTCCTGCAGTACGGACAGCAATTCCAGCAGAGAAGTGCGGCAACCGGCGCCTATGTTGTACGCTTGGCCGCACGCTTCGTGAGGCGCTTCCAGGGCAGCTATGTTCGCCTCCACCACGTCTTTCACATAGGTAAAATCTCTTGTTTGTTCTCCGGTTCCATAGATGACTGGCGGCTCGCCTTTGAGCAGCGCCGTGACGAACCGAGGAATAACGGCTGCATACTCTGATGCAGGGTCTTGCCGCGCCCCATACACATTAAAATATCTCAGGCCCAATGTTTCGAGTCCGTAAAGATCGAAAAAGAGCCTGCTGTAATGTTCGTTGATTTGTTTCGTCAACGCGTACGGAGACAATGCGACGCCCTCCTTGCCCTCCTGCTTGGGCAGCGTCTCGGCGTCTCCATACACAGAGGATGACGACGCGTACACGACCCGCTGAACATGATTTTTTCGTGCAGCCAAGAACACGTTGAGGGTCCCATCAGCATTGACGGTGTGAGTGGTCCACGGGTCTTCGACCGACCGGGGCACGCTGCCGAGGGCGGCTTGGTGCAGGATTGCATCGACTTTTCTCACAACGGCATTGAGCACAGAAGAGTCTCTTATGTCGCCGTTAACGACCTGAAAATCCTTCCCTGGTTTTGCCTTCCCGTCGCACAGATTTTCCAAGTTTTCGATCTTGCCTGTGCAAAAGTTGTCCAAGACGGTGACGCGCAGGCCGCGCTGCAAAAGACCTTCTACGATATGACTACCGATGAATCCGGCTCCCCCAGTGACGAGGACGTGCTCTTGGCGTAGTGTTGTCATGCAATGTTCCTATCGTGCGTATGGACGGCGATCTGGAAAGAGCAATATATCAGTGTTTCACGGGTTTGTGAAGGGCGATGGTTTTTGATGGCGAGTAGGTGCACATTGCACCGTTACTGCAATGAAGCGGTGCAAACTGCACCGTTCTGGCATGAGCGGAGACCGCGGTCCCACACGAGAGCGTTCCTTACATATGTGCGGCGCCTGCTCTGCCGCTTTTCGTCATGTCCTTCGGAACGAATCCGCATCATAGAGTCCGTATGCCCTTTGAAAAACTCCGGGGACAGCCCCAAGAACCATATTGTTGCCATTGCAAAGAATCGAGGCTGGAACGACGGTGGGGGCGCCTTGGCGACGGAGAAATGTTCCTCATTTGCAACAAGATATCTCGCTGCGCTTGAAAAGACGGGAGTGGCTGTTCGTAATGACGGGAGGGCTATCGCTTCGTTCGAGGGGACTCGCTGTAATTTATTGATATAATGTTACAAAGACTACATGACCGAGAAGTGTCAATTTTGGCATGATAGTTGCTCACACCGGGGCGAGGGCGAAAAATGAGGATAGCCGTTTCAGAATACCAAGGCAGGATCGCTCCGGTGTTTGACACATGCCGACGAGTGCTCATCTTTCTCCACACCGCCGAAGGAGATTCGGAGGTGGGGAGCGAGGATTGGTCATCGTTGGCGCGTCACCTTCGGCCGGATCGCCTTGTGCAATTGTCAATAGAAACAGTGCTGTGTGGTGGAATCAGTTGCTGGATGAATGACCAAATTACCGCGCGAGGATTGACGCTGATTCCGTGGCTGTCCGGAAATGTGCAAGAGATCCTGATGGCTTATAGAAACGGCGCCATTTTCGCCCCAGAATATGCCATGCCGGGATGGACCGGCTGCAGGGCGAGAGCATTCCGAGCGACAAGCCCCAATGCCTTGGGGCGCGGTCGCTTCAGAGTAAGGAAAGGAGAAAAAAGATGCCTGGATTCGATGGAACGGGACCATTAGGAGCGGGTCCCCGAACAGGTTGGGGACGCGGGTATTGCGCTTCGGGCGCGGGCGTTGGAGCTGCCCCTGCAAGGGGCGGCGTCTTGCGGGGCGTTGGACGCGGCGGCATTCCGTGGGGCGGAGGACGCGGACGCTGCTTTGGCGGACGTGGCTGGTGGAATCGGCCTGCGGGCGCTTTTGAACAACCGCCCGCGTCGTCTGACTCCGAATTAGAGAGGTTAAAAGAGGAGCTCGCAAAGGCTCAGAAGGCGGTTCAGGAGATGGAGGCGCGTCTTGCTGAACTTGAGAAATCCGCTTGATCCTTCTTTTTTTTGGGGCCACTGACATGCTAATGGTGAAACCGATGGGTAAGGATTTTGAACAGGGCCTGGCAACAGTGGCCCAATGTCATTCTAAGAAAGGATCATAAAGAGCTATGAGCGACGCATCCGGTTGTGAAAAAAACACAACGTGTGGTCAATGTGATTCGGCAGGAACGTGCGACGCGGCAATCCAGCAGAGACATGCGGAAGAGCAGTTGAAGGCAAAACTGCAGTCCATCAAGCACAGGCTGGCTGTCATGAGCGGCAAAGGCGGCGTCGGCAAGACAACAGTGGCGGTGAATCTGGCTGTTGCGCTGGCCAAAATGGGATTGAAGGTAGGCGTACTCGACGGAGACGTCCACGGCCCCAATATTCCCCGAATGCTGGGGGTGGATAAGGACGGGCTCCAGATGGGCCCCAACGGGTTGTTGCCAGTGACTGCGAGGGACGGCGTCAAGGTGATGTCCATGGCGTTTATCCTTCAGAGTGACGACACACCGGTGGCATGGCGCGGCCCAATGAAGCATTCCCTGTTCCAGCAGTTTTTGAGTGAAGTGGACTGGGGACCGTTGGACTATCTGGTGGTTGACCTGCCGCCTGGGACTGGAGATGAGCCCTTGAGCATCGCGCAGTTGTTGGGAGAACCATTGTGGACCATAATCGTCACCACGCCACAAGATGTGGCCCTGCTTGATTCTCGCAAGTCCGTGGTCTTTGGAAAGACCCTCAACATGAATGTCTTGGGGATTATAGAAAACATGAGCGGTCTGATGTGTCCCCATTGCGGCGGAAAGATCGATTTATTTAAGACCGGCGGCGGGGAACGATCTGCAAAAGAGTTGGGCGTCCCGTTTCTCGGCTCCATACCTATCGACCCTTCGGTCGTGATAGGAGGCGATGCAGGCGTACCCATTATGTATGACCACGCCGAGTCGCGGTCTGCGGAGGTGTTCAAGAGGATGGCCGAGGACATCCACAAGAAGGTACAAAACTCACACAAGGCGTGACAACAAAGGATAACTTCAGATTTGTCGTGCACGGTGAACGGCAAGTCTGTGCAGCAATATAAATATTAACAGTAGATAAACGGAGGATCTGTTGACCATGACTAGAAAGACGATAGCAGTGCCATCCATGCATCCGGGAGGACTCGATGCGATGAGGGCAGGCCACTTTGGCCATTGCGACGTGTTTACGCTCGTATCAGTGGAAAACAACGAGATAAAGGATATTACTATTGTGGAGAATCCACCCCACACCCAGGGGGGATGCATCGGGCCAGTGAACACACTCTACAGCAACGGCGCGCACGCGCTCATAGTGGGGGGCATTGGCATGAGGCCGCTGATGGGTTTCAGACAGTATGGGATCGATGTGTATTATGGGCCGCAGGGAGAAACCGTTCGAGAGGTTGTCGATCTCTTGCTGCGAGGGGAGCTCGAATTGATCGGAGACCACCAGGTGTGCGGCGGCGGCGGAAGGATGATGTGAATAAGGAGACATCGTGATGAGAATAGCGATTACTTCGACGGGCGCTGACCTGGACTCACCCATGGACCCCCGATTCGGCCGCGCCAGGTACATTGTCATCGTGGATGACCAAGGTACGCTTTTGGAAGTGGTGGACAATTCAGCCGGCGTGAACAGCCTACGGGGGGCGGGCATTCAGGCGGGTAAATTGCTGGCTGATAAAAAGGTGGATGTGCTGCTCACTGGCAATTGTGGACCAAATGCCTTTCGCACCTTGCAGGCTGCGAACATACGCGTCGGCATTGACCAGACCGGGACTGTCCGTGAAGCCATCGAGAGATTCAAAAAGGGACAGGTTACCTATGCGTCGGCCCCTACTGTCGAAGGTCACTGGTAATCGGATTATAGAAAGCTTCTTTTCATTGAGGAATGAGTAAGTCCTCTGCATCACGGGGCAGTTGTTGGACGCCTCCGTATTTGTCAGTGGGAAAGGGTCGAACGAGTATGATGTCTCTCTTTGAGACGTTGCCATGGCTCTCTATCGCGGGCGGCGCTTTGGTGCTTCTTGCCGTCATAGGGGCCTGGGTGTGGTTTGAGCACAGAGTGGACCCGGGCCGCGGGGCTATGGCGGAGCCGGATGGCAACGCGTGTCTCCGAGGAAAATGCGGCGACGCCATGGAGATTTCATTGAAATTCGCGAACAATCGCGTCGTGGACGCGAAATATTGGACTGATGGATGCCGGATGAGCGGGCTTTGCGGGGCCGCCGCAGCGAAGCTGGCCTTGCATAAGACCCCGGAAGAGATTGCCGACATCGATTATCAAACCATAGAGCGTGAAGTGGGCGGTCTGCCGGAAGAAGACCTGCATTGCGCGACTTTGGCCGCAGGCGTGTTGCAAGAGGCCCTGCGGGACTACCTCTTCAAAGACAAAAGTGGAAATACGGCCTACAACGATGCGGCGAGTCCTTTCGCGGGCAGTGAACCGCCGCGTGAGATAGAGCGACAGGTGTCATGATCATCAGTGTAGCAAGCGGAAAAGGCGGCACAGGAAAGACCACGGCGGCCACGAGCCTCGCGGCGGTGCTCGGCCAGAAGGCTCAGCTTATTGACTGCGACGTAGAGGAGCCCAATTGTCATATCCTGATGAATCCCGTCCTCACTATGCAAAAGCCAGTGAGCTTGCCGGTACCCAAGGTGGATATGAGCAAGTGCACACTGTGTGAGAAGTGCGGGCAGGTGTGCCAATTCAGCGCCATATTGGTCATAGGCAAAGAGGTTCTGACGTTTCCGGAGATGTGCCACGGCTGCGGCGGGTGCAGTTTGTTGTGTCCTGAAGGCGCTATCACGGAGGATGAACGGGAGATCGGCGTCATAGAGACGGGCATGGCAGGGGACGTGGAGTTCGTTCACGGAAAGCTGCGCGTTGGCGAGGCTATGTCCCCGCCCTTGATTCGCGCGGTCAAGTCCATGATCAATCCTGATCGGATTGCCATATTGGATGCGCCGCCAGGGGCCTCCTGCCCGGTGATCAACACAGTGGTTGGTTCGGACGCAATCATTATGGTGACAGAGCCGACGCCCTTTGGCCTGCACGATCTCCGTATTGCCATAGATGCAGTGAAGGAACTCGGGATTCCGTTGGGCGTCGTCATAAACAGGGCCGATATCGGCGACGACGACGTCCGCAACTATTGCCATACAGCCGGCATACCGATCCTCATGGAAATTCCCCATCTTCGAGCGATTGCAGAGGGATATTCCCGGGGCAGACTTCTCGTGGAATCGGCGCCAGAGTACAAAGAACGATTTATAGAGCTTTTCAACATGGTAGGCGCCATGTCCAAGGGTACCGGCGCGTCAGAGGTGTCAAGCCATGCGTGAGATTGTAATCATCAGCGGCAAAGGCGGAACAGGCAAGACTTCTCTTACTGCGTGCTTTGCGATGCTGGCCGAAAATAAGGTATTGGCAGACTGCGACGTGGACGCGCCAGATCTCCATCTGCTGGTTGCCCCGCGTGTCCGTCACGAGGAAGACTTTTCCGGCGGGGTAACGGCATCTATAGACCTCGAGAAGTGCGTGGAATGTGGTTTGTGCCGGGAAAAGTGCCGGTATGGGGCCATCTCCGAAGACTTCGTCGTAAAGGACTACGCGTGCGAGGGTTGCGGGGTGTGCTTTCATGTGTGTCCGGAGAACGCTGTGTCCTTGACAGAGGGGATTAACGGAAAGTGGTTCATTTCGGACACTCGATATGGTCCCATGGTACATGCCGCGCTTTATCCGGGTCGAGAGAATTCTGGGAAGCTGGTGGCCTTAGTGCGTAATCAGGCAAAAGTACTCGCCCGCAAGATGTCGTTGGGGCTGGTTCTTGTGGACGGCGCGCCGGGCGTGGGCTGTCCAGTCATATCGTCCGTCACGGGGGCTGACCACGTGGTAATCGTCACAGAACCGACCTTGTCGGGGCTTCATGACATGGAACGCGCTCTCGGGCTCGTGAAGAGCTTTCGCATTCCCTGCTCTATCGTCATAAACAAGTACGATATCAATGAAGACGTCAGTGATCGGATCGAGACGAAGAGCCGTGAAGAATCCGCGCCCGTGTTGGGCCGCATTCCCTACGATGAGCGACTGATTCATGCAATGGTACACGGGAGGCCGTTGCTCGATGAAAACAGAAATTCTCCCGCAGCCAAGGCCATTCGTGATATCTGGAACCGGCTGCAGGAGGCGGTAAAGGAGACAGCGTGATGAGCGCAGATACGCTTCAAAGGGTTTCAGAAGCCTTGGCGCATGTGATAGATCCAGAAACGGGTTTAGACATCATGCGCATGGAGCTCATCCACGACCTGTCAGTGGATGAAAACGGCAAGGTGCGCATGACCTTCAGACCTTCTTCGCCAGTGTGTCCAATGGCTTATGCCCTGGCGAACGAGATCAAGAAGACGTTGGGAAACGTAGAATCGGTGCGCCAGGTTGAGATTAAGGTGGAGAATTTTCGCGACGCAGAAAGGTTGGAACAGCTTCTTCGTTCCTGATGTCGTTGGGAACATCTCCGCATCGTCGGTATATACGAGTTGAAGGGAGACGGGTGGATGCCTATTCGCGAATATCGTTGTCAAAAGTGTGGTCAGGTGAGCGAGTTGCTCGTGGGCATTGGAAGAAACTCAGATGATCTTGTGTGCTCCCATTGCGGGAGCACGGAGTTGGAAGGCCTGATGTCTGCGGCGTCGTTTGCCATAAAGGGAGAACAGATCCCAACGGGCGCTGGTTCCACATGCTGCGGCGGGACGCCGTCCGACAAGGGATGCGTACCTGGCAGTTGCTGCGGACACGCACATTGACCACTCATGATGGAAGGAACCATGAAAACCGAAAAGGATGTATTTGATGAACTAGAAGATTTGCTTGTGGAGGATGCCGCAAAGGTCTATTCGCCGGGCGTGATTAAACATTTCATGGAGCCCAAGAATTATGGGGCCATCGACCATCCGGATGCCTATACGTTTATGAGCGGCATTTGCGGCGATACCATAGGCATATTCTTGAAAGTTGTGGAGGGCAAGATCGCCGAAATCGGCTTCGTCACAGATGGTTGCGGCCCGACAGTGGCGTGTGGCAGCGCGCTCACGTGCATGGCGCACGGCCAGTCCGTGTCAGACGCGGCAAAAATCACTAGTCACGATCTCATCCAGTACCTCGGAGGCCTTCCCGTGGAAAACACGCACTGCGCTGATCTCGCGGTAAATACCCTGCGAGGGGCGTTAGAGAAATTGCCGAACGGAAAATGTCCATCAAAAACCACTTGAGAGACCTTGCAGCGGACGACGCGGCAAAACGGCGAGCTGTGGATGTACGGCTCGGCTTGACCTACACCGCGGTAAAGCTCGATGACGGCCGCGCAGGCGTGGCATACTGCTTCGGCAACCGCCTCGTAAGTGGGTGCTCTGTGTTTCGCGGCGCTCGCCCCCTCGCGGGAAGACCGGCGTGGCAGCTCGTGGAATACCTTTTATCCGACGACCTCTTGGAATGCTCGGTCGGCCTTGCCACGGTGAATGCCCTGGTCAACCGTCAACCGCCCGCTGCCTTGCCGGGCGACGTACTGGAAGCAGTGAACTTCATGGCCAGCGATCGCGTGGGCATGATTGGTTTTTTTGGCCCACTTGTCCCTGCGCTAGAAAGCCGAGTTGCTCAGTTGGTTATCTTTGAAGAGGGCGAGAGACTCGACGGGGTTTGTCGTCCTGCTGAAGAAGCCTTCGAGACCCTCCCTCGATGCGATGTCGCGATCATAACCTCCACCGCCATCGTGAACGGAACCATCGATCGACTCCTTGAGGTTGCCAAAAACTGCCGGGAGACAGTGCTGCTGGGATCCTCTACCCCTCTGTTGCCCAAAGCGTTTGAGGGCACAAGCGTAAGCTGGCTGTCCGGCATAGTGGTGCACGACTCGGATGGGATACTGCGCACCGTGAGTGAAGGCGGCGGCACGGTTTTTTTCAAGCCGTACGTCACAAAACACAATCTTCCTTGCCGTGAGGATTTCTATCATGCCCTCTCCAGAAAAAACACGCATCACCATATTGGTAGATAATGAAATCCAGCCTCAACTCGGTTTGATGGCTGAGCATGGCTTCTCTGCGCTCGTCGAACGGCCGGATGTGAGGTTCTTGTTTGACACCGGCCAGGGTCCGGCTTTGGTGAACAACGCGAGGGTCCTCGGCATCAATCTCGCGCCGTTAGACTTTTTGGTGCTGAGCCATGGTCATTATGATCACACTGGGGGACTCGCCGCGGTGGTAGAAAAGAACCCGGGTCTTCGCATCGTGGCGCATCCTGACGCCGTCCAACCACACCTGGCGCGGCTCGATGAGCACGACCCTCCCAAGGCTATAGGCATGCCTTCTCCACGAAAGGACTTAGAATCACGCGGCGCTGAATTTGACCTACGAACTGAATTTCAGGAGCTCGTGAGCGGCGTGTGGTATAGCGGCGAGGTCCCGCGAACCAGAGACACATACGTGGACAAACGTCTTGTAGTCTATGAGAAGGAAAAAATCGTGCCGGACGCCATGCGAGACGACGTGTCGCTGTTGTTGGAGACGCCATCGGGCCCAGTGGTGTTGCTTGGATGCGCGCACGCAGGCGTGGAAAACATCATGGCGCACCTCTGCGGGAGACGTTCCATTACGACCGTCGCGGCGGTGTTGGGCGGCACGCACCTGGGCGTGTTTGACGCGGCCGCCACTGAGGCGGCTATTCGCACATTTGAGCAATATCAAGTCCGCTGCCTCGGCACGTCGCATTGCACAGGCGTAGAACCCAATGCAAGGCTCAGGGCTCACTTCGGCAGCCGATTTCGTTCGGCGTCAGCAGGCGCTGTGTTTGAATTCTGAGGGAAGGGTGTCTGACTGTGGAAACTACAAGCCGAGCGACATCTTTGCGTGAGTTTGCCGTACCGCCGGTCTCGGGGGGGAGCGAGCTTCGGCTATGAAGTCGGTTCACGAGGGGCTGGCTGTGGGAACGTGACCACGAAGGTGGTACCCTGACGGGGCCGCGACCGAAACGTGATGGCGCCCCCATGTTCCCGCATGATTTTTTGGGTGACCATGAGTCCGAGCCCGGTGCCTTTGTCGCCTTTCGACGAAAAGAAATCTTCGAACACATGCTCTTTCACTTTGCGGTCAATACCTGCGCCGTTGTCCGCGACCTCGAAGATAACCTGTCCGTCTTTGCCTTTCTTGGACCTGATTTCCACGAGGTGTTCGTCTTTGAAAATATCCATCTTGCACGCGTCGATGGCGTTGGCCACGAGGTTTGACAAAACGGTGTGGAGACCGGCAGGATCGAGGATCGCGTCGGTAAGGTCAGGCGCAAGATCCAACTGCAGACTCACCGAGTAGCTTGCAGCGGTCTTCTCGAAAAGTTCATACACTTCCCTCGCAATGGCGTTCGGGTCCACGCGCTGTAGGTTTGGCGGGCGCTCTTTGGAGCAATAAAGGATGTCTTTGACAATGTTGGAGATCTTCTCAAAATTGAGGAGCACCATCTCCCAGCCCTCTTTGACCTGATGACGGTCATCGTCCTCTATGCCTTTGTTCACGACATAGATGCCGCCCTCGAGCCCCATCATAATGTTCTTGATGCTGTGAGCCATCCCTGCAACGGTCTGCCCCAACAGGATGAGCTGCTTCTGAATCTCTTTCACCGACGTTATATCGACGCTTGTTTCCACCACATGGGTAGGCCGCCCCGAGTCGTCCTTCAGCGCTTCGGAAAAACACAGCACGTAAATTCGGTTTCCCTCGGTATCGGTCAACGTCTTTTCAGTACTGTGTACCTGACCATCTGCGAACGTCAATTCAACAGGGCAGTCCTTGCACTGGGCTTTTGTCAGTTGATACAGCTGCCGGCAGGTCTTGCCTTTGGAAGCTCCGAACCGTTGGTGTACCAGAGTGTTCGCCCACAACACCTTCAGAGAACGGTCAAGGATGAGCAGGTAGCACGGAAGGCCTCGTAGAATTTCCTCGTAGTTGAATTGAGTAGGAGACGGGGTATCGGTCATTGTCGCAGCTCATTCAGTATGTCGATGAAACAAGGAAACGTCAACTTTAGGATGGCGGGAGTAGGCGCTGTTTTCCTGGGGACGGCCCCGGAGCAGGTGGGGTCGTCCCCCCATCGGAGGCGTGCGCGAGTCACACAACGAGCGCGCTAGCCTATTGTCTTCTTGATCGTCTCCAGCAAGGCGTCCCGATCAATGGGTTTTTCGAAAACCGCCACTGGTTTCGACACCGCGAGATGCCTCCCAGGAATGCCGCTAATCACGATCACCGGCGTATTCTTGAATTCCTTCTCTTTCATCATGTTGCGGTAAAATCGCGTCCCCGTTTCGTTGGGCATCTGCAGGTCAAGGGTTACGAGGTCTGGTTTCTCTTGGAGCAACACCTTGAGACCATCTTCCCCGTTTGAGGCTGAGCATGTTTCGTACCCATTGTCTTGGAGGAAGGTGGTCAGATATTTCACGATATGCGGTTCGTCGTCGATGACAAGTATTTTCGGCATGTTGGCCTCCGCTCACCTTCTTAGTGTTCTTCGGGCTCAAAGTCCGGATGATCGTACAGGATGGGCATTCGGTTCATAATCCACTGGAAGGTGAGAATACCGATGGTGATAACCGTTATGGTCAGTACTATCTCCATCCAGTGCGGGAAATACCTCAGCTCGTACGGCAGATGCCAATTGAACGCGATGATAGAGTGATTCAGACGATTGAATACGATACCGATCGCTGTCACGATGGCCATGGCCCGAACCAGCCCAGGCAGCTTATTTTGCACAGCATACATAAACGCAAATGCGGGCACAAGCACAAAACCAAGGACTTCGACAAGATAGAGATATCCATACCCAGTGTTGAGATATCCCCACGTGTTCCCGTGAGCCAATCCGATGACCTTCATAAAGAAGTAGGCAAACAGTGTGACGCTTGCGGCCTTCCCAAGTCCAAGCGTCACGCGGTCGAGATGCTCGGGATCGTGGTGTTTGATCTGGTGCGCAAAAATCCTGTGCGATGCCGTACTCTCGATGATCGTCATCACAATGCCGCCGGCGACGGCCGACATAAAGAACCACAATGGTATGTATTCCGAATACCACAAAGGATGGAGCTTCTCTGGCATGAGAAGGAATATGGACCCCAATGCTGATTGATGCAGCATCGAGAGACAGACGCCGAATATCGTCGCCCCCAACGTAGCTTTCACGAAAATACGTCTTAATTTTTTCATGTTGAGCCACTCGAATATCGCGGGACACCATTCGACAAACTGGCAGCTCAGATAAAGGGCGACGTGCCACGCAACGAGAAACAACACCGAGTTCACTCCCCAGGAGACAACCATGGGATACGGGATTCGGTAATATCGACCAAGATCGAAGGTGAGCGCGATGATTGCGAAAAGGTAGCCAAGGAATCCAGTAAGAACTGCTGGTCGAAATAGGAAACCATACTCCTTCATGCCCATGAGGTGCACGGCCGTACCAATTACAAAGCCGCCTGCGGCCAGGGCGACGCCGCACAACATGTCAAACCCGATCCATATCCCCCATGGGTTGTTGTCGGAAAGATTCGTCGAAGGCCCAAGCCCGAACGCAAGCCGGTAAATGATGACGGGGATGCCCACAATCAGGATAACGGCTACCACTGCGTTGAAGGCAGTGAAGTTGCTTTTGAGGTATTCGTTAAAGGGCATTCCGAGAAAGATTTTTTCCCTTACCCAATTGGGTTTTTCCTCTGCAGTCGCTGCGGTGGGTTGCATCACTTACCCTCCTTCTTCTCAAGAGCCTTCTTTACTTCTTCCTGGGCAATCTCATCTCGTCTTCTCTTAAAACTATAAAAGCCCATGGCCAACGCGGGGATGACGATAAAGACAGGCGACACCAACGATAGAAATGGTTTGCTCATCGTGGGGATCGCGACTGTTCCCAGGTCGGTCCTGAATCCGATGCGGTCAAATGGCACCCCTGCGAGGTAGAGCCAACACGTGCCTCCAACCTCATGCTCGCCATACACGTGATCGACGTATCGGCCAGGGTTGTCTCTGATTTTCTTGTGAGCCAACTCAACGAGGTCTTTTCTTTTCCCAAATGTCATCGTTTCGACAGGACATATTTCAACGCACGCAGGGACTCCGCCGGTCTTGGAAATCCTGTCAAAACAAAATGTGCATTTGGTAACTTCGGGCGTGAAGGCATTGTAGTACTGATATGCAGGGATATCGAACGGACACGCTGCCATACAGTAGCGGCAGCCAACGCACAGAGAGGCGTCATAGGTAACCGCACCCACGGGACGCTTGGTAAACGCCTTTACAAAACAAGACGATGCACAGCCAGGTTCAAAGCAGTGCATGCACTGTTTTTTGACGTATATCGGCCGAGATGCGTCTCTGGGGTTGGGGAACCGATTGACCACGGTGTAAACGTCGGCATGCGTTCTTCGAATCTTATTGAAGACCTCCCTATCGCTTTCGTATTCCTTCAGCGATTTCTGATTCGGGAGTTTGTTCCATTCTTTGCATGCCCATTCGCATCTGCGACAGCCGATGCACACCGTTGTGTCAACGAGCACACCGAATTGATCTGGATAGCCCGGCAAGTTTAATACGTCTGCCATCGCCTGAACGGGGTTCCCAGCAATGGCGCTGGCAAAACCTGCGCCTAACAACGTCTTTAAGAACGATCTTCTGTACTCATCCATCGTCCAACATCTCCTGTTGCGATTAACGTACCTTCAGGATCAGTGGTCACTTCTTATCGCGATACGTAAGAAATCTCCAAAACGAAATGAATAAAAAGAGATAAGCTACCACCACTATGTATTCCATTCCCTTTGTGTACGTGAAAAACTCATGAAGCGTGTGGGGCATGGTTTCTGCTCTCCTTTCAGCATGTCCTCGTTTGAGTCACGGGACCTATAGGGCGTCTATTCGAAAGCGGTCGTGCGGATCCCTCTCGATATGACGTGTTGGGTCTCAATATCTGCTAAGGCCTCTTCGTATGGTCTATTCCACCCGTGGTAAGCGCGGTGGCCGTACCCTTTCCCTTCTCAGCGTGACACTTCGTGCATTCAAGCGACAACGGCTTTTGTTTCATATTTTCGTGGCACTCCATGCATTGGCGGTGATATGCCGCGAGCGTTCCTGGCCGCCCCAGGGTCGCAGGATCAAAGGATTTTCCATGGCACGACACGCATTTCGGCGCGATGTTTTCCGCGTTCGGCGGCGTGTGGTGATGACAGCTCTCGCACAGCGTCTGTTGGTTTCCGCTATGGAACCATTTTGACAAGGGGTTCTGGTTGGAGATGGCAATCAAGCGCTTAATGATTTTGCCATGTTGAAAATCAACCGGTTCAAATTCCTTTTGCAGGGTCCTGATTTTGATCTTCTCCGGGGCCTTTTGAGGATCCAACACATCCGATATTGCCGCTGACTCAGGCCAATTTCCGTTGACAGGTCCCTTGTGGCACGTCTGGCATGATGACTGCGGCAGCTCGTTTTCTCGTCTGCTGTGGCAGCCAGCGCACGTGACCTTCTGTTTTTCTGTATTGTGGCACCCTGCACAGGCTTCCCGCGCGGTTGCCGTGTGGTATGCCCGTTCGTAGGAAACGCCTCCGCCCTTCTTGGCATCAGCGCCCAGTGGATGGCAGTTCACACACTTTTCCAGAGAATGATGGTGGCAAGTACTGCAGAACTCTGCTCTCGGTTCGTGGAGCTTATGGTTGAAGGGTACTGCCTTCATTCTCACGAGGGGCAGAGGCGGCGTTTGAAGCGGATCTTGGGGCAGAGAGAAAGACAGATCCATGACGTCTTTCTGTCCCCTCACCAATCTCGGCAACTGCTGAATTTCTTCTCGAGTCGGCGCCTTATGCTCGCCGTGGCAACCCTTGCAATCATAGGGCCCCCACTTGCGTTGTGAACGGATATCCCCCGTTTTCTTGATTGCTTCGTGTGTCTTCATGTGACACGTTATGCAGGCGGAATGGACGACTTTCTTGAGGGAGCGGACATTTTTTTCATCTTGGGCCTTGTGGCAGGCGCCGCAGGCATTTTCGCAGTCTTTCTTGTAAACAGGTTTCTTGGTCTTTTCGTCCGCCACGTGGTGGCACAACTCGCATCGTTTCCCTTCCGCAACAGATGCGGGGTCAACATTCAGGCCGTGAACAATTGAGAACTCCGGCCCTATTTTGTAGGTCTGCATGTTTGAGACGTGTTTCGCATGAGCTACGTAGTTGAAAATAGGCTGCCATGCCCATTGAGTCTTCTGAAGAGGCGACGTCTTGACGTGGCATTTACCGCACATGCCGATGTCAGGACCGCTTTTTCTGCCTTCGGCCCTCATCTTTCTGTGGCAGGATACGCATTCGTTGTGATTGGCCTTCATAAACGCCGTTGTGTTGGCAGGGTCCACGGCCGTCTTGGGGAATCGGAATACCCCTACTTTGCCAGAAGAGGTGGTTTCCTCAGTGATATGACAAGCCGTGCACTCGGTTTGGCCGTATTCTCTCAACGTGCTTGTGTGTAAATCATGATTAAAGACAACCTGCGGGCGCTGAAGCGTGCCGAGAGGATTCTGGGGGAGCAACAATATGAGGCTCTTCTCAAGGACCGGCGGTCGATCCGTCGTCGTCCCACAGGCCACATCAAGTCCAAGAAAGCCCACCAAAAAAATTGAACACAAGCTCGCGATCAAACTACTTGTTGTAATGTGTATCCTCTGCATGCCTCTCCTCCGCGGTTTTCATGAATGATGGGTGCGGACAGAACATCAAGCTTTCAGTTCTTCTGGTATCTCCATAACTTCGATCAGTATTTCGCTGAAGAATTTTACATGCATGCCCAGCTTGTATCCCCCGATGATATCCTCGATGCCGCTATGGCAATTGTGGCAGGGGGTAATGACAATCTTGGCTTTTGTGGCCGCCAACTGTTCGGCCTTCACTTGATTGCCTTTCACTCTGGATGTCTTCCAAGGCGGGCCGCAATTGATGACGCCTCCTCCGGCGCCGCAGCAGTAGTTGTGTTCGAAGGCCGGTTCAGGCGGTCTGAAGTCCGAGCAGGTTGCATTGATTATTTCCCTCAGTTTTTGGCCCAGTCCTCGGCCTCTTATGATGTTGCACGGTTCCTGCACGGTAACAGGCGTTTCGAATTTCTTGGCGATCTTTATCCTGCCTGTGGTAATCAATTCATGGTAAAATTCTACGGCGTGAATCAGCGGAATGGGCGGCTCTCTCCATCCAAGCCATTTCGGTCCATCATACACGGCTCCTCGGAACGCGTGCCCGCACTCTCCCATGACTATACGTCGAGCCTTGAGCTTGAGGGCAGCCTCATGGTGCGCCCTCTCCACTCTGCCCATGGTTTCGAAATCTCCGGAGTACATGGCCATATTGCTGTTGTCCCAGCCGTCGAAAGACGGCATGGTCCAGTCAATGCCTGCGACCCTCATGATCTGCGCCATGTTTCCGATAAGTTGTGCGAGGATTTTAGGTTCAGGGGCGATCACCGAGTAGAAAACATCGGCGCCTTCTTTGTCGAGGGGGATCCGGGCGCCGACGACCTCTGCTCTGGCGTCCTCCTCCTGCCACTGAAGCGTGTCAATCCATTCATCCTGTTTGACCCACATTTGATTCATGGTGACAGCGTGGCTATTGACTGTGTCCTGGAGGAACTGCGGTACGACCCCAAGCAGACTGCATATCCGACGAACGGTGAGGAGCAGGTAGGCAATATCAATGCCAAACGGACAATACATGCTGCAGCGCCTGCACACGTTGCATTCCGTGTGGGCGATCCTCGAGCAATCCCTCAGCAACTCTTCGTCAACGTTTCCCTTTCGTTTGAGGATTTCCCATAGGGTCTGCTTCACCTTGCCGACAGGGGAAAAACGGGGGTCTCTGTCGTTGGAGAGAAACCAGTGACAGGCGTCGGAGCAGAGACCGCAATGGACGCACGTGTTGAGGTACGTTTCAAACCTTGCAGCAGTTTCTTTGTCCACGACCTGGTTGATAACTTTATTTATCTGTTCCTTTGTCAGCGTCTTGGACGTTTCATCCAGCCCGGGATCCGATACTTTTGGAAGCGCGGCTAAGGCCATTGGAATTCCTCCACAAATCCTAATCGCTACCAGTCTTTTGCGTTTCGAACAGCGCCAAATTCACTGCCCATGTAGGCGCGTGTGAATGGAAAGAACAACATGTGACTCAGTCGAGTAAACGGAATCAATATCAGCATAGCCGCTCCGCAAATCATGTGAATCATGACGATGACGTCATAATCGAGCCACTGCCGGTGTGCGATAAATCCAGTAATAAAGGGCGCTGCTGCGACGAGCAGCAACAGGTAGTCGGACGGGTACGTCACGAACCTTACCTCTGGCAACATCCATCGGCGTAATAGGAAAAAGACAGCGGCGAGGATAACCACGATGGTCAATCCATCCGCAGCGGCTTCCGATAACATCGGCCATGAGACGCCCCAGGAGAAGGCTATCATGGCCACGTGAGCGGTCAGGAAAATAGGGACAAGGACCGCGCACAGGTGAAAGGCGAATGTCACCACAGTGGTCTCGTAGCGCATTCGCATGTTGCGCGACGCGAAGGGGATGATCCAGTGTACAAGCGACCTCAGGCTATACTTGAGGCTCATATACGGGAATATGACCTTGTCCTTTTTCGCCATGCTCACCAACGTGACAAACCGGTAGATCAATCCGCCGATGAACACGATGAAGGCAATCCAGACTAACCATACGCTCACAAAAGTGTACATGGGACAGCTCCGTTGTTTTGAAGGGTTACTTGGCGACGGGCACGACCTTTCGGTAGTATTTGCCGCCTTCCACGTACCGCAAGAGTATCTCGCCCCCCTCGGGAGAGAACACAGGGTTCCACACAAGTTGGTACCCGCCTGAAATGGGTTGTTCATTGAGCAGAATGGATTGAGCGCCGCCGATGGCCGCTTTCACGGCCACGCTACTGGAATCAGGGGTGAAAACAGGGTCCCAGACCATGTCGAATTGTCGATTCCAGACCACGCCGTTCACTGCTACCATCCATCGCCCCTTGTCTTTGACCACCGCGGCCACGTTCTTGGAATCCGGACTGAATACCGGCGCGAGGACAACGTCCCCGAATGTCGCCTTCCAAGGAGTCCCTTCAACCGCGATAGTCCAGCGCCCAAAGTCAGGAGAAACCACGGCGGCTACTTTTTTCCCGTCAGGAGCGAATCGCTGATGCCAGACTTGGTTGAAGGATTTAGTCCACAGAGGTTTTCCGTCGATTAAGAGTTGCCAACCGCTTGGGGTTAAGGCCGGCGCAATGACGCTCTTGGAATTGGGCACGAATGACGGCTCCCAGACCGCTTTGTATCCCGGCATCCACGGTTCGCCATCGATTGCGATGGACTGGGTGTTGGGATCCAGTCGCACTTCCGCTGCTGTGCATTGTCCGTCGTCGCTGATGTCGAATCCCCAGACGTTGAGGAAGTTTCGAGGCCACGCCGTCCCGTCGAATGCCAGGCTCCACAGTCCTTTCCGAAACTCGAAGATGTCGCCTTCTGCCAGAGGCGAAAGCTGAACAGCGATGGCGACCTTGGTTCCGTCCTTGCTAATCAGACAATTTCGAGCCTCGACGAACTTGCTCTCCCAAGGTTCCCCATTGAGCACAGCGCTGTATCCCTCGGAGGTCCGCACATTCGCTGCGACGCCTTTTCCGTTAGGGCTGATGCAGAGATTCCACACGTAATCGAAGGTTTCATCCCAGCGTTCGCCGTCCACCGCGACGGTCCATTCGTCGTCGTTCATCACCAGACAAAACAGACGTCCGTCTGGTCCGTAGCGCAACGACCAAGCCTTCTCGAACGTTTCTTCCCAAACCTCGCCGTTCACACAGACCGTGATTTCCTCTTCCCCAGTCTTGACCAACGCCGCGATATTCTCCCCATCAGGGCTTACCACAAATTCTTGAACCTCTTCGAATTTGTCCCTCCATTCATTGAGATCGCAAATCATCTTGGACTCGATATTCCAGTCAATGGCGGCTACATCTCCGGCTTGCGATATTGGATCCATGTTCGACCTCGTTATATTACCTTCATGCGTTCTGACATTGCTCACCATGCAAGGCTGCCAACCATACCTCGCCGCACTCTGTGTTTATGTCGGGACAACGCGTCTCGCCCCGTACCTCCGTCTATTGTCTTCATGGGGTAAGTTTGTTCTGCGGCTGAACCTGCCCGTGAGCCGGAAGTCTCATGGTGAAGGTTGTGCCTTCTCCTTCCTGGCTTTCGAAAAAAAGCTCCCCGCCATGCTCCAGCACGATTTTACTCGTGACGAGCAACCCCAATCCTGTTCCTCTGCTTCCCTTGGTCGAGTAGAAACTCGAGAAGATCTTGCGTTTCGTGTCCTCAGACATTCCGCCGCCGTTGTCAGAGACCTGAAACGTGATCCAGCATTCAGAGTCTAGCTCTGTTTTTACAATCACTCGATGTTGCACATCCTTCGCGTCTGATTCGCAGGCGTCGATGGCGTTCGAGACAAGGTTGGAAAGGCATGTGTGAATGCCTCGTTGATCGAGAAGCAGCTTGCATGACTCGTCGATTTCTTTATCCAACTGCCTTTCGATCACGATAGATTTCTTGGCCGCCATAGGCTCAAATAAGGCGCAGACCTCTTCAACCAGTTTATTCGGATCAACCTCTTCGTATTGCGGCACGCGTTCTTTCGAGTAGCTGAGGAGGTCCTTCACGAGGTCCGAGATCCGGCGTATGTTGTTTTGAACCATGTCCCAGCCGCGTTCCAAGAGAGCCTTGTCCGAATCCTCGATAGCCGTCTGGACGACAAACACGCCACCCTCCAGCCCTTGGAGAATGTTCTTTATCCCGTGCGCCAGACCGGCTACTGTTTGGCCTATCACCGCCAGTCTGTCGGACTCCTTCTTCTCCCTCTCCAGCTTCTTGAAGGTTCTCAGGTCCTGATAAAACCCCACCGCGCCCACTGTCTTGCCCTGGTCATAGAGAATCGCCCCGGAAAATCTCACGGGAATGTCCTCTCCGCTCTTGGACTTTATCGAAGCCTCCTGGGCAACCAGCCTTGTGGTTTCCAACTCCTTGCCAAGGTGAGAAGCAAGAATCATTTCCACAAATTGTCTTGGGAAGTACTTCTCGAGATCTTTGTCGCCGAGGACATCCGACTGGGGATATCCAAGGAGATTCTCGGCCGCCTGATTGTAGATTGCGATTGCGCCCTTCTCGTCGATGGCGATGATGCCGTGGATGGAATTATCAATGAGGTTGGTCTGAAAATCCTTGGTGACGCGCAGCTCCTTTTCGAGCTTCACCCTCTCTCGGATATCAACCGCAATGATCATTGTGTAGAGGACTTCGTTTTTGTCGTTGAGGACTGGGCTCATATAGCTGATATAATTTGCTTCTTCTCCGGACACCGTGATCCCACATTCTTCGCTCGAGCACGCCCCTTTCTCGATAAAACATCGGTCAGCGTGGCAGTCTTCACATTTCTCGGACCGTTTTTTGAACACCTCATAGCAGTGCATGCCGATGCTGCCCTTGAAAAGGTTCCGCATGTAACTGTTTTGGCGAACGATCTCAAAGTCTTTGTTGATGACGCAGATGAAGCACGGAACCTGTTCGAACAGGTTTTTGTATTCCCAGCGGCTTTTCACCAACTCCTGGGTCCGCCTGCGGATCTGGTCGCCCATAATGTTAAAAGCTCGGGCGCACTCGCCGATCTCGTCCTGGGACTCCACGGGCAGTTTGCAGGTAAAATCCCCCTGAGCAATCTTTTTTGTCCCATCTCGCAGGCGACGCAGGGGTCTGTTGACCCGAAGCATGATGTACAATCCAATAGTGGCAAAGACGGCTATAAAAGTGCCGACGCCCAACAGGATTATCTTGAGCACAATGTCCCGCAGGTGCCGATCTGTTTTGTCCAGGGACATAGCCACTTCCATGATCCCAAGCACCCGATGACTCGCAGGATGCACATGGCAAGCCGCTGACGAACAACTCACCTTGTTGTAAATGGGCGTGATCATAACGAGCAAACGAGAGGAATCGAACCGATCAATCACGGTCCTGCCGGTTCGGGTGATCTCGGGAGACACAACGCCGCCCGCATGGCACACTGCACAGACGCGAGAATTCATGTCCGCTTTGTCCCCTATTTCGGACACATGATTGGAAAACTTTATGATCCCGTCGTGGTTAAATATTCTCACGTAGGCGATTTCCTCTTGTTTTCCCACATCAGTGACAATGCTCGAGGTGGCGAGGGTGTCGTCTCGCAGCATGCTATGATTCGTCGCATTGATCACAGCTTTGCTGAACAGGTCTGCCTCGTTCATCAACTGCGTCACTGCAAAATTGCTCTGGATGCCCGTGAGCAAATACAGAAATATGACATATGATGCGAGCAGTATGAGGCAGACGCTCAGGCTTATTCTGAAACCAAGGCTCCGAACCTGGGCCGTCCACACCTCTTTGAGCCGACCCATCTTGGACATTGGATCCCTTTATCTCTCTGAGCGGCGAGCCCTTCGATGATCCAAGGGCGTTATTCCCCGACTACTTCTCGTACAGCCTTCAGAAACTCATCCTTATCCACAGGTTTTTCGATATATCCTTCCGGAGCGGGTATTGACCGTTCATGAATAAACTTCTTGAAGTCCATGTACCCAATGGCTGGCGTGGAAAAACCGGTGACCATTATGACCGGCACCTTGGAGAGCTGTTCATCCTTCCTCATTTCCCTGTACATCTTGATGCCGGTTTTCTCGGGCATAAGAAGGTCCAGACATACCAGGTCGGGCTTTTCCTCGAGCACCTTCTTCATTCCCTCCACGCCGTCTCCTGCCTCGCAGACCTCATAACCATTCTTCCTCAGCAATGTGCCAAGAAAGGTTAAGACGTCCGGCTCATCGTCGATGATCAGTATCTTTTTGGGCATGACCGGTCTCCTTTCTCGATGAGGTCATTCCTTGTCCGAGGATTCATGGTTGTCATGAGCTCGTGTGGTCTTTGTTCCCAGCGAGTCGCTTATGGGAAGAGCAAGGTTCGTGCCAGATGTGCGGAGAAGAATGCTAAGTTTTGCTGCAAATTTGGGACAAGACTGCGTCGCTTTGCTCGCAATGACGTCGCAAAGCCGTCTTTGTCATTGCCAAAAGCCGTTGGCGACAAATTAATCTCAGCTCGCCTCGATCGAGCAGAAAGGCCGCTGTCGAATGCGGATATTCCTTCGAGAACTGCGATACGCCAGGTCAAAATGGCTTTTGGAGAGGCAAAAAAACTTCTTGAGAGCGGCGCGGCGCCGGCCTCACGTGGTCTCTAGGGTGGGGGTAGAATTTGAAGAGAGAGGACAACATGTTTCAGGTTTGAAACGAGACAGGCGTGGGGGTGATACAGAGTTGCGGTTTTATGGGCTTCATCGAGCGTTTCAGCCATGAAACGTGTTTCACACGGCTATGGCTCGCTGATTCCGTGTTTCTCCATTTTTCGCCACAGCGTTGCCCTGCTCATACCCAGCCTCTTCGCCGCGACCCCTTTTTTCCAGGATGCGGCCTGCAACTCTTTGAGTATCAGGTCGCGCTCTGCGTCCTCAAGGGCTTTTTGAGCCCGCGGCGCGACGCGAAGCCTGGCAGATTGGGACTCCCGGAGGATGGATTCGGGCAGATCAGAGGGCCTTATCAGCGCGCCCTTGCAGTGGACAAATGCATGCTCGATGGCGTTTGAGAATTCTCTCACATTTCCCGGCCAGTGGTACCCTTCCAGGATTTCGAGCACCTGGTCAGCGATGCCTTGGATCTTCTTTCCCATCTGCTGATTGAATTTTTCGATGAAATGACCTACCAGAAGGGGTATGTCTTCGATGCGCTCCCGCAACGGGGGAAGACAGACCGGAAAGACGTTGAGGCGGTAATAGAGGTCGTCGCGAAAGGCGCCGCTGAGCACCTTTTTGTACAGGTCTTGGTTCGTAGCGGTGATGAGTCGTATGTCCACTCTGATAGGCTTGTTGTCCCCAAGGCGGTGGATTTCCCTTTCCTCTAAAACACGGAGCAGCTTCACTTGGGTTGCCGGGCTGATGTCGCCTATTTCGTCAAGGAAAAGCGTGCCGCCGTTGGCGAGTTCGAACTTGCCGATGTGCGTGTTGAGGGCCCCTGTGAACGCGCCCTTCACATGACCGAAGAGCTCGCTTTCGAGCGTCCCCTCCGGCAGCGCGGAGCAATTAATGGCCACGAACGCCTTGTCTCGTCGCGCGCCGTGAAAATGCAGGGCCCTGGCGATGAGTTCCTTGCCTGTGCCTGTCTCTCCGAGTATCAAGACTGTGGTATCGGAATTTATGAGGTTGGACAGGGTCTCGAAGACCCTCTGCATGGCCGCGCTCCGGCCCACGATAGACTTGTACCCATAGTGGCTTTCTAATTCCTCTTGAAGCCATCTGTTTTGAGAGACATCCCGGAAGGTTTCCAAACCGCCGATGATCTCTCCTTCATCGTTGTAGAGCGGCGCCGCATTGACCAACAACTTTACCAGTTCGTTCTTCTTGTTCCGAATGGCGACCTCGACGTCTTGATACGGATGGCCGCACGATAACGCCTTGTCCACCGGACAGAAGTCTCTGCACAGGGAGGCGCGAAAGACTTTCAAGCACTCTTTTCCCAGAACTTCTTCTTTATGAAAACCGGTGATCTTCTCAGCAGCGCGGTTCCAGGAGGCTATTTTCCAGTCCTTGTCCACGGTCATCACGCCTTCTGAGATGCTATTAAGAATTGCTTGGAAGAGCTGCGGATTTTCCATGTGCGCGCCTTCAAAAGATGGGGTGCTGTCTCTTGTCTTAGGGCCAACCATGGCAGCGTGAGGTTTCCGTTCGTTGTCGCCTTTTTTCTCCGCCTCCGTCGTCGCATGCGGCTGGCGACCCGAGCGCTCGATGCTAGAGTTTCCCTGGCAGCCGCCGATACCGAGGGCATCGCTCCACCGGCCCTGTCCAAATGCTAGCAACAAACGTGCCGCATCACCACAGTTCGCGGACGCGGCGTCGCAGCCTTTGACAACCCGGCGCCGACGGATTAGCATTCCCATCTATAAACTACATCCTTTTACTCGAAATGAATAGCGGAGGGTTGCGCGTTGAATGCGAGTAGCAACAAAAGGGCTATATTGTTTCTGAACCAGAGCGATTCTATAGAACCCCTGATTGAGGCGCTTGCCAGCAATGGCTTCGAATTGTTTGCGGCTGACGACCTTGAAGCAGGCCTCTCAGAGCATAGGAGAGAGCCATTTTCACTGGCTGTCGTAGAGGATGGATACAAATCTCTTTCGGCGCCGGCGATAGTGCAAGAGCTGCTCAAAATATCATGGACGACACACTCGATCATTGTCACGGATAAAGATGAAGATCAACTGCATGAGCAGGCAGAGGGGCTGGGGATTCTCGGAGGGATGAAAGACCGCCATGATATGAAAAGGCTGAACGAACTTCTGACCACGCTGCGGAAGATACTCGGCGAGGCTTGAATTCGGATGCGGCGGCTCGATCTCCTACGCTTCTTGCGCCGCTGTTTGCATGCCCAACCCGGAGGGGACGACAACGCGCGATTTCGGTGTTGATTCTGTCGCTGCAAACGGCTATACTGACGACACTCGCCACGTCGTCCATTGCAAAGTGCTCGGATGGCGGAATAGGTAGACGCAGTGGACTCAAAATCCACCGCCCTTACGGGTGTGCGAGTTCGACTCTCGCTCCGAGCACCATCAATAGTCACCTTTGAGATATCCTTTTCTGCAGAGTTAGTCGATCCGTATCCGTTCAGCAGGAAGTGGTCAATAGAGAGGGTTTTGGTAGCCCGAGTCGATGAGCAGTGATGGAATTAACCAGGAACTCGAAGGAGTTTCGTTTTTGAAGAAAGCACGTTCTGGTAACCGTGAGCAGTCTCGCGGTGAGGAGTTGGCCTTTTTCGGACTGGTTGCCGAAGCAGATTTTTCTCCACATAACTGCCGGACGGATTCCCCTCTCTGCGGCGTTATTGGTTGGCTCCACACGCTCATCTTCAAGGAATGTGAACAGGTGGTTCCAGTGCTTGAGCAAACCTCGAGCAGCTCGTGCGACATCAGGGTCGGCGCTCAATTCATAGGTCTGGAGACAATTGCTCATGCGGGCCCGGATAGGAACCGATTTTTTTACAAGGGTACGCCTATCCACACGTCCTTTTTTGAAGGCGTGCCACAACCCGAACATTCGTCCGATCTCGGAGAGCATCCATTTGGGAAACTTGACCCCATCAGGACTCCGGCAGGAGTGCTTCAATCCTTTGAGGTTTCGGATGATGTGAGCACAGCAGATCTGGCGTACACCTTTGTGATAGGCATTGTAGGCGGAAAACATGTCTGAGCAGAGTATTCCTGAATACGTTTGGCCCAGAGTTTCTCTGAGGACTTTCGATGCCCGAGAGGGGGAGAGAGTGAACAATGCCATGCGGGCCGAGGTAAAAACCCACAACCAGATTCGCTTGCCCATACTCCACCAGCCAGTTTCATCAATGTTGAGGACTTCTTCCGCTGGAAGGGATTGCCTGATTTCCTCACAGCTGGGTCCAACTGCTTGGGAGACTTCCTCGTGAAGATTGCATACCGAACCAACAGAGATGTCGATGCCAAACAGAGTCTGAGCGATTTCTTGACAGCCCCTCCTGGTTACCTTGTGCAGAGCGGTAAGATACGCCAGCATTGCGGTAAATCTGGGACCAAAACCAGTTCGTGCATGGGATGGAATGTCTGCCCAGGTAGTAGCCCCACACGAGCACTTCACACATCGAAGCCTGTATTCCGTGACCTGGGGTTTGATTATGGGAATGTCGGTCACCTGGCAGCGAAGGTAATTGCCCAGAACCTGGCTGGTCTCACGCTCAAGAGGTTGATGGCAGGATTCACATGCCTCTGGAAGTACCTCTTCAACATGATCCACTTCTTCGATGGGAACCAGCTCTCTTCTCGTGCCTTTGTGACCGGGCTGCCCTCCAGGATTGCGTTTTCGGGATTTCTTAGACCGTTGAGGTCTTGGCTTCGTTTTGGGACCATCCGAAGAAGGGGGCTTGGAGGAATTGGAAGAGTCTCTCGTGAGAAGAGCGATCTTACGTTCCAGTTCTGCCACACGGCCTTTGAGAATCTCCACGGCCTCATTCGACTCAACGATGAGATCAACCGCAGCATCGGGATTTTCATACACAAGCTTTTTGGCTTCTTCCCATGTCATGAGAGAAGGCCAAAACTAATTCCGATATCTTGTCAAGAGAATGATGAAAAACAGACGCGATATCGCGCGAGTACAAAAACCGAAAAAACCCCTGCTCCCCCCATTTCACCCAAAAACGGGGGGCGCCCGGTGAACGGTTACCCGTGGGTTTGATCGAAAAGTTCGGGGCATCGAGGGTCATTGACACTCCCTTGGCAGAAAGCTGCATCGTGGGGTCCGCTATCGGCATGGCCATTTACGGCATGAGGCCCATTGCGGAAATCCAGTTTGAAGGATTCATGTTCAAGGCGTACGATCAGATTTACAGCCATGCCTCCCGCCTGAGACACCGCTCCCGGGGCCGTTTCACCGTACCCCTGGTGATCAGGGCCCCGTATGGCGCCGGGGTACGAGTGCTGGAACACCACTCTGACGCGCCGGAAGCTCTTTTCACCCACATCCCAGGCCTGAAGGTCGTCATCCCGTCCAGTCCCCTGGAAGCCAAGGGCCTGCTGACCTTGTCGGTGGAAGATCCCGACACGGTGATCTTTCTGGAGCCAAAACGGCTCTACCGCCTCTCCAAGGAAGAGGTCCCGGAAGGACGGTATGTTATCCCGCTGGGGCAATCCCGCATCGTGGCAGAAGGCCGGGACGTCACCATCGTCACCTTCGGCGGCATGGTGTCCGTTTGTGAAAATGCCGCCAATCATGCGGCTGCGGAAGGCGTTTCCGTGGAGGTCATAGACTTGCGGACGGTGTGGCCGTTCGATGTCAATGCGATTGTTGCCTCCGTGGAAAAGACCGGCCGTCTGGTCATCGTCCATGAAGCCCCACGCTCATTCGGGGTTGGGGCCGAGGTGGCGGCAACCGTTGCGGAGAAATGCCTCTTGTCGCTGCACTCGCCCATACGCCGGGTCACGGGATATGATGTTATTCCGCCCCTCGCCAAACTCGAAGAATACAACTACCCCAACGTGGAGAAAGTGGTCAGGGCCATTCACGAAACCATGCAGTTTTAGCACGACGGAGTGGGAGGCTGTTTGATGCGGTTTGTTTTCAGATTGCCGGATGTGGGTGAAGGTATCGTCCAGG